>Ga0209162_1003752_pt1 | contig 11938 bp, 11 predicted proteins | sample YNPNPMetaG_FD_187121 | JGI IMG/M metagenome (GOLD analysis project Ga0209162, IMG submission 187121) | Anoxygenic and chlorotrophic microbial mat microbial communities from Yellowstone National Park, USA - YNP NP MetaG (SPAdes) (version 2) ...
GCGAGCATCGTTACGTAGTATAGCATATCCCTTCTGGTCTAACCGTTGGCTACCATGAGCATACAGGGCTAGTGCAAAGTCCTTGGGGCGTTGCCCCAAACCCCAGTTTTTGGGTGTGCGCGGCGGCAAAGCCGCCGCGCACACCCAAAAAGAGTATCGCGGGGGCGGCGGAGCCGCCCCCGCACCCCCACCGGAGGTGACTTTGCAAGAGCCCTGCATGAGCATAGGCCCTCGGAGAGGAGGGTGGGGAAACCGGGTTTTCCCACCCTCCCGCCTGCAGGAGGATGTGGGAGGGCCTGGCCCTCGAGCAGGGGTAGGGGGAAACCCGGTTGCCCCATCCCCTCACCCGGTGGGGAGGGTAGGGGAGGGCTACGCCCTCAAGGAGGAGCAAGGAGAAACCCGGTTCCCCCACGCCCCCGCTACGCGCCGGGCGACACAGCGAAACGCCGTGCTCGCCAACAGCACATGCCATCGCGCGCCCCGGGAAGGTCTCCTCTTGCACAAAGCGCTGCCTACGAGTATCATTCGCGATGTTACCGACCGGACGGCGCGTGACGGCGTCGTGCCGCGCCAGCACCGATGATGATCGTGGGGAGGTGATGCCGTGGACCGCTTTGAGTTGATCGCCGCGCTTGAGGAAGGATTGGAGAACGGGCGGATCTCGCCCCAGACCGCTGCCTACATTGCTGCCGAATTGTTTGGCATTGATGCCTATGAAACAGGCTATCACGAATGGGATCTGCTTTCTCCGCTGCCCGAGGAAACCGAACGCGCGCTTTCCGCTGATTAGAGCCTGTCCGCATCACCAGGCCATCCGATGACGTTCCTGGAGGCCCCTGCCCTCTCAACCCCTCTCCTCAGGCAACAGGGTGGGGAAACCCGGTTTCCCCACCCTCGTCCAGACGACCGAAGACCAGGCGTTGCTGGGAGGGCCTTGCCCTCATGGACCCTCTCGAAGAAGGGGTATGGGGAAACCGGGTTTCCCCACCCTCGTCCAGACGACCGAAGACCAGGCGTTGCTGGGAGGGCCTTGCCCTCACGGAAGCAAGGGGGTTTCCGGGTGACCATTCTCGACCTGGTGCGACTGAACCTGCTCTCACCGATGGTGCTCGCGTTCGTGCTGGGGGGAATTGCCACGCTGGTGCGCAGCGATCTCAAGTTTCCTGAGGAGTTGTACGTTGGTCTGTCGATCTACCTGTTGCTGGCCATTGGCCTGAAAGGTGGCGCGGCCCTCTCCGAGACGCCGTTCTCGGTTATCTTGTGGCCGGCGCTGGCGACCCTGGCGCTGGGGTTGGGCATTCCGATTGTGGCCTACGTTATTCTGCGGCGCCTGGGACGCTTCGAGATCGCCGATGCGGCGGCCCTGGCCGCGCATTACGGCTCGGTTTCCGCGGTAACCTTTGCCGCCGTGCAGACGTTCCTGGAGGCGCTGAAGGTGCCGTATGAGGGGTTCACACCTACTCTGGTCGCGCTGCTGGAGGTGCCGGCGATCATCGTGGCCCTCCTGATCGCCCGTGTGGCGATGGGACAGGGAGGCAACTGGGGCGAGTTGATCCACGAACTGCTGGCCGGCAAGAGCATCCTTTTGCTCCTGGGCGGTCTGGTGATTGGCTTTCTTGCCGGCCAGGCGGGCTTGAAACAGGTCGCGCCGCTGTTTGTGGATCCCTTCAAGGGAGTGTTGACGCTGTTCCTGCTTGAGATGGGCATGGTCGCCGCGCGACGGTTGGGTGATCTGCGCAAGGTGGGCATGTTTCTGGTGGCCTTTGGCATTCTGATGCCGATCGCCTCGGGCATTGCCGGGATCTGGCTCGGCAGGCTGACCGGTCTCTCGCCCGGCGGCGCGGTGGTGCTGGGGACCCTGGCGGCCAGCGCCTCCTATATCGCCGCCCCCGCCGCCGTGCGTATCGCCTTGCCCCAGGCCAACCCGAGCTATTACCTGACCGCCTCGCTGGCGATCACCTTTCCGTTTAATCTGGCCATTGGCATTCCGCTGTACTACGGATTATCCAACCTGTTCTATTAATTATGGTCTTTGAATAAATAATCCGCTCTAGGCCGCGCAGGCGGCCTTCGCATTCCCTGGCCGAGGGCTTCAGCCCCACGGCCAGCCCGGCAGAGCGGATTAATTTTTCAAAGACCATTTAATACTGCAACGAGACTCCTCCTCATAGGGGCGGCTCGAAGGAACGCACCTCCCGCTGCCCCCGTCGACACAAAGTCCCGTCGCAGTTGGAGCAGGAGCATAGGGGAAACCTGGTTTCCCCATCCGCTCGCCCGGTCGGAGGGCGCATTTCATCCCACTGGTGTGGAGCAAGGGCACGGGGAAACCCGGTTTCCCCATCCCCCCACCCGGTGGGAGGGTTTGGGAGGGCTACGCCCTCCCAGGAAGGATGTTCATCCCGTCGGTGTGCGGCGCAGCCGCATAGACGGCTAACGTGAACATACGCCCTCGGCGAGGGTTGTGGGGAAACCGGGTTTCCCCACGCCCCCGCCCCGCAGGGGGATGGGGAAACCCGGTTTCCCCATCCCCCCACCCGGTGGGAGGGTTTGGGAGGGCGTAGCCCTCCCAGGAAGTATGTTCATCCCGTCGGTGTGCGGTGGAGCCGCATGGACGGCTGGGGTGAGACTTCTTCCTTATAAGGGGGGCGTGGAGGAGGCTTGCCCCTCCACGCCCCCTGTTCCGCCCAACCGTGGAGGAGGCGCCCGGTGCAGAAACTCAAACTGGTAACCATTATCGCCGAAGCGGTGCTTGAAGAGCGACTGTTACGCGAACTCCGGCAACTCGGCGCCAGAGGCTACACTCTGGTGATGGCCCGCGGCGAGGGAACGCGCGGCGTGCACGCCAGCAGTTGGGAAGGCCCCAATCTGCGTATTGAGACGCTGGTCTCACCCGAGGTCGCCGAGCGGATCATGGCCTATATCGCCGATCACTATTTTGCCGATTACGCCGTGATCGTCTACAGCATGGATGCCGAAGTGATCCGCGGCGAGAAATACCTCTGAGGCGAACGTAGACCCCGCGCGGGAGGCTCCGGGAGGCACGCGGCTCTCCCGCGAATCCTGGTGTCCGACTACGCGCGTCGCCAGGCTGAACAAACTGTCAGAAAGCCTGATTGTTCGCGGCTATCGCCGGCGCGAGCTTTGGGGCGGATGGGCTGGCCCGCAGGCTCGGCCCGCAGCCAGTTGATTGACAACTGGTCATCTCCCGGTGTGCCTTGATGACCAGTCGTTGCATTGACGGTTCGCAGCGCAGCGCGTACCATGAGCGCAAATAAGAAGTTGATAGCGATTGGTTCGCGTTCCTTTTGGATTGGATAGAGCGCGAACCAGTATTATTTTTTATCCCCCAGCAGCGCGAGGAACTCTGGTTTCCCTACCGCCTGCCAGCAGATGTCGGGGCGCGGGCGCCCGGTCACGGGCAGGAGAGTGGGGAAAGCTGGTTTCCTCACCCTCCGCGGGAGGGCCTCGCCCTCACGCAGGGGTATGGGGAAACCGGGTTTCCCCATACCCCCCACCCCGGTGGGAGGGTTTGGGAGAGCGCAGCCCTCCCAGGAAGGATGTTCATCCCGTCGGTGTGCGGCTACGCCGCCCCGCATCCCTCCATCGCCCACATCCTGTCAATAGAGAAAAAAGTCAGGCGGAAGCAGATGCGCGCCGGACAACTCGGCGCGCACGGAGGCGGAGTCGCGGGTGACGGAACTGATGACCGCCTCGATGCACCGATCACCGGCCCGCCAGCGCACAATATCCCCCGGACGCAGATCGTAGTGCTCGGGGCGGGTATAGCTGCCACTACAGTCAATCATCAGACCGGAGGTTTCGAGCCGATCCACCGGTAGATCGGTGTAGCGATAGCCGTAGTTTCGCCGATACACACTTACCGTAATCAAAGAAGATTGTGGCATACCACAGGTTCACGCCTGCTGTTTCGCCTGGGGCTGGCATATGGTCTTTGAATACATCATCCGCTCTCGCCCGCGCAGGCGGGCTTCGCATCCCGTGTTATCCGGTAAGCGTCTGGGAGCTTCGCTTTCCCGGACCTCCCCTCAGGGGAGGGGCGTAGGGAAGCAGGTTTCCCATCATTGCTTCTCGACAGCGCTTTTTTCCTTGGTCGTACTGATGCCAAAAACGGCGTACAATGGGCAAAAGCCCACCGCGGCGGTCGTGAGCATCGCCAGCGCCAGCAGCGCCGGCACAACCTGCCAGACGCCGCCAGAGGGGGCGAACAGGGCAATCAGCCCGAACACTGCCGTGAGCACCAGACGAATGTCACGGTCGGACGTGCCGAGGTTCTGCGGCATAGCACGCGCTCCTTGTGCATGACTTCACGATTTTCGTATGGAGGAGCATACCACGGGCACCTTCCGCCGAGAGGTAAGGGACCGCCACCCCGTGTGAAGGGGTGACCACACGGGGTAGGCGTTCACATTGCGCCTGGGAGCGTGGGCATCATGGTCTTTGCATACATCATCCGCTCTAGCCCGCGCCGGCGGGCTTCGCATTCCGTAGCCGGGGGCTGATGGTCTTTGAAGAAATAATCCGCTCTAGCCCGCGCCGGCGGGCTTCGCATCCCGTAGCCGAGGGCTTTAGCCCGACGGCTAGACTGGCATAGCGCATGAATTCCTCAAAGACCATTAGCCCCACGGCCAGCCCGGTAGACCGGATGAATTGCTCAAAGACCATCTTGCCCGCGTCGCGTCTCCGCGGGCGTCCCGCCCACCCTCCCAGGCGCGGATAGGTTTCCAGGGGTGAACAGGTGCCAACGATAACGGAGTTGACGCCCGCCCGGTTGCGGGGTATAGTGAATGCAATGATCACCCAAACTGATCATGCACCTGTCGCGCCGCGCCCCGGGTCGTATCCCGGTGGCCCCCATCCTGGCGCACGACGCCGTCGCCCCTCGCGCCTGCTTGCGCGGGGGCTTTTTGCATCACCGGACGGCTCCATGGTTCGCGCCCACACTACCATTTGGAGGCTGTCCCTTCCCTGAACGGTCACGCACAGGGCTGCATAGCGCAACGATGTCGAGAAGGCATGGTTCACATCGGTTGTCCATACTGAAACGCCCTGAACCGAACCATGCCTGACCCCCAAAGGAGGACCCCGTGAGCATTAACTGGGACGAGAAGTACGCCCGCGAGGGCCTGACCTTCGACGACGTCCTGCTCATCCCCGCCCATTCCCAGGTCTTGCCCGCCCAGACCGACGTGAGCACCTGGCTCACCCGAAAGATCAAACTGAACATCCCCATCATCAGCGCGGCGATGGATACCGTCACCGAGCATCGTCTGGCGATTGCCCTGGCCCGTGAGGGCGGTATCGGCTTCATCCACAAGAACATGCCCGTGGAGCAACAGGCCGAAAGCGTGCGCAAGGTCAAACGCTCCGAGAGCGGCATGATCACCGACCCGATCACCCTGCCGCCTGACCGCACCGTCGGCGACGCCCTCGACCTCATGGCCGAATATAAGATCTCCGGCGTGCCAATTGTAACCGAAGAGGGTGACCTGGTCGGCATCATCACCAACCGCGATCTGCGCTTTGAGAGCGACCGCACCCGCCCCATCCGCGACCTGATGACCAGCAAGAACCTGATCACCGTGCCGGAAGGCACCACCCTGGAGCAGGCCAAGGAGGTGCTGCACCGCCACCGCATCGAAAAGGTGCTGGTGGTGAACAGCCGGGGCAAACTGACCGGGTTGATTACGGTGAAGGATATTATGAAGCAGATCGAGCATCCCCACGCCTGCAAGGACGAGCAGGGGCGCCTGCGCGTCGGCGCGGCCATCGGCGCGGGGGGCGATTTCCTCGAGCGCGCCGCGGCCCTGGCGCGCGCCGGTGTGGACGTGCTGGTGATCGACACGGCCCACGGCCATGCCCAGGGGGTGCTCGACGCCGTGGTGCGGGTGCGCGAGGCTTTCCCCGAAGTGCAACTGATCGCCGGCAATGTCAGCACCGCCGCCGCCACGATTGCTCTGATCGAACGCGGCGTTGACGCGGTGAAGGTCGGTCAGGGGCCAGGGAGCATCTGCACGACCCGTGTGGTTACCGGGGCGGGCATGCCGCAGATCACCGCCATTACCGAGTGCGCCCGCGCCGCCGAACGCTTCGGCGTGCCGATCGTCGCCGATGGCGGCATCAAGTATTCCGGCGACATCACCAAGGCCATCGCCGCTGGCGCCCACGCGGTGATGATCGGCTCGCTCTTCGCCGGCACCGAAGAAAGCCCCGGCGAGACGATCCTCTACGAGGGCCGCTCCTACAAGACCTACCGTGGCATGGGGTCCATCGGCGCGATGACCCGCGGCAGCGGCGACCGCTACTTCCAGACCAACGTCAACGAGACCCGCAAGCTGGTGGCCGAGGGCATTGAAGGCATGGTCCCCTACAAGGGGCCGCTCCAGGACACCGTCTTTCAACTCGTCGGCGGGCTGCGCGCGGGCATGGGCTACGTCGGCGCCCGCGACATCGAGACGCTGCGCCGTGAGGCGCGGCTGATCCGCGTCACCATGGCTGGCCAGATCGAGAGCCATCCGCACGACGTGACCATCACCAAAGAGGCCCCGAACTACGAGCGCCGGTAAGGGTCGGCGGGGGAAGCGGGTTGCCCCGCCGCTCTGTTCAGGGAAGGGGATGGGAGCGCTGCGCCCTCCCACCCCTCCCTGCCGCAGCTTCCGCCGGGAAGCATGGAGCTACCGCAGCCACTATGCATACCACCGTTCCCAACGACTTTGCCGACACCGTCCCGGCCATGCGCGCGGCCCACGAGCGCATCCTGGCCGCCCTCGACGCGGCGGGGATCGCCGTGGCGCCCTTTCCGGCCAGCCTGCCCGCGCCCAACGAGCGGGGCCGGGCCGCCGCCCGCGCCTACCCCATGCAGGGCGTGCTCAAGTACCACGGGCTGGCCGACTGGACCTACCGCACCGCCTTTCTTCCCAGCATCTCGCTCAACAACGACGCCGCCCACACCGTCACCCTGGTGGAGTTTGACCCGCGCCTGCCCGCGGATGAGGCCCGCTTCGGCGACCGGCCCGCCCAGGGCCGCGAACTGGAGCGTATGGTGCAGATCCTCGACGCAGTGCGCGCCCTCGGCGGCACGCGCGCGCCTGCCCGCGTCACCACGCGCAACGTGTTCAAGGCCAGCGTTGCCGGCAAGGGCCTCGGCACCAGCGCCGCCGGCGCCGCGGCGCTGGCCGCCGCGGCCATCGGCGCGCTCTATGGCCCCGCCCTCGTCGCCAATACGCGCTTTCTGAGTTGCATCGCCCGCCTGCTGGCCGGTTCCGGCTGCCGCGCCGCCGCCGGCGGCCTGGCCCTCTGGCTCTCCTACCCCGGCATCGCCCACCAGGACAGCTTCGCCGTGCGCCTGGACGCCGAAGGCCAGCTCGCCGACGTGCGCCTGATCACCGTGCCGATCGACTCGCGCGTCGGCCTGCAAACCGAGCAGGCCCACCATGACGCGCCGCAGAGCAGCTTCTTCAAGGCCTGGATGCTCAGCCGGGGCGAAGAGATCATCGAATGCCTCGGCGCCGCGCGGCGGGGCGACTGGCGCGTGATTGGCCAACTGGCCGAACTCGACAGTATGCGCCTGCACGGCGTGACCATGTCCGGCTCGCGTGAGCAAAAGTTGATCGGCTGGGAGCCTGAAAATATCACTATTTTTCGCATGTGCAACGCCCTGCGCGCGCAGGGCGTCCCGGTCTACGCCAGCACCGATACCGGGCCGACCGTGGTGCTGATCACCCATCGCGACCACGAAGCGGCGGTCGCCAGCGCGGTGGCCGCCCTGGGCCTGGAGAGCGTGCGCGGGCGCATCGCCGGCCCGACCACGCTCATTGATGTAGACGAGGCCCGCGCCGAGCTTGGGCAAGGATGACACCGGCCCCCATGCCGGCGGGCCATCACACGTTGAACAGGAAGTGGCAGACGTCCCCGTCCTGCACGATGTAGGTCTTGCCCTCCATACGCACCGCCCCGTGCTTCTTCGCCTCGGCCATCGAGCCGGCCTTGACCAGATCGGCATAGGCCACCACCTCGGCGCGGATAAAGCCCCGCTGAATATCGGAGTGGATCACCCCTGCCGCCTCGACCGCCGGCGTCTGGCGGCGGATGGTCCAGGCGCGCACCTCATCGGGACCGGCGGTCAGGAAGCTGATCAGCCCGAGCAAGGCATAACTGCGCTGGATCACCAGGTCGCGAGCGGGCCGACTGATCCCGAGATCCTCCATGAACGACCGCGCGTCGGTGTCATCGAGCTGGGCCAGTTCAGCTTCGATTTTGCCGCAGATGGGCACCACCGCGCTGCGGGGATAGGGATACTCCACCACCGGGGGGGCCTGGATGTGATCCTCGCCGATGTTCAGGACGATCAACATCGGCTTGGCGGTGAGGAACTGGTAGCCGCGGATCAGGCGCTCCTCGTCCTCGTTCAGATCGAGGCTGCGGATGGGCCGATCGGCCTCCAGATGCTCTTTCAGACGCACGAGCAGGTCGCGCTCGACGGTGCGCAGTTCCTTCTCCCTGGCGGCCATCTTGGGAATCTCGGCATTCAGCCGGTTCAGCCGCTTCTCGATAATCGCCAGGTCGGAGAAGGTCAGTTCCAGATCGACGGTCTGAATATCGCGACGCGGATCAACCGTGCCCTCGGGATGGGGCACGCCCGGATCCTCGAAGGCGCGCACGACATGCAGCAGCGCGTCGGCGCCGGCCAGGTAGTTGAGCAGGGCCGGGGGCAGGCCGCCCGCCGGTTTGCCGCCGCCGATGCCGGCTATATCAATGTACTGCACGTCGGCATGGGTCACCTTGCGCGGCTTGAACATCTGCGCCAGCACCGCCAGGCGCTCATCGGGCACCTTGACCGTCGCCAGGTTCGGCTCCATCTGCCCCGACGAGTACGCTGCCGTCTCCGCGGCGCCGCGCGTCAGCGCGTTGAACACCGTGGTCTTGCCGCTGTTAGCCAATCCGATAATCGCGATCTTCATGCAGCAGATCCTGACCCGGGAGGATTACGACCATCTGTCGCATTCTGGTGTGAACTCTGGAAGTATAGCGCGAGCCTTGCGCGAGCGCAACTCCTGGCATATTAACAGCAGGGCTCTTGCAAAGTCACCTCCGGTGGGGGTGCGGGGGCGGCTCCGCCGCCCCCGCGATACTCTTTTTGGGTGTGCGCGGCGGCAAAGCCGCCGCGCACACCCAAAAACTGGGGTTTGGGGCAACGCCCCAAGGACTTTGCACTAGCCCTGTATTAACAGTTTTTTCCCTTACAGACTCGAACGTCAACCGCTATAATGCAAAGTGGCATGAAACGAGCGTTCAATGATAGGATGCACGCGGTGGAGGGGCATGCGGAGAGACTGACTGCGCCCGGTTCCCCGCCCGCGACGGGGGCGCTGCCGGCGCTTCGCCAGGCCGCCGCGGGCGGGTCGTGGAGGGCCATAGGTCCTCTCCCTTTCCCCGCAGGCAGGCGACCGCGCACCTCCTGTCGTTGAGCAGCAAAGCGGACAGAACGCAGGATCAGGCTGAAGAGTAGTGGGCGACCTGGCGCAACTTTTTCGCTTGCCGAGGCGTTTGTATAAGTAAGCGGCGTATGTGGCCGCCGGCAAGCGGGAAAGTGCGGCAGGTCGTAGGACGAGCGATGCTCTCCTCGGACCAATTGCGCGCGGTGATCGATCGCGCCCAACAGCGCGACCCGACTGCAATCAGCGAGTTGTACGCCACCTACGCTGGCCTGATCCTGCGCTATTTGCATGTCCGGGTGACCGAACTCGAACTCGCGCAGGACCTGACCCAGGAGGTCTTTATCAAGATTATCAACGGCATCGATCGCTTCGAGTACCGTGACGAGAAGGCGTTTCTCGGCTGGATGTACACTATCGCCGCCAATGTGCTCTACAGCCACCAGCGCCGGCGCCGCGTCGTATCCACGCCGTTTGATACGCGCGACGATCTCGTTGACACCAGCAGCGAGAACGATGTCCGTGTGATCACTGACCGTATCGCTCTGCAGCACGCCATCGGCCAGCTCACCCGCGACCAGCAGCAGGTGCTCACCCTGCGCTTCTTTGCCGATATGAGCAACAGCGAGATCGCCGGCGTGCTGCAGCGTAGCGAAGGGGCGGTGAAAGCCATTCAGCATCGGGCGCTGCAGAGCCTGCAGAAGATCCTCAACCGCGAGGCCGAAGAACCTGCCTTCACCGGGGGGCCGCCGACATCGCGAGGTGAACAGGGCTGCCAGCGCCCGTGCATCCTGAACGAGCGCGAAGTAGGCGTCACAATGACCCGGCGTGACATGCCGGCTACGCCCTACGAGGCGCCCGCGGGAGATTGACCGTGCGTCCGGATCTGTCACAACTTCTTGATGAGGCTCTCGAGCAACTCCGGGCCGGCGCCAGCGTCGAAGAGATCCTGCGCGCCCATCCGGAGCATCGGGCTGCCCTTGAACCAATGCTCCGGACGGCCGCCGCCATCCGCCAGCAGGCCGCCCGTTCGATGCCGCCATCGCTCGAGCAGTGGCTCGCCACCGGACGCCGCGAGATCGAGGAGATCGCCCGGGCCACCTACACCCGCCCCGAAACGTTCTGGCAGCGCCTGCGGCGCGCCCTCAGCCCGCTGACCAACCGCTTTGCGCGCCGTGGCACGCTCCGTATGGCCACTGTCGCCCTCACCGCCCTTCTGATCTTCTTCCTGACCTTTTATTCGGTGGACCAGGCAGCCGCGCGCAGCCTCCCCGGCGATTATCTTTACGCCTGGAAACTCGCCTCCGAACAGGCGCGGATCGCCCTCACCGCCGATCCCGACCGGCGCGCCGATCTTGCCGCGGCCCGCGTCGAACGCCGGATTGCCGAGATCAACGCCCTTACCGAACGCGGCGACGCCGATCCCGAACAACTCAACCAGATGGTGCAGCAACTCGACAGCCAGGTACGCCAGACGATCGAGAAGTTGCCCGATACCAGCCCTGAGGTCCAGCAACAGATTGTCGAGCGCATCGAACGGCTCCTGGCGCGCGCCGAGTCCGATCTGCGCACCACCACCGCGCCTCACCCCGAGACGCAAGAGATTATCGAGTCGGTCGCCAACGAAGTGTCGAGCATTGCCGGGAACCTGCCGGCTGACCCCGACGCTTCGGTTCCGCCTGCACCTGATAGGACCACCGAAACGCTCCGCCCAACCCGCACGCCGGTGATTGCCGTCATCCCCGCGCCCTCACCGACACCGAGCCGGATCGCCGGCGGTGTCGCCACGCCGATCACCAGCCCTGACGCTGGCCAGAACGGCCCCGCGCCCACCCCGACAGATGGGCAGCCGTCCCAGCCGATCGGCGAGGAATTGCCGCCGCCCTTCGCGCCGACCCTGCGACCAACGGCGACGCCGACCGCTACTCGCAGCCCTGAGCCAACGGTGGTTCCGCCGACGGCAACAGCCACGGCGCCGGCAACGGAGACCGCGACCGCCACCGCTCGAGCCACCAGCACGCCTACCGATACGCCCACGGCAACGCCTACCCGCACGCCCACGGCGACGCCCACCAGCACGCCCACGGCGACGCCTACCCGCACGCCCACGGCGACGCCCACGGCGACGCCTACCCGCACGCCCACGGCGACGCCCACGGTGACGCCCACGGCGACGCCCACGGCGACGCCCACGGCGACGCCCACCAGCACGCCCACGGCGACGCCCACCAGCACGCCCACGGCGACGCCTACGGCGACGCCCACGGCGACGCCCACGGCCACGCCCACGGCCACGCCCACCAGCACGCCCACGGCCACGCCCACCAGCACGCCCACGGCCACGCCCACCAGCACGCCCACGGCGACGCCCACCAGCACGCCCACGGCGACGCCTACGGCGACGCCCACGGCGACGCCCACGGCGACGCCCACGGCCACGCCCACCAGCACGCCCACGGCCACGCCCACCAGCACGCCCACGGCCA
>Ga0209162_1003753_pt1 | contig 11936 bp, 14 predicted proteins | sample YNPNPMetaG_FD_187121 | JGI IMG/M metagenome (GOLD analysis project Ga0209162, IMG submission 187121) | Anoxygenic and chlorotrophic microbial mat microbial communities from Yellowstone National Park, USA - YNP NP MetaG (SPAdes) (version 2) ...
GGGCGCTGGCGCTTCGTCGCGGCCGGCCCGACCACCAGCATCCGCGAGGAGCCCTACGAGGCGGACGTCATCGCCCATTTCGGCGTGCGCGCGGTGATCGGCAAGGGGGGCATGGGGCCGAAGACGCTGGCCGCATGTCAACAGTACGGCGCGGTTTACCTGCACGCCGTCGGCGGCGCGGCCACGCTGATCGCCAGCTCGGTGAAAGAGGTGTTGGCCGTGTTCAAAAAAGAGGAATTCGGCGTGCCCGAGGCGTTTTGGGTGGTGCGCGTCGAAGGTTTCCCGGCGGTGGTCACGATGGACGCCCACGGCCAGAGCCTGCACGAGACGATGTATCAGCAGTCGGCGCAGAAGCTGGCGGAGCTGTTCTCGGCCCGGGCCTGACGGCAACGCGTCTCAGCTCAGGCCCGGCAGGCGATCGGGATCGCCGCAGTGGCGCTGCTCGACCTCCAGGACGCGATGACGCAGCCGGCGCACGAAGTCGAGCGCGGCCGGCGCGTCCTCGTCCTGCACGATCATCTTCAGCTCGACCACCTCTTCCGGCGATAGGGCAATGGCCACCTTGGGCGGCTTGGTCATGTTGAAGTTCATTGCTCCTCCTGGCGCGATTTGACGGGCCACGGCCCGGCGCTGTATACTATACCCCAGTATAGTGTCATCCGAAAGCCGTGTCAAATCGCACGCGCACAGGGCCGGAGATGGAAGCACGTTCGCCGCAGGTCAAAAACGAACTGGCCATGCGCCTGAAGCGCATCGAGGGACAGGTGCGCGGGGTACAACGCATGGTGGAAGAAGATCGCGACTGCGCGGAGATCCTGCAGCAGATCAGCGCCATCCGTGCGGCCCTGTACCAGGCCAGTCTGGTCGTGGCGCGCTCGTATGCGGCGCGTTGTCTGGCGGCCGCCCCTGCCGAAGAGCAAGATGCGGCGCTGGACGCGTTGATCGCGGCTTTGGGCAAACTGGAATAGAAAGGGAACACTACATGGATCTGTTGAAAGGTCTTTTCGGTGGCAAGAAGGAAGCCACGCCGGCCGACGCGGGAGCAGTTGCCCCGCGGCACCTGACCCGCGAGGAGTTCGACGCGGTCGTGCGCGAGTCAGAGATACCGGTGGTGGTGGATTTTTGGGCGGAATGGTGCGGGCCGTGTCATGCCATCGCGCCGGCGGTTGCCAACCTGGCGGCCGAGTTCGCCGGCCGCGCGGTTGTGGCCAAACTGAACGCCGATGAATATCCCGACGTCCTGGCGCGCTACGGCATCATGGGCATTCCTACCCTCATCTACTTCAAGGCCGGACAGGAAGCCGATCGGGTCATCGGCTTCACGAGCTACGGCGTGTTGAAGAGCAAGCTCGAACGCCTGCTGAGCTGACCCCGCTTCCCGGCCCGACGTAACCCCGAAAGCAGACACCGCATCGAATGGAACAGAAACCTGGCGCGTCTCAAGCAGAAGAAGCCGCTCTGGTACAGGCCCTGAAGGCCGGCGACGAAGCCGCGTACGTCAAAATGGTCGAGCGCTACTCGCCCACCATCTACAACCTGGCGCTGCGCATGACGGGCAATCGCGAAGAGGCCGAAGAGGTGCTCCAGGAGACGTTTCTGAGCGCGTTCCGTGCGGTCGGCCGGTTCGAGGGGCGCAGCCAACTGGGCACCTGGCTCTACCGCATCGCCTATAACGCGGCCATGATGCGCCTGCGGCGGCGACAATTGCCGGTCACCTCCATCGACGCGGCAGAGCCCAACGAAGACGGGGAGATCATCCCGCGGCAGCTCGTGGATTGGGGCGCCTTGCCCGATGAGATCCTCCTCTCCGGCGAGCTGCGCCGCATGTTGGATGCCGCCGTCGCGTCCCTGCCGGAAGGATTGCGCTCCGTCTTCGTCCTGCGCGACATCGAGGGCCTCTCCACGGCCGAGACGGCCCAGGTGCTGGGGCTGAGCGAGGCGAACGTCAAGGTGCGCCTGCATCGGGCGCGGCTTGCCCTGCGCGAACGCCTGAGCAGCTACTTCGCCACAGCCGCGCCGGGCGTGACGGTCGGGATGCCGGGGGGATCTTATGGCGGTCGAATGTAAAGAATATCTGGATTGGTTGTCGGACTACGTGGAAGGCGAGCTGGATCCGGAGCTGTGCGCGGAGATCGAGCGCCACATGGCCGAGTGCGGCGACTGTCGCATCGTGGTGGACACCTTGCGCAAGACGATCACCCTCTATCGCAACTACGGCCATGAGGAGGTGCCGGCCGATGCCCGCGAGCGGCTGTACGCCGTGTTGAAGCTGCCGCGGCCCGCCGCCTGATCTGCGACCGTCCGGGCGCATCGCTCCCGCGCCGATTTGCCAAAAATCACGAGCCGCGCTATACTATAGCCGCTTACGGGCGGTTAGCTCAGCTGGCTAGAGCGCAGCGTTGACATCGCTGAGGTCAGAGGTTCAATCCCTCTACCGCCCATCGCTGGATAATCGAAAGCGTAGAGCGGGACGAGTAGACGCCGCCTGAGCGCCAGAGAGAGCAGGCCAACGGCTGAAAGCCTGCTTCGCCGAAGGACGTCGAAAACCCCCCGTGAGCGGATGCCCCAAAGCGCGCGCGAGTATGGCATCCCGGTCGGTCCCGTTAGCGACCAAAAAGATGGCGACGGATCACCATCCGCGCCAAGCTGGGTGGAACCGCGAGACCCCTCGCCCCAACGGGCCTGGGGTCTTTTTGATTCCGGCGCACGCGAGTTTCAAGGAGGCCCTATGGCCAACAAACATGATCACGAAAACGACGACGAATTCTTGCACAAACTGCGCCATTCCACGGCGCACGTGATGGCCCAAGCCGTGCTGGAGCGCTTTCCCGATGCGCTGATCGCCATCGGGCCGCCCATCAAGGACGGCTTCTACTACGACTTCGACCTGGGCCGCAACCCGGACGGCTCGCTGAAGACCTTCACGCCCGAAGACCTGGAAGCGATCGAGAAGCGGATGCGCCAGATCGTGGCCGGCCGGCACCCGTTCATCCGCTCGGAGGTCAGCGCGGCCGAGGCGAAGCGCCTGTTCGCCAATCAGCCCTACAAGCTCGAACTCATCGAGGGGTTGGAAAAGGGCGGCGTGAACGAGTACGGCGAGCCGACCGAAGAGCCGCCGGTGATCTCGACTTATCAGCACGATCGGTTCATCGACCTGTGCCGCGGTCCGCACCTGGAGCATACCGGCCAGATCCCGCCCGACGCGTTCAAGCTGCTCAGCGTGGCCGGCGCGTACTGGCGCGGGGACGAACGCAACCCGATGCTCCAGCGCATCTACGGCACGGTGTGGCCCAATAAGCAGCAGCTCGACGCGTATCTGTACAAGATCGAAGAGGCCAAGCGCCGCGACCATCGCCGCCTGGGCAAAGAGCTGGACCTCTTCAGCACGAGCCCCGATGACGTGGGCGGCGGCCTGGTGTTGTGGCATCCGCGGGGCGCCATGATGCGTTACCTGGCCGAGGAGTTCAGCAAACAGGAACACCTGAAGGCCGGCTACGAGTTCGTGATGACGCCGCACATCGGCCGGGCGACCTTGTGGGAAACGAGCGGCCACCTCGACTTCTACAAAGAAAACATGTACGCGCCCATCGAGATCGAAGGCCAACAGTTCTACCTGAAGCCGATGAACTGCCCCTTCCATGTAAGCATCTACAAGAGCCGCACGCGCTCCTACCGCGACCTGCCGTTGCGCTGGGCCGAATGGGGCACCGTCTATCGCTTCGAGCGCAGCGGCGTGTTGCACGGCCTGACGCGCGTGCGCGGCTTCACGCAGGACGACGCGCACCTGTTCTGCCGGCCCGACCAGATGCCGGAGGAGATAGACAAGGTCCTGGGATTCTGTCTGCACATCCTGCGCAGCTTCGGCTTCGAGAGCTTCAACGCCTATCTCAGCACGCGGCCCGAAAAGCGCGTTGGCCCGGACGAGATGTGGGAGGCGGCCGAGCGCGCGCTGGAAGCCGCGCTGCAACGCGCCGGCATACCGTACCAGGTGGACGAAGGGGGCGGCGCGTTCTACGGCCCCAAGATAGACCTGAAGGTCTACGATGCGCTGGAACGCGAATGGCAGCTCAGCACCATCCAGTTCGACTTCAACCTGCCGGAGCGGTTCGACCTGAGCTATATCGGCGAGGACGGCAAAGAGTACCGGCCCTACATGATCCACCGCGCGCTGATGGGAAGCCTGGAACGTTTCTTCGGCGTGCTCATCGAGCACTTTGCCGGCGCGTTCCCCGTCTGGCTCAGTCCCGTGCAGGTCACCGTGATCCCGATCGCCGACCGGCACAACGAGGCCGCGCGGGCGGTGGCGGCCCGCCTCAAGGAAGCCGGCCTGCGGGTCGAAGTGGACGACAGCTCCGACCGCATGAACGCCAAGATCCGCAACGCGCAACTGATGAAGGTGCCGTACATGCTGGTGATCGGCGACCAGGAAGCGCAAAGCGGCACCGTTTCGCTGCGCAAGCGGGACGGCACCCGACAGGACCAGATGCCGCTGGAGCAGTTCCTGGCGTTGGCGGCCGACCGCATCGCGCGTCGCGCCGGGGAGCTGTAACGGCCTTTCGTCAAAACCCTGCACCGTTTTTGACACTCTTCGCTCGTTATGTTATAGTTTTAGCCCGGCCATGAAGCGCCGGAAAGCCAGCAGATGAACGGGCTGGCCTGAGCCAGGCGATTTTCACACAAGAAAGAGGTTGGTGAGCATTACTACCGCAGTCAAAAGTACCCGCGTCAACGAAATGATTCGCGTGCGCGAAGTGCGCGTCATAGACGAAGAGGGCCAACAGCTCGGCATCATGCCGACCTACGAGGCGCTTCGGCTGGCGCAGGAGCGCGGCCTGGACCTGGTAGAGGTGGCGCCCAATGCGGTGCCGCCCGTGTGCCGCCTCCTGGACTTCGGCAAGTTTCAATACGAACGCCAGAAAAAAGAACGCGAGGCGCGCAAAGCACAGAAGATCATCGAGGTCAAAGAGATCCGTTTGCGGCCCCGCACGGGCGAACATGACCTGGACGTCAAGGTGCGACAGGCGCTCGCCTTTCTGGCCGAGGGCGCGAAGGTACGCGTGACCGTGCGGTTTCGCGGTCGCGAGATCACTCACCCGGAGATCGCGCGCGAGCAACTGACCGAGTTCGCGCAAAAGGTGGGCGATTTCGCGATCATCGAGCAGCAGCCCGCAATGGAAGGGCCCAATCTCTTCATGGTGCTCAGTCCGGGCAAGAGCAAGCCGGCCGATCGGGCTGCTTCTCAATCAGGAACGTAAGGAGGAACACCGTGCCTAAAATCAAGACGCACAAAGCCACCGCCAAGCGGTTCCGGCGTACCGGCACCGGCAAACTGGTGTGCCGCCATCAGGGACGCGGACACCTGCGCCGCAACAAGTCGCCGCGCACGCTGATCGCATACCGCAAGACCAAGGTGATAGACGTCAAGGCCGCCGAAAAACGCGTGTCCCAGCTCGCGCCCACGCTGTGAGCGCGCCACAGGGACAGGTCATGGCGCCATGGGCGCCCAGTGGCCATCACAAAGTGCTGGTGATCGCCAGCCGCCATTGAAAAGGAGACAGACATGACAAGGGCTAAGGGCGGGGTGGTTCTCCGCCGTCGTCACAACAAAGTTCTGAAGTTCACCAAGGGACAGCGCATGTCCCGCCACCTGCTGTGGCGCCGGGCCAACGAGGCGATGCTCAAATCGCTCTTCTACGCGACGCGCGACCGCCGGCAACGCAAGCGGGACCTGCGCGGGCTGTGGATCGCCCGCATCAACGCGGCCGCGCGCAAGAACGGCATCACCTACAGCCGGCTGATGCATGCCATGAAGCTGGCCGACATCCGGCTGGATCGCAAGATCCTGGCCGACCTGGCCGTGCGCGATCCGCAGGCGTTCGCCCGCATCGTGGAAGTGGCACGCGCAGCCATCTGAACAACCCGGATGATCTGATCGGCACAGAAGAGCGGAGGAAATCCTCCGCTCTTTTTTTATCGCTGTAGTATCCTCCCGATAAACCGGGGGATGTGCAGGCCGACGACGCCGGTCGCAGACCGGCTGGAAGCAGTTTCAAAGCTAATATCTCGCTCGCAGGGGGTCTGCGCCCCCCGTCTGGCCGCCTGAGACGACATGTGCAGGCCGACGACGCCGGTCGCAGACCGGCTGGAAGCAGTTTCAAAGCTAATATCTCGCTCGCAGGGGGTCTGCGCCCCCCGTCTGGCCGCCTGAGACGACATGTGCAGGCCGACGACGCCGGTCGCAGACCGGCTGGAAGCAGTTTCAAAGCTTAGCTTGATGCCTATGGTCTGCGACACCCGTCGCTCCCAACTTTGTGAGAAGATACTCGTTGTAGGAGATTGCACAAAAGATTGAATTGGTGTATCATAGCCCTATGAACATCGCGCTTTGCATCCATTCACGTGCCAGGAGGTGAGATCCGAAAACCACCATCGTGTTCGATCCGGGTTGCGTTCAGCACCCCCCTCGATCAAGAGAGGCAAGCCCATGAGTGCCAACGTCATTTCTCGAATTCTCGGTTTCATCATCTTTGCAATCATCGGTTGGCTCATCGGAACGATCTGGGCAGGCACGTCGCAGCTTAACGTCGCATCGCTGCAAAAGATACTTCCGCTATCGGTCGTCGGCGGCGTGCTCGGCGTCCTGACCGCGCCGTGGCTCATCTTGCGGCCGGCGGCGTGGCTGCGCCGCGAGGTGCGCGACCTGACGTTGAGCCAGCTCATCGCCGGGACGATCGGCCTGATCATCGGCCTGATCGTTGCCGCGCTCGTTTCGATCCCCCTGGCGTCGCTGCCCTATCCCTTCGGCAACATCCTGCCGACCCTGGCGGCGCTCATCCTGGCGTATCTGGGCGTGACGGTCATGCTGTTGCGCCAACAGGACCTCTTTAGCCTGTTTCGCCGGCGCGGGGCGGCTCTCCCCATCGGCGACGCGTTGGCCGAAGCGGCGGCCGGCGCGAACCATCACGATGTCGTCTTGCTCGATACCAGCGTCATCATCGACGGCCGGATCGCGGACATCATCACCACCGGCTTCATCCGCACGCCGGTCTGGGTGCCGCGCTTCGTGCTCAACGAACTGCAATACGTCGCGGACTCATCGGACGCGTTGCGACGCAACCGGGGCCGCCGCGGGCTGGAAATGCTCAATCGCATGCAGAAGGAATCGCCGGTCCCGGTGCGCATCGTGGACATGGACGTCGAGGGCGTGCGCCAGGTGGATGCCAAGCTGGTGCAACTGGCGCGCGAGCTGAACTGTCCGATCATCACCAACGATTACAACCTGAACCGGGTGGCCGGATTGCAAGGGGTCGTCGTCCTCAACATCAACGAGCTCAGCAACGCCGTCAAATCGGTCGTCTTGCCGGGCGAGACGTTGACGATCCGGGTCATCCAGGAAGGCAAGGAAGCCGGCCAGGGGGTCGGCTATCTGGACGACGGCACCATGGTGGTGATAGAAAACGGCCGGCGCTACATAGATAACGAGATCGAAGTCACAGTCACCAAGGTGTTGCAGACGAATGCCGGCCGCATGATCTTTGCTGCTCCGATCCGATGAGGAGGGGCCGCATGATCATCACCCTCTCGCGGCAAATGGGCAGCTTCGGCGATGAGATCGGCCGCCGGGTGGCCGCCGAATTACACCTGCGGCTGGTCGAGCGCGAGTTCATCCGCGGCCAGGCGCTGGCGGCCGGGATCGCCGCCGACCTGCTCGACCGCCTGCTCGACGAAGAGCAACACAATCTGGCGGTCGAAGTCCTGGAGTCGCTGAGCGATGCGCCGCGGCTGGCGACTGCGGGAGGCACGGCCGCGCCCAATCCGTTGGGTACCGTGTTTGCACCGATCCTCCAGCTTTCCAGCGTGAATCTGGAGGAAGCGGCCCGCCAGATCGGCGCCATCATTCGGGCCACGGCCGAGGGGAACGACATCCTGTTCCTGGAGCAGGGAACCCAGGTCGTGTTGCGCGACCGGCCCGCCACGCTCCACGTGCAGGTCGTAGCGCCTTTCGATCTGCGCGTCGCGCGCGTCGCCCAACGCCAGCACCTGTCCATGGTATCGGCCCGCCGGCAGGTGCGCGCCTGCGACCATGCCCGCGCGGACTATCTGGCGCGCTACCATGGCGTCAACTGGCTGGATCCGCTGCTATATCACCTGATCATCAATACCGGCCGCTGGTCGGTCGAAGACGCGGTCGCGCTGATCGTGGCCGCGGCCCGTCGCCTGTAGCGGCGGACGGCCGTGCATCCCTACCGTTCTGGGCGCACGGCCGTGCGCCCCATAAACGCTTCCCGCCGGTCTGTGACCGGCGTCGTCGGCTTACAAGCGCCGTCTCGGACGGCTTGCCGGGGGTCTGCGACCCCCGGCAAGCAAACCGGGCATAAGTCCTATCAATGAGAGGTTATCCTATGGCTTTGGTGGTTTACAATACCCTGACGCGCGAGCTCGAGCCCTTTACGACCCTCGAACCGGGCAAGGTGCGGATGTATGTGTGCGGGCCGACCGTTTATGACGAGGCTCACGTCGGCCACGCCATGTCCTCCATCGTGTTCGACTTCATCCGCCGCTACCTGGAATACAAGGGGTACCAGGTTCGCCACGTCATGAACTTCACCGACGTGGACGACAAGATCATCAATCGCGCCCGCCAGACGGGAGAGGACCCGGCGGCCATCGCGCGGCGCTATGCCGAAAAGTACCAGAGGCAACTGAAACAACTGAACGTGTTGGAGCCGACCGCGCTGCCGCGCGTCTCCGAGACGATCCCGGAGATCATCAAGATGGTGGCGGGCCTGATCGCCAAGGGGCATGCCTACGTGACCCCCGGCGGCGACGTGTACTTCAGCGTGCGCAGCTATCCCGAATACGGCAAGCTCTCGCATCGCCGGCTGGAAGAGGCCGTGGCGGGCACGCGCGTGAACGTGCGGGAGGAGAAGCAGGACGAAGGCGACTTCGCCCTCTGGAAGGCCGCCAAGCCCGGCGAGCCGAGCTGGGATAGCCCCTGGGGGCCCGGCCGGCCGGGGTGGCACATCGAATGCTCGGCCATGAACCTGCTCCATCTGGGCGAGCAGATAGACATCCACGGCGGCGGCAACGACCTGATCTTCCCGCATCACGAGAACGAGATCGCCCAGACCGAGAGCTACACGGGCAAGCCGTTCGCCCGCTACTGGCTGCACAACGGCATGTTGCAGCTCAAGGGCGAGAAGATGTCCAAGAGCCTGGGCAATCTGATCACCATCGAGGAATTCCTGGCGCGGCACAGCGCAGATGTATTGCGCCTGGTCATCGCCGGCAGCAGCTACCGCAAGCCGCTGGCATTCAACGACGACGTGATCGCCGACGCCGAGCGGGCCCTGGAGCGCCTGCGCACCGCGCTGCGCCCGCCCACCGGCGACATCACCGACGGCCCGGCCGTGGCCGCCCTGGCCGGCCAGGTGGCCCAGGCGCGCGCCGACTTCGAAGCGGCCATGGACAACGACTTCAACACGGCCGGCGCGCTGGCCGCCCTGTTCGAACTGGTGCGGGCCATCAACGTGGCGCGCGATGCCGGCGTGGCCGGTCAACCCTTTGCCGATGCGCAGGCCGTCTTCCGTCGGCTGTGCGACGTGCTCGGCCTGCAACTGACGCCGTCCAGGGCGGCCGAACAGCCCGCCGCGCCCTTCATTGACCTGTTGTTGGCGGTGCGCCAGGACCTGCGCAAGGCCAAACAGTGGGCTCTGGCCGACAAGATCCGGGACGAGCTCAAGGCGCTCGGCGTGATCGTCGAGGACACGCCGCAGGGCAGCACGTGGCGCATGCAGACATGAGCCCGGCCGCCGGCGGGAAATTCGAGCCGTCGCGCCCTGGCGCGGAGCAGGCGGGCGGCGATCGCGGCGGCCGCGCGATGGCGCGGCCGCCGGCAACCGAGTGGCTCTATGGCCGCCACGCCGTGCTCGAGATGTTGCGCGCCGGCCGCCGGCGAGTGCATCAAATCGTCATCGGCGAGGGGGTCAAGCAGCAGGCCGGGATCATCGGCGAGATCCTGGCCCTGGCCCGCCGGATCGGATGTCCCGTACACGAGGCCGACCGATCGGCGCTGGCGGTCGTCGGCCCGGCCAACCACCAGGGCATCATCGCGGAGGTCGGGCCGTATCCCTACGTGGATTTGACGGAACTCGGGCCGGCCGGCGAAGCGCCGCTCTACCTGGCCCTGGATCATCTGCAAGATGTCCAGAACCTGGGCGCGCTGTTGCGCACGGCCGAGGCCATGGCCGTGACCGGCGTCCTCTTGCCCGAACGACGCGCGGCGGGCATCACGCCGGCCGTGGTCAACTCATCGGCCGGCGCGGTGGAACATCTGCGCATTGCCGCGGTGGTCAACCTGGTGCAGGCGCTGGAACAGCTCAAGCGGGCCAATGTGTGGGTCGTCGGCCTGGATGCGACGGCCGATGCGGTGCCGTTGCCGCGCGCCGATCTGACCGGATCGCTGGCGCTGGTGGTCGGCGCAGAGGGGGCCGGCCTGGGCCGGCTGGTGCGTCAGACGTGCGACTGGCTGCTGGCGATCCCGATGTACGGACGGATCGGCTCGCTCAACGCGGCCGTGGCGGGCTCGATTGCACTGGTGGCCGCGCGCCAGGCACGCGGCGCGCCGAAAAAGGAGCCGACCTGAACGATTTGCGCGCGCAGCACCCCGATATTTGACTTTAAGCCACAGCGCGAATATACTGTTCATTCGCAAAGCTGACCGAAATACGCCGGACAACGCGGACGATGTCGAAGCTCATAGGGCAGGTGACAGTTTTTGGCGCCGGATGAGCCCTATGATATAATCTCAGCTACGCCGGCGTAGCTCAATCGGCAGAGCGTCGACCTTGTAAGTCGAGGGTTGCCGGTTCGATTCCGGCCGTCGGCTTACAATGCACCTTATCAACCTGGGCAGGTACCCAAGTGGACAAAGGGGGCTGACTGTAAAATGTCAAGTTTGCCTGAGCAACATGCAGGCAACAACAAACAAAAGGGCAACTTGGCAGTCGCCAGTGCGATCAAACACTTCGTATCCGCTGGATACACTGTGAGCATTCCGCTAACGGATACGGCCAGGTACGATCTGGTGGTCGAACGAGACGGCACTTTCCTGGCAGTTCAGTGCAAGTATGCCGGCTATGAAGGCCATCCAGGCGTTTTCTCTGTGCCGCTATATGTTTGTGGCGGAAATCGCAGTGCCGGCAATCGGCGACTTCGATATCGCGAAGGGGATTTTGATCTTCTGTTTGTATTGTGTGCAAACAGTCGAATGTATGTGATTCCCTTCGAAGAGATTGCCGGACAAACAACGATCAATATTGGTCGTGAAAGCAAGTGGGCGAAGTGGGAGCGCTATTTCCTTCCGGATACTGGCGATCATTGCAGCCCTGCGGAGGAATCCGCAGGTGATAACTTCCCAAATTCGGCGAAGCCTCTGGAAGGTGGTAACGCCGAGCCAAGCTCCTGACGGAGAAGGTGTAGAGACTTGATGGGAAGCATCCAGACCGGATGAAGACAAAGTCCAGCCCACAAATCCCATCGCCGATGGGAGCGGTGAAAACCGTAGTTGGGATGAAATCAGCAGGCTGACGCCTTCGGAGGTTCGAATCCTTCCCTGCCCACCACGCCCACGTAGCTCAGCCGGTAGAGCACGTTCTTGGTAAGAACGGGGTCATCGGTTCAAGTCCGATCGTGGGCTCTGTATTGTGTGTTTATCGCCGCCCGCTCTCCGTATATCGTCGAAGAAAAGGCGGCGAATTAACGCCTTAGCACTGGACGCGCAAATGCGCGCAGCAGGAGGAGACCATCCATGGCCAAGCAAGTATTCGAGCGCAAGAAGCCCCATGTGAACGTGGGGACGATTGGGCACATTGATCATGGCAAGACGACGTTGACGGCGGCGATCACGAAGGTGTTGGCGCTGAAGGGATTGGCCA
>Ga0209162_1003755_pt1 | contig 11927 bp, 8 predicted proteins | sample YNPNPMetaG_FD_187121 | JGI IMG/M metagenome (GOLD analysis project Ga0209162, IMG submission 187121) | Anoxygenic and chlorotrophic microbial mat microbial communities from Yellowstone National Park, USA - YNP NP MetaG (SPAdes) (version 2) ...
CGTCGGGTCGGCCAGGAGCTCTTCGTAGTTTTTGATCTGCTCGAGCAGGCCGCGGTACTCGTCCTCGACTTTCTGGCGCTCCAGGGCGGCCAGGCGGCGCAGTTGCATGTCGAGGATGGCTTGCGCCTGGCGTTCGCTCAGGTCGAAGCGGCCGATCAGCTTGCTGCGGGCGTCGTCGGCGCTGGCGGCCCCGCGGATGAGCGCGATCACTTCGTCCAGGAATTGGAGGGCGATGCGCAACCCTTCGAGGATGTGGGCGCGCTCGCGCGCCTGGCGGAGCAGGAAGGCCGTGCGCCGGGTGATGATTTCGATGCGGTGCTCGATGTAGTATTCGAGGGCGCGCTTCAGGCTCAACAGCCGCGGCTCGCCGTTCACCAGCGCCAGCATGTTGACGCCGAAGGTGCTTTGTAGTGGAGTATACTTGAAAAGCTGGTTGAGCACCTTGCGGGCGGCCGCGCCCCGCTTCAGCTCGATCACGACGTGCATCCCGTTGCGGTCCGATTCATCGCGCAGGTCGCTGATGTCTTCGATGCGCCCCTCGCGCACCAGCTCGGCGATCCGCTCCAGCAGGGTCGTCTTGTTGAGCTGATAGGGGATCTCGGTGACGACGATGCGATAGCGGCCGCCGGCCATCTCTTCGATGCGCGTGACCGCGCGCATGGTCAGCCGGCCCTTGCCCGTGCCGTAGGCCAGCTTGATCTCCTCCCGGCCCAGGACCAGTCCGCCCGTGGGGAAATCGGGGCCGATGATGAACTCCATCAGCTCGTCTACGGTCACGTCGTCGCGGTCGGCCCAGCGGTCGATCAGGAAGGCGATGGCGTCGGCGACCTCGCGCAGGTTGTGCGGGGGGATGTTGGTGGCCATGCCTACCGCGATGCCGCTGTTGCCGTTGAGCAGCAGGTTGGGAAGCAGGGCCGGCAGGACGGCCGGCTCTTGCAAGCTGCCGTCGAAGTTGTCGTTCCAGTCAACGGTTTCCTTTTCGATGTCGGCCAACATGGCTTCCGCGACGCGCGCGAGCCGCGCCTCGGTGTAGCGCATGGCGGCCGGCGCGTCGCCGTCCACCGAGCCGAAGTTGCCCTGGCCATCTACCAGGGGATAGCGCAAGCTGAAGTCCTGCGCCATGCGCGCCATGGCGTCGTAGACGGCCGAGTCGCCGTGCGGATGATACTTGCCCAGCACCTCGCCGACGATGCGGGCGGATTTCTTGTAAGGGCTGCCGGGCCGCAGGCCCATGTCGTGCATGGCGTAGAGGATGCGCCGCTGAACCGGCTTCAGGCCGTCGCGCGCGTCGGGGAGGGCGCGGGCCACGATGACGCTCATCGCGTAGTCCAGGTACGACCCGCGCATTTCGTCGTCTATGTTGATCGGCCGGATGATCCCGTAAGGGGTCGGGCCCAATTGAATCTGTTGATCCATGCATCTTCCTCGGACAGACTTTGAGTTTATATTATACTGCAAGACGATGGATTCTCCTATTGTCCGTGGCACGCGGTTCGTGGCGCAAGCCGGAGGCGTGTGTTGCGGGCGCAAGCCAGAGATAGAGATTGGGGACGAAGGGCCGGGGAGGGTTGATTTTGGCAACGCGGAAGAAGCGCTACTGTGTCAGTGCCCTCGCGGCGCGAGAATACAGCAGGCGTGAAACGAATCAACGGATGGCGGAGCGCTTTGACGCCCGGGAGCCGTTGTGATAAACTTCCTTTGCAAACGGCGAGAGGTTTGTTTGCCGGGCAGGGATGAAGGTCGAATGAACAGCAATAACAACAATATGGGTTCGATACAACGAAATATCCTCTATATCGCGCTGTTGGTGGGGTTGGGTTTCTTTCTTTTCGCGTCTTTCTCGCGCAATCGCGAGACGATGCCGGCCATGGACCTCAGCCAGGTGGCGCAGCAGGCGCGCGAGGGCAGGGTCAAGCGGATCCTGGTGGAGGGCCAGGATCTGGTCGTGACCCTGGTGGATGGCCAACAGGCACGCGCCCGCAAGGAGGAGGTCGGCAGCGTGGTGGAGACGCTGCGCAACCTCGGCGTGCCCGAAAGTGCGTTCGGCTCCGGGCCGAACCAGATCCAGATCGTCGTGGCCGCGCCGAGCCTGTGGAATAATTTGTGGCCGATCCTGGCATCGGTGTTGCCCGTGTTGCTGCTGGCCGGCTTCTTCATTTTCCTGATGCGCCAGGCGCAAGGCGCCGGCAATCAGGCGTTCTCCTTCGGCAAGAGCCGGGCGCGCATTTTCACGGGCGACAAGCCGACCGTCACCTTTGCGGATGTGGCCGGTGCGGACGAGGCGAAGCAGGAGCTGCAGGAGGTCGTCGAGTTCCTCAAGGAGCCGCAGAAGTTCGCCTCGCTCGGCGCGCGCATCCCCAAGGGGGTGCTGCTCGTCGGGCCGCCCGGCACCGGCAAGACGCTGATGGCCAAGGCGATCTCCGGCGAGGCCGGCGTGCCCTTCTTCTCGGTTTCCGGCTCCGAGTTCGTGGAGATGTTCGTGGGCGTGGGCGCCAGCCGCGTGCGCGATCTCTTCGAGCAGGCCAAGAAGAACTCGCCCTGCATCGTGTTCATTGACGAGATAGATGCGGTGGGTCGGCAGCGGGGGGCGGGGTTGGGCGGCAGCCACGACGAGCGGGAGCAGACGCTGAACCAGATCCTGGTGGAGATGGACGGTTTCGACACCGACACGAACATCATCGTGATTGCGGCGACGAACCGGCCGGACATTTTGGATCCGGCGTTGTTGCGGCCGGGGCGTTTCGATCGCCAGGTGGTGATGGATCGGCCGGACATGAAGGGGCGGGAGGCGATCCTGAAGGTGCATACGAAGGGCAAGCCGTTGGCGGCGGACGTGAACCTGGAGACGATTGCGCGGGGGACGCCGGGCTTCGTGGGGGCCGATATCGAGAATCTGGTGAACGAAGCGGCGATTCTGGCGGCGCGGCGCAACAAGCGGCAGATCGGCATGGCCGAGTTTCAGGAGGCCATCGAGCGGGTCATCGCCGGCCCCGAACGCCGCAGCCGCGTCATCTCGGAGCAAGAGAAGCGCATCATCGCCTATCACGAGGCCGGCCACGCCCTGGTGCGGCGCATGTTGCCCAAGTGCGATCCGGTGCACAAGATCAGCATCATCAGCCGCGGCATGGCGCTGGGCTATACGATGTCGCTGCCCGAGAAGGATCGGACGCTGGTCAGCAAGACCAAATTCGAGCACGACCTGAGCGCCATCCTGGGCGGCCGCGTGGCCGAGGAGATCGTCTTCGGCGATGTGACCAACGGCGCGGTGGATGACCTGGACAAGGTGACCAAGCTGGCGCGGGCGATGGTGACGCAATACGGCATGAGTCCCAAGCTAGGGCCGATGGTCTTCGGCCAGCGCCACGAGCTGATCTTCCTGGGTCGGGAGATCGGCGAGCAGCGCAATTTCAGCGAACAGGTGGCGCGCGAGATAGATAAAGAGGTGAACCGGATCGTCTCCGAGGCTTACGAGCGGGCTAAAGAGATCCTGATCAAGTACAGCGACCTGCATCATGCCATCACGAAGCGCCTGATCGAAGCGGAGACGCTGGATGCGGAGGAGTTCGAGGCGTTCTTCGTCGGCGTGCCCGGCGTGCCTCCGCGCTCGTCCGAGCCGACCCCCAGGCCGGGGCCGTCGGCGCCCTCGCGCAAGGCGGGCGCCTCGACCGAGACCGACCGACCGGCGTCGGCGCCAAGTCCCTTGCCCGCGCCGGCATGAACCACCTTGACGCGTAGGGCCGAATTCATTCGGCCCTACTTCTGGCATCAGCATCGGGGCCGAATCAATTCGGCCCTACCTGGGAAGACGAATATGGCAGATGCAACCTCTCCCTTTCCGATCGGCCTGAGCGGCGAAGCCACGGTCGAGGTCACGGCCGAGCTGACCGCCCGCCATCTGGGCAGCGGCACCGTGTCGGTGTTCGCCACGCCCGAAATGGTGCGGCTGATGGAGCGCGCGGCGGTCAACGCGCTTAAGCCCTACCTGGCGCCCGGCCAACAATCGGTCGGCACGATGGTCAACGTGCGCCATCTGGCCGCCACGCCCGTGGGCGCTACTGTCACCGCGCGCGCCCGGCTCGTCGCGATCGAGGGCCGCCGCCTCACCTTCGAGGTGAGCGCGCACGACGGAACCGATCTGATCGGCGAGGGGGTCCACGAGCGCGCGCTCATCGACCTGGCCCGCTTTGAGGCCAGGGTGAAGGCCAAGGCTCAGGCTGCCCTGGCGCGCGCATGATCTGGCCCGCGGCATGCGCCGCCGTGGGCTACAGAGCAGAAACCCGACCACACGTCGCGTCGCCGCGATGGATGAAACCGCCCGCGTGCCTGGTACCCTCCCAGGTGCCAGGCACGCGAAGCGACGCTTTTTCAGCGCAGTCCTCCCGAATAGACCAGCGCAAACGGTTGCGGCCCGCGCGGCACGTTGAACGCCCGGATGCGGATCTGATAGCGGCCGACTTCGGGCGCGGGGATGATCACGCGCTCGACGTTGTTTACGCGATCGGGCCGGCCGCCCGCTTGCCCCGGCGCGCCGTTGCCGTAAAACACCTGGCCGGAAGGACTGGTGACCACCAGGTCGAGGTCGTTGACCAGGTTGGGATAGTGGCCGGCGTTCCCCGGATAATCGGTCCAGGCGAGGGTGATCATCAGCGGCACGCCCGGATCGGCCACCGTGCAGCTCCAGCGCATGCTCTCCCCGGTGCTCAGCCCCTGCGTGTTATCGTACCAGCGCACCTGGATCGGCTCGGCCGGCAACAGCACGCGGGCCAGGTTGACGTGGCCCCATCCCTGCGACATGTCGAAGTACGCGCCGTTCGGCGAAGCCTCAAAGCGGTACGGCCGATATGCCGCGGCATGGATCAGCGTGGCCTTGATCAGTGCCGCGCTCGGCGAGCGCCGGCCCTTCACCGTGCGCAGATACTGGCGCACCACCGCCGCCGCGCCCGCGACGAGCGGCGTGGCCATGCTGGTGCCCCCGTCGAACATGTACTTCGTGGGGAGCGGCGCATAGGGCCCCCAGCCGTTGACCGTCGAGTCGAGGGCTTGCGAACGGGTCGAGACGATGTTCGTGCCGGGCGCCACGACATCCGGCTTGATCCGGCCGTCGCGCGTGGGGCCGCGACTGCTGAACGCGGCAATGTCGTCCGCGTTGTCCGACACGCGATCATCGCGCAGCGGCAACGCCGGATAATCGGCCGGCCACAGCCGGCCGTAGGGCGCCTGATAGCCGCCCTGGGAGCGCACCGACTCGGCCGCGCCGACGGTGAGGCAGTTCTTCGCCGTGGCCGGCGGCGTGACGCTGCCGCTCTCTACCACGCCGTCCCGGTTGCCGTCTATGCCGTCGTTGCCGGCCGCGAACAGGATCAGGAAATCCGGGTGCTCCCACATGAAGCGGTCCACCGCTTCGGCGTAGGTGTCGTATTCCCCGAAATCGCCGCCGCCCCAACTGTTGCTGTGGATGCGCACGCCGGCGTCGTAAGCCTGCTGAAAGAGCAGCATCAGGTTGACCGGCAGGCCCGCCAGGCCGTAGGGGGGCGGAAAGCGGCCATAGCGCCGATAATAGTCCTGCTTGTACGACTCCGTCCACTGCAACGTCTGTTCGACGGCCTGAAAGACCAGTTGCGCCTCGGCCGCCAGGCCGCGAATGACCTCGCCGCCCGCGGCCAACGCGGCCGCGCCGTTGCCGCACACCGAGCCGGCGACATGCGTGCCATGGCCGGAGCGAGCATCGGCCGGGCCGTCGTCGCCGCCCACGTTGACCACCACCGAGGCCCAATCGGACGAGACGGGCCAGCTGTGGATGGCGACGACGCGGCCGGCAAAATCGGGATGGATGCGGGCCGGATCGCCGACATCCAACCCGGAATCCGCCACCCCCACGATCTCGCCCCGGCCGCTTAGACCTAACCCGGATGGGCTGATCACCTCCTCGGCGGCCATCAGGCCGACCGCAATACTGTTGCGGAGCTGGCGCAGCTTGTGGCCCTCCACCAGCTTGACGCCGTGGATCTGGCCGATGCGTTCGACGCGGGTGCTCAGATCGGGCGTGTCGGCCGGGAAGCTGACGGTGACGATCGTGTCGCCCGGCGCGTAATCGCCGACCGTCGCGCCCAGCGCCTGGAGCTGGGAGACGGCCAGTTCCAGATCTTCCGGCTCGAAAAAGCGCACCACATAGATGTTCGCCACCCGCTCCACCTTCGGCTCGGCCGTCGGCCCGGCCGGCGCTTGCTCGCAGATGCGGCCCCGGCCCACGGTCGGCTCGCGGCCGGGGATCTCGCTGAGGCCGGCTTCCTGGCGCAGGCCGGGGGTGAAGTGGCCCACGAAGCGCACATACGACGGCTCGCTGGCGAGCCATTCATACGCCGCCTGATCCAGGCCGACGATATACGCGTAGGGCGGGACCGGATCCTGGACGGTCCCGCCGTGCGCCTCGATCTCCTTCAGCCACTCGTCCTTGATCGGCCCGATGAAGCTCACCAGGTAGTAATGGCGGCCGGGCCCATAGGTTTCGGGCGGCGGCCCGGCCCGCAGGACTTCCACATCGCGCAGGTGCGGCGCCAGTTCCCGGCGGCTCTCTTCCTCTGCAGTGACTATGGCCACGGTGCGGCCGCGGATCTGGACGAGGGTCGGCATCTCCTGTTCCAACACCTCATAGCCCTGCGCTCTCAGGTCGGCCACCTGTTGCGACGACAGGTCCGCCAACACATAGTCGTCATACACCGCGCGAAAGGCGATGCCCTGCTGTGTCAGCTTGTTGCGCTGACGCTTGTCGGCGTACACCACGAATAACTCGGCCATAGGTCCACTCCTCGAAGTGCATATTCCTGTCAATTATAACACAATGTCGGGTGCCTTGCTGTGACGGCCGGGGTGCGGTAAAATGCGCGCAGGAGCAAGATCGGCATGGCGGAAACGCTGCGCGGCACGATAGAACGCATCACCTTCCACAACGAAGAGAACGGCTACACGGTGGCCCAACTGGCGCCCGATGGGCAAAGCTACACGGTGACCGTGGTCGGCAACATGCTCGGCATCAACGTCGGCGAGGCGGTCGAGCTGAAGGGCGCGTGGATGGCGCATCCCCAGTACGGCCGCCAGTTCAAGGCCGAAGCGGTGCGCACGATCTTGCCGGCCACGATCGCCGGCCTGGAGAAATACCTGGGCAGCGGCCTGATCAAGGGAATCGGCCCGGTGACGGCCAAGCGCATCGTGCGCAAGTTCGGCCTGGACACCCTGCGCGTCATCGAGGAGACGCCGGAACGCCTGCACGAGGTGCTGGGGGTCGGCCGCAAGCGCGTCGAGATGATCACGCGCGGCTGGGCCGAGCAGAAGAAGATCAAGGAAGTGATGCTCTTCCTGCAAAGCCACAACGTGTCGACCGGCCTGGCCGTGAAGATCTACAAGGCATACGGAGACGACGCGATCGAGATCGTGCGCAACGATCCGTATCGGCTGGCGCGCGACATCTTCGGCATCGGCTTCATCACGGCCGACAAGATCGCGCGCGAGATCGGCATCGCGGCCGACGCGCCCGAGCGCGTGGCCGCGGGAGTGGCCTATGTGCTCAGCGAAGCGGCCGACGAGGGGAACGTCTATCTGCCGGCGGCCGAGCTGACGAAGCGGGCCGCGGCCATGTTGGGCGTGAGCGAAGCGCTGGTCGTGCGCGGCATCGCGGCCCTGGCCGAAGACGAACAGGTGCACGTGGAAGAGGGGGGCGCCGCCGCGCCGCCGCGCCTGGCCGAAGAGCGGCCGGTCTATCTCATCCCCTTCTACCGCGGGGAGATCGGCGTGGCGAACCGCCTGCGCCGCCTGGCCGAGGCGGCCGAGGACCGGCTGGCGGTGTTCCGGCGCTTCGACTGGCCGGCCGCCTTCGCGGCGTTGCAGGCGCAGGAACGCCAGGCCCTGACCCCGCGGCAGCGGGAGGCGGTACAGGCGGCGCTCACCCATCGGGTCACCATCTTGACCGGCGGGCCGGGCACCGGCAAGACGACCAGCGTGCGCAGCATCATCCGCCTGGCCGAAGCGGCCGGCGTCAAGACGGTGCTCGCTTCGCCCACCGGCCGGGCGGCCAAGCGGCTCAGCGAGGCCACCGGCCGGCCGGCCAAGACCATCCATCGCCTGCTGGAGGTGAAGCCGGCCGAGGGCTTCAGCTTCGGCCGCAACGAAGACAATCCGTTGGAGGCCGATCTGGTCATCGTGGACGAAGCCTCGATGCTCGATCTGATCCTGGCCAACAACCTGCTGAAGGCGATCCCCCCCGGCGCGCACCTGTTGCTGGTAGGCGATGTGGATCAGCTTCCCAGCGTGGGCGCCGGCAACGTGCTGCGCGATCTGATCCAGGCAATCGAGGGAAGCGCGAACCAGGGACCGAAGCCAGGAGATGGAGCGCAGAAAGCCGCTTCTCCGGCCGCCGGCGCCCTGCCGGCCGGCGCCTGCGCGGTCGTTCGGCTCGACACCATCTTCCGCCAGCCCGAGGGCAGCTACATCATCATCAACGCGCACCGCATCAATCAGGGCCAGATGCCGATCCTGGACAATCGCAACGCCGTGGACTTCTTCCTGTTCCGCGAGGAGGACCCCGCCAAAGCCGCCGATCTGATCGTGGAGCTGGTGCAGGAACGCATCCCCCGGCGCTTCGGATTCAAGCCCGCCGAGATCCAGGTGCTCTCGCCCATGCATCGGGGCGAAGCGGGCGTGGCGGCGCTCAATGCCCGGCTGCAAGCCGCCCTCAACCCGCCCGGGCCGAAGAAGGCCGAGCGCCAGATCGGCGGCCGGGTCTTCCGCCAGGGCGACCGGGTGATGCAGATCCGCAACAACTACGACAAGGACGTCTTCAACGGCGATATGGGGTCCATCGCGAGGATAGATCTGGAAGAACAGATGGTCCATGTGAACATGGACGGCCGGCTGATCCCTTACGACTTCCTGGAGCTGGACGAGCTGGTGCACGCATACGCGATCAGCATCCACAAGGCCCAGGGGAGCGAGTTCCCGGCCGTGGTGGTGCCCATCCTGACCAGCCATTACATGATGCTACAGCGCAACCTGCTCTATACGGCCGTCACGCGCGCGCAGAAGCTGGTGGTGCTGGTCGGCAGTCCGCGCGCCATCGGGATCGCGGTGAAGAACGACCGTGCGCAGGAGCGTTTTTCGGGGTTGGCCGAGCGGGTGGGCAGGAGGTGATGTGGCTATGCCGGTGATCACGTTATCGCGAGAACTGGGAAGTCGGGGCGACGATGTGGCCGCGGCCGTGGCCGCCGCGCTGAAGCTGCGCCTGGTGGGTCGCGAGCTGATCAACCAGGCCGCCCGCGCGGCCGGCGTGCCCGAGGTGGCGTTGGCCGAAATAGACGAGCTCGGCCTGTTGGGGCTCAAGCCCGAGCGAACGGCATTGGAACTCTACCGCGCCACCGTCGAGCGTGTGATTCGGGAGCAAGCCGAGCGCGGCGATGTGCTGCTGGTCGGCCGCGGGGGCCAGATCGTCCTGGCCGGTTGGCCGGGCGTCTTGCACGTGCGGATCATCGCGCCGGCCGACGCGCGCATGCGCTGCGTCCAGGAACGCTGCCGCATTTCGGCCGAGGCCGCTGCGGCGCGCATCGCGGCCTCCGATCGAACGCGCGCGGCCTTCCTGCGCCGCCACTACGGCGCGCGTTGGGACGACCCCCGCCTGTACGACCTGGTCATCAACATGGCCCGCCTGACCGTCGAAGACGCCGCGGCCCTGATCTGTCAGGCCGCCCGCCAGATCGCCCGTCCAGACCATGAGGATCAAGCATGAACTCCGAGGCGCCGCCGCCCTTCTCCCATCCCGTCGAAGCCGAGTTCGCGCGCATCCTGGACTTCTACGGCATCCCGTGGCAATACGAGCCGCGCACTTTTCCGCTGGAGTACGACGCCGCCGGCAATGTCACCGAGGCGTTTTCGCCGGACTTCTATCTGCCGGACCAGGATCTGTACGTCGAGCTCACGACCATGCAACCGAAACAGGTGCGCCACAAGAACCGCAAGATCCGCCGGCTCAAGGAGCTCTATCCGGAGATCAACATCAAGCTGTTCAAGCGCGGCGACATCCGTTCGCTGTTGCTGAAATTCGGCGTGCAGGATTACGAGGAGATGATGGCCAACGAGCTGTGAACGCGCGGACCGCGAATGCACGAACGAAGTACAACGCACCTCATTCGTGCATTCGTACCCTCATTGGGGCATTCCCGCGTTCATTCGTGCCCCTATTCGTGGATCCCGTCGTGACCCGGAGCAACCGCGGTCGGCTTGCGCCCCAGGATGCGGGTGCGGATCAGCTCGAACAGGCGCTCCTTGTTGTCGCGCCACACGTGGATCAAGGTGGGGAGTCCCGGAATGAAGAAGAACGCCAACACCAATAGCGTGAAATACCTATCCACCCCTTCGATCGTCCCGAACCAGACCCCCAGCAGGTAGCCCAGCATCGTCATCCCCACCGCCCACGCCAGCGCGCCGATCAGATTGAAGATGACGAAGCGGCGATAGTTCATGGAGGCCGCGCCCGCCACGATGGGCGCAAAGGTCCGAATGACCGGCAACCAACGCGCCAGGGTGATTGTCTTGCCGCCGTGCTTCTCGTAGAAAGCGTGCGCCTTGAGCAGGTTCTCGCGCCTGAAGAGCAAAGAGTTGGGCCGAGTGAAGATCTTCGGGCCGGTCTTGGCGCCGAACCAATAGCCCACGTTATCGCCGAGCACGGCTGCGATAAAAAGGGTCGGCAGGAGGATTCGGATGTCCAGGATCCCGCGCGACGCCAGCAGTCCAGCGGTCAACAGCAGGCTATCGCCCGGAAAGAAGAAGCCGAAGAACAGCCCGGATTCCGCGAAGATGATGAAGATCAGCCCGACGTAGCCGACCGTCTCGATCAGTTTGACCAGATCAAATCCCATGTCTACCTCAATGTCGAACGGATTGCCGGATTATAGCATCATCTCAGCTCAGATGCAATCCGGGCGGCCTCCTCTGCGCCGGGCAAGGCGTCCACGGCCGGCGCCGAAGCATCTTCGTCAACGGTGCCGGGCAACTCGGCCGCCAGCTCGGCCGGGATGACATCGGCAGGGGGTGCCGCAGATGACGTCACGGCCGGCGTCGGAGCAGCCGGCGGGGGCGGAGGCGGCGATGGGGGCTGATACGCGGCCGGGGCGGACGACGACGCGAACGGGGAGGCCGTCCGGGACGGCTCGGTTCGCGACATTGCGGGGGGCGCGGGCGGAGACGTCGGCCTGACCGGGCTGCGCGCCTTGTTCAGCCGTGCCGCCGTCAGGTGGTCGTTGATGGCGGCCAGGAAATAGAGCACGACGCCGAACATCAGCAGCGTGAGCGCGGCAAAGAACGTCCCGATGAAGATGGGGATCGAGAGCCATCCCGCGAAGCCGCTGCCCCAGCCGGCGCCGAGGCCGCGATTCCATACGGAAATGCCCACGATCAAGCCGCCGAGGAAATAGAGCGCGGCTGCCAGAAACAGGAGGATGGCAACCAGACGAGCGAGGCGATAGGTATTCATGTGTTCCCCCTTTCAGTGGCGGTTGAAGGTTGAACGCTCGCGTTGGTTCCATTCTAACACAAAAGACGCGTTTTGTGTATGGTGAACGATTTCGGCAGCAATTCCAAATGTGCCGCGCGCGTTTGCCGGTGCGCGGTGCATCCGGCGGGGCCGCCCGGCGATCCATCGCCGGGCCACCATCTATGGTCGTGCGGCCATCAGCGACGAGACACCCGGCCCATGACCCGCAGCCGGCTCAACGCGCCTCAGCCTCTGGCGGGTCCACATGTGGAATTCTCGCTCAAAGGGGGGGGCTGCGACCCCATAGGCATCCGGCTAAGCTTTGAAACTGCTTCCAGCCGGTCTGTGACCGGCGTCGTCGGCCTGCACATGTCGTCTCAGGCGGCCAGACGGGGGTCACAGACCCCCTGCG
>Ga0209162_1003756_pt1 | contig 11923 bp, 10 predicted proteins | sample YNPNPMetaG_FD_187121 | JGI IMG/M metagenome (GOLD analysis project Ga0209162, IMG submission 187121) | Anoxygenic and chlorotrophic microbial mat microbial communities from Yellowstone National Park, USA - YNP NP MetaG (SPAdes) (version 2) ...
CAGATATGGGGACAGACACGATGTCCGGTATACGGATCGGGAACGTTCAACGTGAAACGCTCAACTCTCAACTTGCAACGGGGTGACCGAAAGGGCGCAAGGTGGGCGGAATATGGGGACAGACACTAAATTTGGACCAGATATGGGGACAGACACAGAATTTTGGCGACCGGACTCTTGGCCCAGTGGACCTGAGCAAGCGCCGGTCGGGCTGTCCAGGCCGGCTGTGGCGTCCAGATATGGGGACAGGCACGATGTCCGATATACCGATCAGGAACGTTTAACGTCCAACGTTCAACTCTCAACTTTCAACGGGGTAACCGAAAGGGCCCATGGTAGGGCGGGATATGGGGACAGACACGGAATTTGGGCCAGATATGGGGACAGACACGGAGTTACGGCGACACCTATCACTGGTTTTTGCCTGTCTGTACTGTGGGGTCGCTATCTGCAGCGTCTGTGTTTTTTTCCGGGGGCGTGAGCCGGGGGCAGGGGACAAAGTCGAAGCAGATATTTCCCAGCCGGGCGGCGCAGAGCTCTGTAATCAACGGGTGCAGGCAGTGCGTCTTTGCGCGTCAGGGAACTTTGGTTCCGGCTACGCCGGGCTGGGAAATATGCCGGCTTCATGAAAGCTGGAAATCTCGCCGGGATAACATTGCGGGTGTGTTTGGTCATTGAGCCGGTTGGATTTCCGGGTTAGCGTTGGCGCGTGATTGGCACGGCAATAAACGCAGCAGCCATACTCGCCGGGGGGACTGTGGGACTCGCCTCCAAAAGCCAGCTTTCAATTCGGCGACAGCAGAACTTGCGGATTATTCTCGGCGTGTTTGCCGTGTATTTTGGGTTGCGGGCATTCTGGATCGGGATCGGCATTCCGGGCGGACAACGGCTGCGCAACTTTCTGGTGGTGCTGGTTGCTCTGATGTTGGGGAAACTGACCGGCAATCTGATCGGTATACAGCGCCGTCTGAACGTTTTGGGCAAACACGCAAAACAACAGTACGAATCGGTAGGACATTCCGGGCAGCGGCGTTTTTCGGATGGATTTGTTGCTGGAGCGATATTGTACTGCATGGCGCCGCTTGCCACGCTGGGGGCAATTCAGGACGGGCTTCTGGCTGATTTCCGGATTCTTGTTGTCAAAGCTGTCATGGACGGCATGGCGATGATCACTTTTGCACGGAGTTTCGGCTGGAGCATCCTGGTTTCCGTACTGCCGGTTGCAGCCTACCAGGGCACGATAACGTTGTTGGCGCGGCTGCTGGCCCCGGAATTGGAAGCGAGGTTTTTGCTCGGCTCGGTTTACGCTGCAACCGGGTTCATGGTTTTCGCGGTGGCATTGGCCATTCTGCAATTGCGCAAAACAGACGTTTCAGATTATTTCCCGGCGCTTGTGTTCGCGCCGGTATTGTCGTGGTTGGTTCACTGAAAAACCAATCTGGAAACCTCATCGCCTTCCCAGACGAGGACACCCAAAACTTCATTTTGGTGAGATTCCCGGGAAAGGCGACGAGGTCGCCCCGTTCAGCGCGGCGCGACGGAGTGCCAAGCTTGGAACGAACACCTTTGTCTCGTTGCGATGATTCGGCTGCGGCTGCACCGCGCCGGGATATTTTTGGGCCAAGACCAACTTGACGAGAACACAGAACTGGGCTCTGATTGCCAACGAACGCCGGTCAATCTCGGCGTTCCAGTAACGGAACCATGAAATCTAAACTGTCACGTCGCTCGGCTTTGAGCCAGATTGCCACTGGTGCAGCGGCAGTCGGCCTTGTTTCGTCAATACCAGCACGAGTTGCTGCCGCGGATGAAGGACGCGCCAAGTTGAAAGGGAACATCCACCATTCGGTATCTGCGTGGTGTTATGGCAGCCTTTTTAACCCGGGCAGAAACAGGCCCGCCAAAATGACCTTCGAGGATTTCTGTCGCGAATGTTATCGGATGGGAATCGAATCGGTCGAACTGCTTGGACCCGATCAATGGCCAATCGTCAAGAAGGTCGGTCTCACCTGTGCAATGTGCAACGGACCGGACAGTATCCCTTACGGCTGGAACCGGGTTGAGCACCACGATGATCTGTTGGCCAAGTTCGAGAAGGCGATACCTGAAGTGGCCGGCTACGGGTTCCCGAACATAATAACTTTCTCAGGCAACCGGAAAGGTATGAGCGACGAACAGGGAATCGAGAACTGTGTCAAAGGGCTCAAGCGGCTCATGCCGATTGCCGAAAAACACAAGGTGACGGTCATCCTAGAGCTTTTGAACAGCAAAGTCGATCACAAGGATTACATGGCCGATCACACTGCGTGGGGCGTCGAAGTCTGCAAGCGGGTCGGGTCAGAACGCCTCAAGCTCCTCTACGACATCTATCACATGCAGATCATGGAAGGTGACCTGATCAGGACAATCAGGGACAACATCCAATACATCGGTCATTTCCACACCGGCGGAAATCCGGGCAGAAACGAAATCGATTCGACTCAGGAAATCAATTATCCGGCTGTGATGACAGCCATAGTCGCAACCGGCTACAAAGGATTCGTCGGACAGGAATTCGTGCCCAAACGACCCGATCCGCTCGCTTCGCTCAAGCAGGCGATTGAGATATGCGACGTCTGAGAGCGCTCATGCGCATCAGAGTGTCGTCCACTTCCTCGGGTGTTTTCATGCCGATTGTGACGGCATCAACCAGATCGTTTCGGAACACGTATTCGAGCGAAGTGTCTTTTTCCTGCGGCTTTGTGAGTTTACCGGCGCCGAATATTTTCATGCCGACCACAGCTTTGCCATTTCGGCGGGCGGTGCGCAGGACGTCCGAGACGACGTCTGTTGCGCCGTCCATGCTGTAATCCTGTCCACCGCGGTTGTTGATGCGCGCAAAGATGACGTCGGTCCACGGATGCGTTGCTGCAACGCGCAGGGCGCCGAGGTCATGGCATGATACGCCGACAGCGCGCACTACGCGCTTCTGTTTCAGTTCTGAGAGCTCGTCTCGAACGCGTGCGTATTCATCGGCCCATTTCGCATCGGTTGCGCAATGGATCAGACAGATGTCAATCACATCCGTGTCAAGCTCCCGGCGGAATCGGTCAACTTCTTCTTTCGCGCCGCCGGATGGCGTTACCCAGTCTTCCTTGCGCACCCAGATTTTCGAAAGGAGGGTGAGTTTGTCACGGCGACCGCCTTTAATAACGTCGCGCACGAACGGATGTGTGCCGTAGAGGTCTGCCATGTCAATGAACGTGATGCCGTTTTCGAGGCTGTGGCGAAGGAGTCTTTCGAAGGCTGCTTTGCCCATCCTTGTGTGATCTGACGACCTTGCCCAGCCGTTGTAACCTGTGCCCTGGGCGAGCCTCGAGGTTGTGATGCCGGTTCGACCAAGGGCGACCTTGTCACTGCCTGCAAAGCTGTGTGGTTTGGTTTGTGTGGTGGAGCAGCCTGCCAGAAACGGGATGGCTGCGGCCAACCCCGCTTTGGGAAGCGATCTGCCGATGAATTCGCGGCGTGTAGTGGTGTGCATCCGGTGCATAACTCCTCTTGGATTGTGGTTATCTGTGTCAGTGTTTAGTCAACAACACGGGCGCTTCTGAACGAGCCGCGTCATTGGCGCTCTGGCCAAACCTTCCACATCGACCATTGCCATACAATCTGGTTCGTGCCAGGCACTCGATCGCAGCTCGACGAGCCAAATGATAGCCCGAATAGCGCCTGAGGCAAATCGAATCGGGGCATCGTTGTGGCGAATCGAACCGTTATTTGACCATGTGCATCCCGGGCACGGTGCAATCGCCATGTCCAACCGACAGATTTGGTCGAGCAGGCGCACTGCATTGCGCGGCGACTGCTGAAGCTCGAGAGCGCCATCTACCCAAGAACGGACCGAACGCTCTGATGCAATGCGTCAACTATGCTTGCCATTTGGCTGGTTGTGGTGCAGTACGGGGGCATTATGACCACGACGTTACCGATCGGTCGTGTAAGAACGCCCCGGTGCGCCATTGCTTCACACACACGCATGCCAGCGCGGTCACGAAGATCGAAGGGCTCTTTTGTACGCCAGTTTTTCACCAGCTCGATTCCTGCGATGAGGCCAACCTGTCGGATGTCGCCCACCTGCGGCAGTTCCCACAGTCGCGCCAACTGAGCCCGCATCTCGTGCTCGAGACGCACACGGTCCCGTTTCGACCTCGGAGTCTCGAGAATGTCCATGTTTGCCAAAGCTGCAGCCGCACCCAACTGGTTTGCCGTGTAGCTGTGTCCGTGAAAGAAGGTCTTGAATTCCGAATATTCACCCAGAAACTCGCCGAAGATGTCCTCTGTTGTGAGTGTCGCCGCCATCGGCAAATACCCGCCGGTCATCCCTTTTGCCAGCGCCATCAAATCCGGTTTGACACCCTCGTGCAGGCACGCAAACAGCGGAAAATCGGTCGGCTGGACAACTGCGTCTCGAGAGTCCGCTGGACCATGCCCCTGCGCCCCTGTGCGAGGAAGTGCCGGCACTCCGTTGCCTTCAGCGAAAAGAAGATCTGCGGGACCGGGACCGTCTGGGGCTGTGCCGGAGCCGGTTCGACCGAACCCGGTCATTACTTCATCCGCAATCAGCAGCGCGTTGTGTTGCCTTGCGATTTCAGTCGCGCGGCGCAGCCAGCCTGCGGGCTGGGGGATCATGCCGGCAGCGCCTTGAATGAGCGGTTCGAAAACAAAGCCCGCGTAAGGTTCACCGCGTTTCTTTTGTGCGACGAATCGACGTTCGAGGGTTTCCAAACATTCCCACCTGCATTTTCGGTATGCGCGTGCGTCCGCACGCTCCGGTTTGGCGACATTATACCGGCAGCGGTAGCAGTAGGGCGCCATTACCTCGTCGGACTTGAAAAGCAACCCTTCCCACGTATGACGGAACAGGTGAATCTGTCCAAGGCTTACCGCGCCAATTGTGTCGCCGTGATACGCGCACGCGAGAGTTAGGAACCTTGGTTTCCTGCATCGGCCGGAGCGGCGGGATGATTCAAAAGCCAGCTTCAGCGCCACTTCCATTGCGGTTGAACCATCATCGGAATAGAACACGCGACAGAGCCGCGGGCCGACGGCTTTGTCGGGCCGTTTTCGGGTTGGTACGCCTGTAAAGTTGGCGGCGGCTATCAGCTTTTCCGCGAGGATTGACGCAGGCTCGTTTGCCAGTCCGAGTGCGGATGAATGGGCAATACGTTTGAGTTGCTTTTGGATAGCCGCGTTTATGATCGGTTGATTGTGGCCGTGCAAGTTCGTCCAAATTGACGAATTTGCGTCGATGTATCGCCGGCCGTGCGCGTCGCGCAACACTGCTCCCCGTCCGGACACAACCACAATCGGCTCACGTCGGAGCCAATCACGCATCTGGGTGAACGGATGCCAGATATATCGCAGATCAAGCCGCGCAAGTGGGTGCATCGGTGTGTGACTGTGCCGGGGACAAATTGCCAACCGCAGTTTCGGATTCTGCCGGACTGCATCGTCCTTCAATCAAACCAACGGACTGCAAACCAGACAACAGTTCGGCAACGTCGGATTCGGTATGCGCTGCTGTCAGCGTCAGCCGCAGCCGGGCCGAACCGCGCGGTACGGTGGGGAATCGCACTGCCGGAATAAAGATGCCCTGTTCGAACAATGCGTTGGCAACTTCCACCGCGCGCTGCTCGTCGCCGATGATCAGCGGTACGATCAGACTCGATGCCGTGGTTGTGCTGCCCGGGTCACATGACTTCTGTACCCCCGACCGGAACCGGGACACAACTGCTGTCGTGTTTGCCCAAACACGATCGCAAAGCCGCCGCCCTTCTTCACTGGCCACGATACGCACTGCAGCGAGTGCCGCCCCCGCAGCCGATGGAGGTGGTGCGGTCGAAAATATGAAACTGCGCGCCTTGTTGACGAGGTACTCGATCAACGACGCCGACCCGCAGATGTAGCCACCGGCAGCGCCAAGCGCTTTCCCCAACGTGCCCATCCGCACTTCGATTCGCTCGGCAACCCCGAGTTTCTCGGCAAGGCCGGTCCTGCGCGGACCGTACAGGCCGGTTGCGTGGGCTTCATCAACCATCAACCACGCACCATACCGATCTTTCAAATCCACCAACTCACGCAACGGCGCGTGGTCCCCGTCCATGGAAAATACGCTCTCGGTTACGATCAACGTCCGCGGTCGATCTGATGGGGACGTTCCTTGCGCTCTCTGGTCGGCCCACCGGAGAATTTCCTCCAGTCGCTCCAGATCGTTATGTGGATAAACCCGGAGTTTTGCTCTGCTCAACCGGGCACCATCCACATGGCATCCGTGCGCCAGTTTGTCCAATACTACCACGTCCCCCGGCCCAACCAGAGCCGGGATTGTGCTGATTGCCGTGGTGTAGCCCGATGAAAAACTCAGAGCTGCTTCTGTGTTTTCGAATTCAGCCAAAGCCGCCTCGAGTGCGTGATGCAGTGCAAGAGATCCGCAGATCGACCGTGAAGCGCGCGAACCGCTGCCGTAATCCATGGTTGCTTTCAGCGCTGCTTCCACAACTTCAGGATGACCCGCCAACCCGAGGTAATCGTTCGAGGAACAATTCAACACAAAGCGTCCATTTATGGCAACGCGCGTTCCGGCGATGCCATCGATGCGGCGCAAGCCGCGATGAAGGCCGCGTTGGCGTATCTCAGCCAACCGCCTCTCGATTTCAACTTCAAATGCAGTCACGCAGCCGAGTTTAAATCCACGGTTTCGCCTGTTCCAGAAACTTCGCGTCTGCAGCGCGGCGCCCCAGACTGCCACGCTTGGAACGGACGCGTTTATTTCGCCGCGATCATCCGGTTGCAGTTGTGCCGCGCTGAGTCTTCTGTCGTGACAAACCCAAAAACAACTCGCAAAATCGAGCATATATGTCTGACGCAACAAAAAACTTCACGCTTCCGACACTGCCTTTTATCGACGGTGAATATCGCAAACCCGCTGCTGGCCGACCCAATCCGCTGACAAACCCTGCCACCGAAGAAGTCATTGCCGAAGTGGCGGCTGCGGACGTGCCCGAAGCAACAGCAGCAATCGAAAGCGCGTTCAATGCATGGCAAAAAGTTTGGCGCGACCTCGCCCCGGGCCGACGCGCGGGCATTCTCTTTGAAGTGGCGCGTGCGATCAGAGCCAACGCCGAGCAGTTGGCCGTATTGGAAACCACCAATATCGGCAAACCCATCTCCGATGCAAGGGACGAAATCGAATTGGGCGCGCGCGTTTTCGAGTATTACGCAGGAGCCGTCAGCAAGTTCTACGGCCATACAATACCGGTCGCGCGCGGCGGGTTTGACTTCACGATGCGGCAGCCGATGGGCGTCGTGGCGTGCATCGTGCCATGGAACTTCCCGTTTCCTATCGCTTCATGGAAAGTCGCTCCTGCCCTTGCCGCAGGAAATGCGGTCGTGCTCAAGCCGGCAACGTTGTCGCCCCTCACCGCGCTCAAACTTGGCGAACTCGCTTGTGCGGCGGGGCTTCCCCCGGGCGTATTGCAGGTGCTGCCGGGCAGCGGCTCTGTCCTTGGCGATGTGCTGGTTACGCACCCGCTGATAAGGAAGGTGTCGTTCACAGGTTCGACTGAAATTGGCCGACGAATAATGGAGCTGGCCGCGGGCGACCTCAAACGCGTTTCACTCGAGCTGGGGGGCAAATCGCCGAACATCGTTTTTGCCGATTCGGATTGGAAGCGGGCGGCAGACACTTCGCCCATGAGCGTGTTTGCCAACACGGGCCAGGACTGCTGCGCACGCAGCAGAGTGTTCGTCGAAAGAAGCATTTTCGAGATGTTTCTTGACCGATTTGTCGAGGCCACACGCCGGCTTGTTGTGGGGAATCCGATGGACCCGGCCACGCAGATCGGGCCGCTGGTTTCCGCCGCACAACGCGAGAGCGTCGAGGAGTTTCTGGATGATGCCCGACATCACGGCAGCAGGTTCGTCTGCGGGGGCGGACGTCCACAGCGCCGGGGTTATTACCTCGAACCAACGGTGCTCACGGGCGTCGGGCACGGCGACCGTTGCTGGCGCGAAGAGATATTCGGCCCGGTCGTGTGCGTGATGCCCTTTGACGAGGAAGCTTCAATGATCCAAGAAGTGAATGCGTCCACGTACGGGTTGAGCGGCTCGATTTGGACCAACGACCTCCGGCGCGCGTTGCGTGTTGCGCGCGCCGTCGAAAGCGGCGTTCTCAGCATCAACTGCCACAACAGCGTCCATGTCGAAGCGCCGTTCGGCGGATTCAAACAAAGCGGTTTGGGCCGCGACCTTGGAATGGCAGCGATGGAAGGTTACACCGAGTTGAAAAACGTCTATGTCGCAGAGTAACTCAGCACAACCGAATGATCGTGGCGAAACAAAGGCGCTTGTTGCAGGCTCGGCGCTCCGCCGCGCCGCGCTGACCGAAGCTGCTTCCTCGCCCATGGGGGAGCTGAGATTGAGATCAACGACCCAATTGGACACAAGACTTTCAAACAATCCGCCGATTTGCGATCTATGCGCCGATCTTCCAACATAGTACTCCAATGACCCCGGTAATCGTGCAAAACAGAGGTGGGAAATCCCACGCGGCAAACTTGCTCTCGCCCTCGAGAATTTGCGCGGTCATTACGGTGTTTTTCCTCGTTCAAGGATGCAGCCCGCGCTCCCAGAAACCGGCTATAGACATCAGCGTGTTGTCAAGGCCGGAGCCGGACGTCGTCTATGTTGAACTGCGCAATCGCGTTTTCAACAGCAGCCCCAGTGACTTCAAGGTCGAGAATGTCACAGAACCGTTTCCACTGTGGGGCGCGATTGTTGAACACGGATTGCCCAACGGGACTGCGACCTTGGTTTGTTTCGCGAATGGCGAGGCAAGTCTTTACCTCAGTTCGGGTGCAGGTTTGGCGGGTACGAGTGCAAACGCCGATGTCAGAGTGGGCGCCAGCAACCTCGTCGCACTGGCAGCACAACAGGCTCCGACGGCTTCGCCGACCGAGTCATGGCCGCCCCCTGCGATTGGCGAAGTGGCTTTCTGGTTCCTGTCCACTAATCAGGTTCTTGGAACCCGTGTTTCGGACCGAGATCTGCAAGATGATAACCATCCGCTCGCAAAACTCTATCGATCCGCCAACGCTTTGCTCACCCAGATGCACCTCGTCGCAGCCGAAATACAATCCAAGACCAACTCGGTAAACAACAAGGAAACCAACAACGCTTCGACAAACGCTCAACCCGACCCATGAACCTCCAATCGCTCAAAAAGCAAGTCCGCGCAGGTTTGATTGACACCGTGACAGTAGCGTTTCCTGATACGCTGGGCCGTTTGATGGGCAAAAGGTTCAGAGCAGATTTCTTCCTCGAATCTGTGCTTCGCCATGGTACACATTGCTGCAACTACCTGCTCACGGTGAACATGGAGATGGAACCCCAAGACGGTTTTCGCGTGGCCAATTGGGACGCCGGGTTCGGCGACTTCGCCCTCCGCCCCGACCTTGGAACCTTGCGCCCCATACCATGGCAACAAGGCAGCGCTCTTGTCCTTGGAGATTACACAAAGGACGATGGCAGTCTCGTCGCCGAAGTCCCACGGTCGGTCCTGAAAAACCAGGTGCAACGGCTGGACGCGATGGGGCTCGAATGCCTCTGCGCCAGCGAACTCGAGTTCTACCTGTTCAATCAAACCTATGATTCTGCCTTTGCCAGTGCATATCGCGACCTGCAGCCCTCGAGCAACTACCGAATTGATTATCACATCACGCAACCGGGCCAGGATGAGCCGCTCATGCGCGCCATTCGCAACCAGATGACTGCTGCCGAGATCCCGGTCGAAAACAGCAAGGGCGAATGGAGCCGCGGCCAACACGAGGTGAATTTCGTCTGCACCGACCCAATCCGAATGGCCGATCGGCATGTCGTTTTCAAAAGCGGCGTCAAGGAACTGGCACATCAACACGGCAAATGCGTGACGTTCATGGCCAAGTTCGCCCCCGGCGAGGCCGGTAACTCGTGTCATCTTCACCTGAGCCTCTGGCGCCGCGGTGAAAATGTTTTCGTCAAAGGCGACAATTCACAACTGCATCAGCGCCGATCGCAAAAGCGGAATCCCGCAAGCGCGACGAGCTTTGGATCACAACTGTTCCGCCAATTCCTCGGCGGTTTGATGAAATACTCGCCAGAGCTTTGTCTTTTCTATGCGCCGACAATCAACAGCTACAAACGGTTCCAACCCGGGAGCTGGGCTCCAACCCGTATGGCATGGGCAAGAGACAACCGCACCGTCGGTTTCAGAGTGGTCGGCCAGAACGGTTCATTCCGCATCGAGAACAGGATGCCCGGCGCAGACGCCAATCCCTACCTTGCATTTGCCGCGATGCTGGCGGCTGGACTCGCCGGCGTTGAGGAAAACCTCGATTGCGGCGATGAATACCATGGAAACGCCTACGTTGACACGAGGCTTCCACGCCTTCCAGCCAGCTTGAAAGACGCCGCCAACCTTTTCGATCGATCGAGACTCGCAAGACGTGTTTTCGGCGATGCGGTCGTCGATTTCTACGTTCACCACGCCCGCCTCGAACATCAAGCATTCTCAGACGCAGTTACCGACTGGGAAAAAGCCAGGTACTTCGAGCGAATCTAACCCGGGGAAATCTCACCGGCCAACGCCCAAGGGGCAGCAACACGTTCAATCCGGTGGGATTTCCGGTACCGCACATTTCCCAGCCCGGCCCAGCCGGAACCAAACGCCCGAGGCTTAACCATTGCGCTGGTTGCAGGAATACCGCTGTGTCGCGCCGCGCTGAACAGGGCAACTTAAGATACCAGTAACAATGGCTTTTGCACGCAGGACGGCTCGCACGTTTGGTCCCCGGTCTTGCTGGTGCCTGTTGTGAAGAACGCCCATGCTACCCCCCCGAGTGCCTCATTGGCGCACGATGACTGGTGGGTTGGAAGGCCGTGTTGATTTGGGTTTCCCGGGAGGTCGAGCACGATTTTGACAGACTACCCTGAGAAAGCCCGCTGCGTTGGAACAAAACCTCGCTGATACTCCAACCCCTTTTAATTGTGGAACCGAGCCGGGGCATCTGGCCCATGTATATAGACAGACACCGTGTTTGTTTTTCACGGACTTTGCATGGTTTTGCATAGCTTTGCATATCTTTGCACCATATGGCCGCACCCAGTGGCATAAACTTCGGCAATCCAAAATCAAGAAAACGCGGGTTCGATCTGTTCCGCCCAGTCAGTGTCAAACCCGATGGCACTCGCATCCAAAGCCCTAATTGGTGCGTCAGATTCCAACACCAGGGCAAACGCACCTGCCGCAGCCTACACACCGGAGATTATCGCCTCGCTGCTGTGGTTTTCAGTCGGCGGTCGTTGCAGGCCATGGGATCGGTTGGGGTTCGGAATCCGTTCAAGGAACTTTGCGGTTGGTTGCGGGCGCACGGAGTCCGGGATTTCAAGCCGGTGCATTATCTGCGGAAGTGTTTCGGGTCGTTGGCGGTGGCTGATCACGGGATATTCATTGCGTCGAAGCTTTTGGGTCATGCAGACATTGGCCTCACAGCGAGCACATATGCCGGTCAGGTGGACAAATTGCCTGCTGTGAGGTTTTGACTGTTGGTCACGGTTTGCAATCGGCTTGCGGTGTCGTGGCCGTAACTTGCGCTCTGAAGCGTGCTTGCGCCGTTTTTTGCCGTCACCGTCCCCAGCCGAAGCTTTGTGTCGTAAGTCCAGTTCATCGACAACCCTGCCAATGGCCCTCCACTGTAACTTTCAGTCAAGGGCTGGTTGGCATCGTTGTATGTCCAAGTGGTCGTGATCCCGTTACAGGTGGCCGTCAGCCGCCGCCCTCGTCGGTCGTATGTGTATGAAACATCGGGCGTGCTGTCGGAGTAATCAATGGTTTGGAGATCCCCGGCGT
>Ga0209162_1003759_pt1 | contig 11915 bp, 3 predicted proteins | sample YNPNPMetaG_FD_187121 | JGI IMG/M metagenome (GOLD analysis project Ga0209162, IMG submission 187121) | Anoxygenic and chlorotrophic microbial mat microbial communities from Yellowstone National Park, USA - YNP NP MetaG (SPAdes) (version 2) ...
GTTCAAGGGTGGGCGTACATACTAAAATGTCCAGCTCGCCTTTCTTGAACTGCTCCTCGCGCTTCGCCCTCTCCTCCGCTCCGACCTGTCCGCTGTGCTCCGCGGAAAGCGTACGGCGGGGAACGTTCTCCGTATAAAGGCGTACGTAGTAGTTTTCGCGATCTATCTCCGCCGGCTCCAGCACGCCACTCTCACAAGCGGGCGTGGGGCAACCGGGGAACTCGTATGCCCGCCATATGCGGCAAGCCTTGCATTTGTAACCTTCCCTCGGGCTGAATATCCTTATCACGCGCTTCCCTATCTGTAATGGGTGAAAGCCCCTAGATGCCTCGCGCTCAGGCAGCATTATCTGTATTTCCTCGAGGATCTCGTACTCAACGAGGAGCGGAACCAGACCCCTTATGAAATCCTCCGCCTTTTCGCGATCACCTATTACCCTTTTGGCGAGCCGGTGAAGGTCGGGTAGGTTGCCTGCACGCTTGTTTTCCTGGATGAAGCCCTTCGCCCGACGTGCTTTCTTGATGTGGTCGGGGCGGTCCATAGCATACACTATCGGCTTCCTGCCCAAGTCGGGAACGCGCAGTTTATACGGTTCTTGCTCCAGCTCCCGGTATTCTCTCTTCTCTGGATCGACGTATTCCTTGAAGAACGGGAAAGTCACGGCCCTCTGCCTGCGCATCCTGTCCAGCATGGCCCTTGCCAGGTTAACCGCCACTTCGGGCGCGAGACCTGCGTTTCCGGCAAGCTCCAGGAAGCATTCGTCACCGGCAAGGTCGTCGAGGAACTCGTACTCCACCCCGGCCAGCCCCAGGTTCTCGAGGGAGATACGCATCTGGGTTGGGCGGCAGAACTCCGCCGCCAACTCGAACTCGATGACCTTGAGCCATTTAGCCCTTTCGTGCCTCGCCAGCCGTATCGGCGCAATCCCCAGCTCCCTGTAGCCGTCCAGAATCCTCTCCGGCAGCTCCTCGATGGCAAGACCATCTGGCCCCGCCGCCCTTATCTCTCTCTCCACGATATGGCGCAGCGCGAAATCCCTCTGGCGGTCGTTCATATATCCGGCCTGGTGGGCGGCGTCCTGGCGGTTGTCGCTGAAGATGAGCATCTTGCGGTCCCCACCCTCGAGGTAGTCCAGGTGACGGCCGGAGAGCACGGCGATGGTGGAAGCGGTCCCGGTGGCAAGGGGGGTGACGATGTCGCCCCTGGTGTAGGTCTGGCCGCAGGCGGGGCACTTGCTGAGCTTTCCGCGATGAACGAGATAGCGGACCATGTCCCCGTTGCATACGGCGCATTTGCCTTCCCTCCCCATGCGCCCGCAGGCGGGACAGATATACGTCACCTGGAGCTTGCCGGGAAGCTCGTCGTCGCTTGCCGCCGGCTCTTCATCCCCTTCCTCCTCCGCCAGCATGTCCTCGAAGGAGTGTATCTGGGGCGTGAGAAAGGCCGTGGCCTCGTCACTCGACCATGATTCGTCCCCGCCCGGCTTGTCGTCGTCCTCCACGCCGAAGCGTATCTTGACGAAATCCTGGCCGCAGGTCCTGCATATGGCCGCGGGGAAAACGACGGAATGACAGGCGGGACACTGGGGTTGGCCATGGGGGACCAGCTTACGGCAGGCGGGGTTTAGGCAGATACCCACGTCGTAGACGCCATGGAAGAAGGTGTGCAGCTTGGGCCTTAAGCGAGGCGGGTCTTCGTCCGTGCCGATACTTCCTACCATGAGATAGGCCAGAACCTCGAGCATCAGTTGTTCCGGCGGTGCCCCGAAACGCTCCGGGATGCTTTCCGCCAGCAGGGAAGCGGCCTCCTCGAGAGTCCGGGGCGCTGAGAACGCCTGCTCGAGAAAACTCACCACGGCGTTGCCTTCAAAAGCGGAGGAGATGGTTGCGGCCACGGTGCCGAGCCTTTCGACGGCCTTCCCGGTCAACTTCTCCGCGAGAGCCATTACCTCGTCCTCGCTGTCCGTATCCAGGTCCAAGACCTCTTCGCGGGTAAGCTCGGGTAGCGGAGGCACAAAGGATGCGCTTGCCTCATCCGCCGGCGCCGAAGTCTCCTCCGAGAATATGTCCTCCTCGGAGAAAGGTTCGCCGAAGAGGGCGGTGGTAAACCGCGCCAGGGCTTGCTTCCCACCCTCGCCTTCCGCAACCGTGGCAGAAGTGCCGATGCCAACGATTCTCCCCGGCTCAAGTCCGCAATGGGCCTTGAGCCTCCTTATCAGGCAGGCGATCTCGGTGGCGAGGGCGCCCTTGTAATAATGGAGTTCGTCCAGGACCAGGTACCTCAGCGCCGGGCCGAACAGTTCCTGGTCCTCCTCCCGCACCAGCATATACTCCAGCTGCTTGAAGTTGGTAAGGATGATGTCCGGCACCGGGGCCGTCCTTATACTCGCCCGTGTAAGCCGCTCATATTCAGCAGGCTCTTCTTTTAATCCTAGAGCTATGACGTCACTGTCTCCTGTATAAAGGGCATAGGACACTTCCAGGCCCGTGCCACGCAGCAGGCGGCGCATGCGCTCAAGCTGGTCGTTGGCCAGGGCGTTCATGGGATAGAGGAAGATGGCCTTTACGCCTTTTTTCTTCTCCGCTTTTGCCCTGAGGCAGTGGTCGATGACGGGAATGAGAAAGGCCTCGGTCTTTCCGGAGCCTGTCCCTGTGGTCACCACATAGGAGCGACCTGCGCATCCGGCGCGAACAGCCCTCTCCTGGTGGGAGAAGAGCTTTTCGGAGCCAAACGGCCAGTTTGCTCTGGTGATATCCTCCGTTACTATTCCTTCTTTCGAAAGCTCCGAAAGAGATACGGTTCTTAAGAACTCTCGGGCAAGGGTGATGAAAGGGCCTTTCACCACCACGTCCACCCTCTCCAGATGCTCCTCGAACTGCTTCCTTAGATGGGGATCGAGGAAGTGGTAGGTGGTGTGCAGGAAACGCTTGTATTCATCGATCACATGCTGCGCAGCTTTTACCGCCGTGTAAGCCATGTCAGTATCACCCCCAGCTTATTTTTTATCCGCTAAGAGTTCCGTTTGCCGAAACCTTAAAGCCGCCCTTGCATTGCTCATGTTCCTTATTCGCTCCTCTCCCATTCAAGTATTTTGCTCTTGATGAAATCGAACAGCCCCGGGCGCTTTTTCGCGAATAAGGGGAATGTAGAGATGATGTAAGAAAAGTCCTCTGGTGATAAGCCGTATGCTTCCGCAATAGCCCTGTTTGCGATCCAGAGGTCTTCCCACAATTCTGGATATGCGTTGATGTGCTTTCTGCTAAGCCCCGCATCTGAGATCGTCTTAATTAACAATAAAGTCCTTTCAAGTTGGCGTAGATCAGGAATAGCTACACGACTAATATGGGTGAGGTTGAGGGTGCCCGATACTCTAAATCTGACGAGAAAGTCAAACGCTAAGGAGTTGAGGATTGTTATTAATAAATCATTGCTAGCAATATTAGAAGAAATGATTGGAAGTTTATTGTTGGCACAGGACTTCTCGGGCAATACTGCTGCGAGACAGGTGCGCTCATTTGTATTGCTTGCGATATTCCGAAAGACGGCCTTGGGTTTGTCCTCGGGTAATGCCCCTTTTTTCTTCTCGGCGGCTTCCAGGTTTACCCAGCGTTCGATGGGCTTGATATCGACGAGGAACTGCTCAATATGCTTGCCCTCGTAGAGCGGCCAGAAGCCTTTTTCGGCCATCAGGGCCCGGGTCTCGGCGAAATCGGAGGGTTCACGTCCGAGTATCTGCTTGACCAAATAAAGCTTCCCCGTTCGTGGATGCGTCCAAAGATCCTTGTCGTTGGTCATATGAAATTCGGTGTAGAACCTAGCGTTCCAGGTCCCCTCGCCCTGTTCGCCGAGAAGCCGCTTGCCCTCGTACATCTTGAGCACGATATCGCGGTCCCGGGGAGAGCGGTACTCGAGGAAGGCGAGGGTACCGGGGCTCATCCGCTCCACCTCGCTTTTTTTCACCGGCACCATCCAGGGCTTGGGTCCGGTCTCCTCGAGCTCGGAGAGGTCGTGCCGCATGAAGGCGGCCTCGAAGCCGTCTCCCTCGGGGGCGCCCTTGCGGAACACGAGGTTGACAAACTTATAACTGGAATGGATGGGGAATATCTTCCGGCGGTTCTCGAAGCCGTAAAAGCGCTCCACCCGGCAATGGTCGAGGAGGAGATGGCGCAGGCCGGTGCAGCCCTCGTTGTTGTAGATGGCGGAGGGGACCACGAATCCCACGCGGCCGCCCTCGCGCGCGAGCCTCCACGCCTGCTCCACGAAGGATTTAAAGATATCGACGTCGCCCCCGGTCGATTTGCCGTCGATCTCCCAATCGTGGAACCTGAAGGCGCCGCTCTTCTTCAGTAAAGCGGCCGTCTTCTTCTTGGTCTTCTCGTAGCTCTCGTACTCCTCATCGAGACCGGCGTGCTCGGCGCACAGCTCTCGCACGCGCCTGTCCATGTCCGCGCCCGTGTAGGCCCTGATCAGTATGTCGTATCTGCCGTAGAACTCGTTCTTGTCCGGCTTCACCTTATCCCATGGCGGATTGCCCAGCACCGCGTCGAAGCCGGGGGTGCCGTCAAAGAACACCTCCGGGAATTCCAGCTCCCAGTGAAAAAAGCGCTCCCTTTCCCTCACGCGGACGAATTGGTCCCACCAGGATTGGGAGCTTGCGTAGGCGTGCAGCTCATCGTAATCCTCGGCGTAGCCTAAGAGCTGCTCAAAATTGTTCCAGATGTCCTCGAGCCCGAAGGCCGAGGCCATGCGCAGATCGAAGAGCAGCCTGGCCGAGGCCAGTAGCTCGTCCGCCTCCCTCCTCCTGTCCTCCTTATAGCGCATCTCCTCGAGGCTCTCGGGCCTGACCTCCGAGGCGGGAGCCTCCTCGATCAGCGCTCTCTTTTCCGCTGCCTTCCTTATCAAGTCTCCCACGTGCTTGGAGTAAAGGGTTTCGCCTCGATCATTGCCCATATCCGGAAGGGGCGGGCGGTGCAGGTCCTCCAGCCAGCCGCCGAGGACGGAGTTACCGCACCTCACGTGGTGCTCGAAATAGGTGAGCGGGCGGTCGCCGGCCAGGGACTCGATCCACAGGGAGACCCGGGCGAGGTTCACGGCGGTGGGGTTCAAGTCCACCCCGAAAAGGCAGCGCTCGGTGACGCGCCGCTTGCACCAGGCCTCGCCCTCCCTTTCCCAATCCTTCGGGGAGCCCGTGAAGTGGAGGGGCGGCTTTCCCTTGCCCTCGCGATTGTAGGCGTCGTAGAGGGCTTTGCCCAGAAAGCGGCAGGCCCCCACCAGGAAATGCGCGCTTCCGGCAGCGGGGTCGAGCACCCTGAGCGCCTCTATGTCTGAGGCGCTCTTCCCCTCCACCAGCGGGCTCAGCGCATGTGTCACCAGGTCATCGACAAGGGCGCGGGGGGTATAGAAGGACCCGGAGCCCTTGCGGGCGGAACCGGGCACGAAGTGGAAATCGCCCGGCTCCAGCCGCCTCAAGAGCAGGGCCTTGGCCCCCTTCTTGACCCCACCCTTCTCCTCCTCCGTTTCCTCGGCTACGGGCTCCTCCTCCTCCTCTTCCTCTTCCTCTTCTTCCACATCCTCCCATTCTTCCTCGTCCTCGACGGCTTCGGGATGGAGCCTCTCCGCCGCAGTGCCCTCGACGACCGAATATCGGCCTTTGAGCTCCAGGTTCCTTTCTTCACACAGCCTCACCAGCTCTTCTGGCACCAGAGCGTAGGTGCGGCCTTGTACGCGTACTTCTATGATCGTTTCCCGGGCCACCTTGGGCTCATATTCCAACAATCCCTCATACACCGCTCCGAGTTGCTCGATATCCAGCTCGCGGAAGGAGACGCGCTCCCGGCCCACCCCCACGCGGGGAACGGTGGTGGTAAGATCCAGGAGCAAAGCGGCAACGGTCCTATCGTCGAGCATCGCCTCTTTTATCAAGCGACCTTCCGCCGTCTCGGGGCTGAAGAAGTCGCCGCCGCGGGGGGGGATATGCTCGTAGGGGGCGATGGCCGGCAAGCCCTTGTCGTAGATCTCGAACAAAGCGAGGAGCCGTTGCCAGTAACCGTAGCGGTTGCGGGGTACCTCATCGAGCCTCATGCGCATCAATTCCTCGATCAGGCCTCCCAGCGAATAACCCTCCCGATAGAGCGTGTGCCCGTTCAGACACTCGTCGAGAGCCTCGGCATAGAGGATGAAAAGGAGGCGGTAGATAGTGGTGAGGGCGGCGTCGCAGAAACGCCTGAGGGTGGAGTCGTCAAGAGCGGACGGATCCCGTGTCTCTCCCTCGGGCGACCGCTCCGCCCAATCAGCCAGCAAGCCGCGCACCAGCTCCTCGGCTGAGCGGAACACCGCGGCTTTGAGGTCCTCGGAAACCTTGGCGGCGTGCTCCTGGCTCTCCCTCTCCACGGCCTCGATGGGCCGGGTGCCGTCCTCCCCGGGGACGAAGTTCCCGGACGAGAAAAGCCGGTAGGCGGCGGCGAAGGACTCCTCGTCCTCGTCCTCCAGGCAGCCCTGGACGTCCAGCTCGAGACAGGCATGGCGCGGACCTTCCCCCGGCGCCCTTATCAACCGGATCGTCTCGCCGGTTATGTGGATCCCATAAGGAACATTCCTCTCGCTCAAGGCGCGCTCGAGAACGGCGACAGAGCCGCCGTGCCCCGAGCCGGCTCCGTCCTCCGACCACCTGCCGATAAAGGCCAGTAGCAGAGGAGTTCCGCCCGGTTCCTCTTCCTCGGCGGACCGATAGAGCGGAAAGATATGTTCATCCCCCGCGCCGAGATGGTAGGAGAAGATGTCTCGCAGCACGGGGCGGGCGAAGCGCTCGCGGAAAGCGGCGTGGTCGGGGCACCTGCCATCGGCTCCCGAGAAGATGCGGGATAGCCTGTAGAATGCCTTGTTCGTCTCCCTGTCGGTAAGCCTCTTGCGCTTGCCGCGCCCGGACCCTCGCTCGTACACGGTGCCCAGATAATAGTCGGAGAGGAAGTTCCTGCGGTTATGGAGATGACGGAAGGCCATGGCTATGAATCCTCCGGTACTAAGAAGAGCGCCCCGATGGGCCTTGGGCTTCCCCCAGGTTCGACCTCTTGGTATGCCTCTATCTCCTCGCGGCGCCTCTCGATGTAGGAATCCAGGGCCGCGAGCTTCGCGCGGTATTCCCTCTCACCTTTGGTGGCGTCCACTTCCAGCTGCAGCTGCCCGTTCTCGCCGATGAGGCCGCGGATATCCCGGTATTCCTGCTCAAGCTCCCTGAGTCTGTCTTCCTTAAAGGAGGCCAGGTCGGCTGCAAGCGCCTTCGAGATTGCCATGCGACGCTCTCTTATGGCTTCCGCACGTTTTTTCACGCGGTTCATCGCTTCCGCCAGTGCAGCCTCGTAGAGCCGGTCGAAATCGTCCTTGAAGAGTTCCTCCAGTTTCGCCGCGGGTACTTCCCCCACCTCTCCGCCCCCGAAAAGAAGCTCGCGGTCGCTTTCGGGATCATCCGCAGCCACCCCCGCCAGGTCGACCCTGACCGGTACGATGGTTTCCTCGATGGTCCCGTGGGCGCCGGTTACCTCGCCCAAGAAGGTGAAGATCACCCCCGGCACGGAGCCCGCTGGAACCCTTCGAGCGGCGAGCCTCTTGGGGGGATTGCCCTGCTGGTCCGGATAGACAGCGATGAAGCTCCGATGCGCCTCTGATCCCAGAGCCTGCACAAGTGGGTGCAGGGGGGTGATGAATTCCACCTCTTCCGGCTTGGTTGCAGTGGCAATGCTGCGCCTAATTGTTGCCTTCTTATAGAGGGGAGCGACGCCTGGGCCGCGGTATAGCGGCGGCACGCTAATGCGATAGACACCCTCCCGCCCATCTGGTTTCATGCAGGCACCCAAAGTGCTTTGGAGAAGCTCCTCCAGCTCGCCGTCGTCCTTGAGCAGTGGTTCCGCGGCGTGCAGCAGCTCTTCCGCGTCTTCCAGCGCTCTGCTTATATTCTCGTCGGTAGCAAGTAAAATCCTACCCGACTCCAGGAAATCCACCGCCTTGTCCTCAAAGGTCTTGACCAAAGAATCCTTTGCTGATTCTAAGTCGGGGTTTTCGGGATCCAGGGCGGTGAGCCCTTCGATGACCTCCTCCGCTCCCCAAAGCACCCCGAGGAGATCAGGGGTGGAGATGCGATCTCCGTGCATGGCCTCTATCTTATCCACCAGCCTGGCCATCACATCGTCCTCGGGAGAATCAGGATAAAAGAGGTAGCGGATCTCGGGCCTTTGGGTCTGACCGTAGCGGTCCACACGGCCATTACGCTGCTCTAGCCGGTTGGGGTTCCAGGGAAGCTCGAAATGGACGACCCGGTGGCAGTAGCGCTGGAGGTTGAGCCCCTCGCTCGCGGCATCCGTGGCCAGCAACAGGCGGATGGATGGTTCCTCGAACTGCCTCTCCATGCGAAGTCTTTGTTTGAGTGTCATGCCGCCCTTGAGAACCACATAGCGGCCTTTAAAATCGGGCAGGGAATCCAGCCTTTCCCTGACGGCATCCAGCGTGTCCAGGTATTCGGTGAATACTATTACCTTGTCTTCGGGGTCTTCGTCGAAGACCTCGCGCAGGTGGGAGATCAGGGCCTCGACCTTCGGATCCGCTTGTGGAAGCTTGTCCAGGAGTTTCTTTACCTGGTTCAGCCTTTTTACCTCTTCTTTTCTTCTTTTCTCCTCGGCGGGGATGGCCGACCTGATGATCCTCTGGGATATCCTCTCCGCCGCCTTATCGCTCATCGGGGTTTGCGCCTGGAAATCCCTCAATTCGGATTTTTCTGGCTTTTCCTCCCTGGCCTCCTCCCTCTTCAAAGCTTGCAGGCGATTCTGAATGGTTTTCTTGAGAGCGCGCCGGCTGGAAACCATTCGCTTCTTCACTATCTGCATGGCGAACACGATGAGGCTCTCGTCCTCTTCTCCCTCGGCCTTCCGCGCGGTCTTGGAACAATAGGAGGAAACGAGCTGAAAAAGCTCCTTCTCGTCATCGGCTAGATTAGTGACCGCTATACCTTCAACATTTCGCCTGAAGAAGGCATCAACCCAGTTGCCTTCCTCGTCCTTGCGCTTTATCTGGGACTTCATACGGCGGATTCTGGCGCGCTCGAGCCTCTGCAGTGTCTTTTCTTCATCCCCGCCGAAGGTCGCTGAAGTAGGCTCAACGAGCTCGATGAGCGACCGGAAGGTGTGAGGATAGCCGTTATGGGGCGTTGCCGTCAGGAGAAGAAGCGCCCGCGATTTATCCTGCAGGCAAGTTCCCAACCTCGTGCGATTGGTGCGGTAAGGGTTCTTCGGGGTCCCGGATTCGGCCAGGTAGTGGGCCTCGTCCACGATTATCAAGTCCCAGGGCTGGCGGAGAACGCGGTTGCAAACTTCTTTCTTCTTCAGATAGTCGATGGAGGTAAGCACGCGAGGTAAAACATCCCAGGGGTTAACCCCAGCAGGGAGCTGCGTTTGGGCTCGGGCAAATCCGGACGCGTTCTCGATCATCACCAGATCGATTCCGAATTTCTCGAGAAACTCTTCCTTCCACTGTGAGATGAGACCAGCCGGAACAACAACAAGCACCCGGTTCGCCCTGCGGCGGGCCATGAGCTCAAGCATGCAAAGACCGGCTTCGACAGTCTTTCCTAGCCCCACATCATCGGCTATAAGAAGGCGGGGCGAAGGTTTAGATAGGATGCGCAAGACGGGGGCAATTTGATAAGCTTCGAGTTTAACCCTCCCGAAACGTGCGCCAGACAAGAGGACCTCGTCTTTAATTGATGTCACCGCAATTAGTTTGTGTGCGTTGCGCCAGGGGGTTATCGGGCCAAGACAGCGGAGGTCGAAAGAAGGCCTTTCTGTTGGAAGTCGGTAAATCTTCTCCGGCGGGACGATCACGGTAAGGGCTTTTCTGTCTCTTTGGTCGGGTTCAAGCTCGACGATGGCTCTTCCATCCACAATCTCCCTGACTGCTTTGACTTTCCAAGTGTCGTCCCTGACAAGCACCCTATCGCCGGGCCTTATTGCCCCAGCTGATACCCCGGAAGAAACATTATCATTCATCGCACGATCTTTCGTTGCGCAAATTACACAGATTTACCTTTACAGGAGGTATTTTACCAGCGCCCACTGTTATTTTCGTGTTCCTCTGCTCCCGCTTTCGAGTGCGGAGGGAAGAATTAAAGTTTGGAGTCAATTCTCGACAATTGTCAAAAGAAAGACTTGGCCCACAGGTCGCACCGGAGGTTTATTTGTCATTGCGAGAAATTGTAGCCTGAGACCGCCTCCCCTCAAGCGGCGAAAGGGCTGCGCGGCATACCGCCTCAGCCGCTATGAAAGGAGCGGATCGTCGCTTCGATGTATCCCTCGAGGACCTTGAGGAAGCAGGGATCGTATCGGCAGCCGACGTGGTCGACGTTCCACAGCCCGCTTCCTCGGATCAACTCCTTGGGGCTGTATCTTCCCAGCCAGTCAGCGCTCGGGGGGTTCACCGAGAAACCCGGGCCGCTAAGCAGCCCGATGGCGTTCCTCTCGATATAGGCGCGGTCGCTCTAGGGGCCGGGCCCATCATCGACATCGATCCAGATGACGGTCATCCTGCCAATGTAGGCGGAAACGAGTTTCTCCAGCGGCACCTCGGCTTCCCTCATCTTTTTTGGAGCGCTCGATCCCCTGCCCCAGGTGGGGAACATGAGCTGAGGGTCCTTTGCCATCAGGGCCATCCCGGCGTGCAGGCGGAATATGGAGCCCCGATGGTTGCCCCTCCCATCGTTGTTTCCCTTGTGCGCCCTCAAGCGCCCCCAGAGGGTGGTTTTTGATCCCGAGCTGACCGCATGCGTTCCCACCCGGACGATCCGGGGCACGGTGGGATCGAAGCGGCAGGTTTCCCCGGGCTCGGAGATGAAATAGACTCCCCTGCTGGGCCAGCCCAGACGCCCGCTGCACTCCCCGAGGACCCGGCCTCCCCTGAGGCCCTACCGGAGCTCTTGCAGCAGGGCATAGAGGAGGGCGAGGTGATCTTTGCCGGCTTCAATCATCGGCAAGCTTTTTGTTCAGCCACCGGCCCCATCCGAACAGGGAGATGCCCTCGAGGGGGGTGAGGACCTCGCATCCGTAATCCTCAAGAAGCGGCTTCAGCTCATCCCAGTATTTCTTTCCTGCGAGGATGGTGATTCGGTCCGTCGGCTCTATCTCCTCGGCCAGCTGCCGGAAGACCCTCTTTGCCCACTCTCTTCTGGCGGACCTGGGCATGTCGTTCAAGGTCAGCTCGTAAGGGTCGATCACCTGCTCCGGCTTGAGCAGCCCGTACTTGGCCGAAAGGATGTACCATCTGTCGGCCCTCTTTTCAGCCAGCGCCCTGAGCTTTCTGAAGTTGGACGATATGTACATCTCCGAGGCAGGAGAGCTCTCTTTCCGCTTTCTCTTTACGCAGGTTATCAGATAGATCTCGGCCATCATGACCTCCCCTGGCCAGATCCCTGTCCTTGCATTATATTCATTTGTCTTTCGATGCCCGGCATATTCCATGACACAAGACATGGCTGCCAATGCGATCGGCTTGGGCTGGGCGGTCCAGATAATCGTAAAAAGGAAAAGGAGGAAAAAAAAGGAAGGGATGCTCCTCGGCTTTTCTCCCTTTGCTGTAAAAAAATAGAGCAAGCCTTCATGCTATATGGTTGATTTGCTTAGATGAAGGCTTTCCTGCACGAGCATGAGGGGGGCTCATGCCCCCTTGAAAAGGCGCCAGTATCTCGCAAGGCCTTGGCCCCAGCCGGCAGGCATTTTCGTTTTCCCAGAAGGTTTGGGCCCGGGCCCACTTGGAGGCCGGGGCCATCCCTTCCTGATGGCCGCCCTGGTCCGAGGGGGCCGGCAAAGGGAGGGAGGAGCTCTAAGGGAGCCGGAGGGGATGTGGGGGGGCCGGGGCAGGCCGGGGCAATTGCGTCCTTT
>Ga0209162_1003761_pt1 | contig 11913 bp, 7 predicted proteins | sample YNPNPMetaG_FD_187121 | JGI IMG/M metagenome (GOLD analysis project Ga0209162, IMG submission 187121) | Anoxygenic and chlorotrophic microbial mat microbial communities from Yellowstone National Park, USA - YNP NP MetaG (SPAdes) (version 2) ...
AGAATAACCAGTACCGCCGCTACCTCAATGCGCTCAAAAGGAAGATCCGGGAAGTAAGTGGAGGGTCTGTTCCGGGCCCTCCAGATCCTGAGTTTTGACCGAAAAGCAGGCGGCGCAACACAAATATTCTGGGCATCATATCGATGGTTTCGAATTGACACGTTTCGTCCGCAAAGCTATGGTTCGATGGCGGTTCCCTTTGATTCCTGACACAAGCGCGAGAAGGCACGCATGGGAGATCGACAGCCCCTGAAAGAAGGACAGATCCTCACAGGCCCGCTCTTCAACGAGCCTATGCGCGTGGAAACGGTGCAGGCCAACGGCCCCGACACCTGGGTGGTGGGCTTGGTCGGCACCCAGTCTGAGCGGTTCCACAAGGTCATCCTGACGAGTCGCGATCTCGAGAATCTCGCCATCCAGCACGCACGGCATACCTACGACGGCGACGGACGTCTGCTCCGGCTCGGGCTCCAGGCTTATTCCCTTGGGCTGGCCTATGAGTTCGACCCGTACTTCGGCCTCTCGATCTCCCGCGTGGACCCCCTGCCTCACCAGCTCGAGGCCGTTTATGACCACCTCCTCAAGCTCAGTCGCGTTCGGTTTCTCCTCGCCGACGACGCCGGGGCCGGAAAGACGATCATGGCCGGCCTGCTCATCCGCGAACTCGAACTGCGCGGCCTCGCCGAACGCATCCTGATCGTCTGCCCGGCCAACCTCTCCTTCCAGTGGCAGCGCGAGCTCAAGGAGAAGTTTGACCAAAAGTTCCTTGTCCTCAAGGGCGGCGACATCCGGGATCAGTTCGGCGTGAACCAGTGGCTTGACCAGAAGCGGATCATTACTTCACTCGATCTCGCCAAGCGGCACGAAATCTTGCCTGGTCTCAGGCAGGTCCGTTGGGACCTCGTCATCGTGGATGAGGCGCACCGCATGTCCGCATCTGACGAGACGCACAAGAGCCTTCGCTACAAACTGGGCGAGCTGCTGCGGGATACCTCGGACCACCTGCTTTTGCTTACGGCCACGCCTCACAAGGGCGACCCGCAGAACTTCAGCCTTTTCCTACAGCTTCTCGACGCGGACGCTTACGCGGACGTCCGTTCCATCCGTGAAGCTATGGAGCGCCGCCGCGCGCCCTTCTATCTTCGGCGCACAAAGGAGGCGATGGTCTACTTCCCGCAGCGGCAGCCCGACGGCTCGTGGGTCGCGAAGAAGATTTTTACCAAGCGGATCCCGCACACCGTGACGTTCCAGATCGACGGCGAGGAGTTTGACCTTTACCGGGACGTCACGCGGTTCGTGAAGCGCGAGAGTACCAAGGCCGCATCCCAGGGCGACGACCCGCGGGCCCGGGCGGTGGGTTTCTTGATGTCCCTCTACCAGCGCCGCCTCGCCTCGAGCACGTATGCCATGCGACGCTCCCTCGAGAATCGGGCCAGGCGCCTGGAGGAGGGCTTGAAGCGGGCGGCGGACCTTGCGCGGTCGGCCCCGCCCGAGCTTCCCGATCTGGAGGAACTGGAAGAGCTGGAGGAGAGCGAGCGCGAGCGGCTCGAGGCCCAGCTCGAGGCCGTCACGCTCGCGGGCAGCGCCCAGCAGGTCCGGGAGGAGATCCAAGAGCTTAAGGCACTGGCCGCTCAGGCTCGGAAGGTCGAGGACTCCGGGTGCGAGGCCAAGCTGTCGAAGCTCAAGGAACTGCTTGAGCAGGAAGGGTTCTTTCAGCATCCGGAGCAGCGTCTGCTCCTTTTCACGGAGTTCAGGGACACGCTCGATTACCTTGTGAAGCGACTCAAGTCCTGGGGTTTCCGTGTCGGATGGATCCACGGCGGCATGAAGCCGGGATCACGCGATGAGCCCGGGACCCGGCTTTACGCCGAGCAGCAGTTTCGGGAAGGGGCAGTCCAAGTGCTCGTGGCAACCGAGGCGGCAGGCGAAGGGATCAACCTCCAGGTTTGCAACATTCTCTTTAATTATGACATCCCGTGGAACCCGAACCGCCTCGAGCAGCGCATGGGCCGCATCCATCGGTACGGCCAGAGGAAGAACTGCCTGATCTTCAATTTCGTGGCCACGAATACCATCGAGGGGCGGGTGCTCAAGCGTCTCCTGGAGAAGCTTCAGGAAATCCGGGACGCTCTGGACGACGATGCGGTCTTCAACGTCGTGGGCGAGGTCCTGCCCTCGGCTCACGTCGAAAGGGTCCTTCGGGACTATTACGCGGGCAGGCTTGGCGATGCCGACCTGGAGGAAAGGCTTCTGCGAAACGTGGACGAGGGCGAGTTCCGTCGCATCTGCCAGAACGCCCTGGAGGGGCTGGCATCGAAAAAGCTCAACCTGGAGATGCTGATCGAGCGTCGGGCACGGGCCCAGGAGAGGCGCGTGGTCCCGGAGACCATCGCACGGTTCATCCGGGAGGCGTCCGAGTTTGTCCCTTTGCCCTTAAAACCCCTCCCGCACCTTCCTCATGCCTTCGAGCCGGGAAGAATCCCGCCGGCGCTGCGCCGTTACGAGTGCGATCCTGACTGGAAGCTGCCGGCTTTGGCGGATAAGTACCCGCGCTGCTCGACAGACCGGGAGACGGCAGAGGTTCACAACCTGGAGTGGGTCACGCCGGGCCATCCGCTCTTCGAGGCGATCCGTCGCCATACGCACGACAAGGCGCTTCCTGTGATGGGGAGGGGTGCGACCTTTTACTCGCTCCAGCATGACCGGCCAGCCCGCCTCGATTTTTACCGCGCCCGCATTGTGGATGGCCTCGGTCACACGATCCACGAGCGGCTTTTCGCCGTGGAGCTCGCCGATGGTGTGGCGCCGCGGCTTCGCGAGCCGGGTGTGCTTGGGGACTTCACCCCAGCGCCCGCGCCGGCCGAGCTGCCTGCGGTCTCCGCGGCACCCGAGGCGGCCATCTGGCTCCACGAGCACGCCCTGGCGCCTTTCCTCGAGGAGACCCTCCGGGATCGCGGTGCCGAGATTGACCGCGTGGCCGCACACGTTGAGGTTTCGCTGACCGAACTCCTCCAGCGGGCGGACGAAGAGATCGGCAAGGCCCAGGAGGCGGTGGACCGGGGCGAGCAGGGTGCGGAAGGCCGGCTTGCTCAGGCAGAGGCCCGGCACGCGGAACTCCTCCAGCGCCGGGAGCGGCGGCGCAAAGAGCTCGAACAGCAGCGCGCTCTCTCCCTGCAGGCGGTCGAGCGGATCGCGAGCGTCCTCATCCTGCCCCATCCCGAACGGGAGGCGCCCGAAGTCCAGCGGCACAAGCCCAGCCCAGAGACTGAGGCCGCGGCAATGCGAGTGGTCATGGAATACGAGCGCTCCCAGGGCCGGCAAGTGTACGATGTCCACGAGAAAAACTTAGGCTACGATGTCACCAGCCTGGACGTGAACTCAGGTCAACTGCGTCTGATCGAGGTCAAGGGCCTCTCCGGCGAAATCGGCACGATCTTGCTCACGCCCAATGAGCGCCGTGTGGCCGAGGACCGCCGCGACTGTTACTGGCTGTATGTGGTGACAAACTGCGCGACCGAGCCCAAGCTTCAGGAGCCGATCCAGGACCCGGCCCGCCTCGACTGGCACGAGGTCACCAAAGTGGCCCACTACTTCCTGTCGGTGGATGCCCTGACGCAACCGATGCGGGTGCGGGAGGAGAGCCCGCCCTATGGAGGAAAGGACGGGTGACGCCTGAAAGGCTGCGCGAGATGATCCAGGCGGGTGAATCCCTGGACGTGGAGTTCAAGGGAGAGAGCGGCCACGCCGTCTCGGACAACCAGATCATCGAGGCGGTGGTCTGCCTGGCGAACCGGCCCTCGGATCGTCCCGGCTGGCTGCTTCTTGGGATCGAGGATGACGGCCGCGTCACCGGCGCTCGGCCGCGTCATCACGATCGGACCGACCCCATCCGCGTGCAGGCGCTGATCGCCAATCGCACCCGGCCTTCGCTCTCGGTGCGGGTCGATGTGATTTCCCTTGAGGGCCGAGACGTCATCGCGATCGAGATCCCCAGCTCCAGGGTTCCAGTCGGGACGACGGACGGGAGGTACGTGCGTCGCGCGATCGGCGGCGACGGCAAACCTGCTTGCCTGCCCATGCACTTTCACGAGATGCAGGCCCTTCAGGCCGACCGGGGGTTGATCGACTACTCAGCGCTCGTCATCCCTGAGGCGCAATGGGACGACCTCGACCCACTCGAGTTCGAGCGCTTTCGGCGAATCATCCGAGAAAGTCAGGGACGAGGCGATGCCTCGCTTGTGGATCTCCCGGACATCGAACTCGCCAAGGCGCTCGGGGCTGTGCAGGCAAACCACGACGTGTCGGGGGTCCGCGTGCTGGGCCTTCTTCTGTTCGGACGCGAGGAAGCGCTTCGCCGCCTGGTTCCCACCCATGAGGTCGCCTTTCAGGTATTGGCGGGTCGGCGCGTGGAGGTCAACGACTTTTTCCGCTGGCCGTTGCTGCGCGTTATGGAAGAGATGCTTGCGCGCTTCCGCGCCCGCAATCGCGAAGAGGAACTCATGGTCGGCCTGCTGCGGATAGGCGTGCCCGACTATCCTCCGGCCGCCTTCCGTGAGGGGGTGGCCAATGCGCTCATCCACCGCGACTACACGCGCCTTGGTGCGGTCCACGTCCAGTGGCACGAAGAGCGCATTGAAATCTCCAACCCCGGCGGTTTCCCTGAGGGCGTACGGCTGGACAACCTGCTGGTCACTCCACCGCGGCCGCGCAATCCGCTCTTGGCCGACGCCTTCAAGCGTGCCGGGGTGGTCGAGCGCACCGCCCGTGGCATCGACACGATTTTCTTCGAGCAGCTCCGCAACGGGCGGCCCGCGCCCAGTTACGATCGTAGCAACGAGAGCGGCGTGGTGCTCGTTCTGCCCGGCGGCAAGGCGAATCTCGATTTCGTGCGACTCGTCGTAGAGGCGGGGCAAGCCGATCGTCCGCTGTCTCTCGATGAACTCCTATTGCTCAACCACCTCTGGTTCGAACGCCAGCTCACGACCACGGACGGGGCGAGACTGATTCAAAAGCCCGAAGCCGAGGCACGCAGTGGGTTACAGCGCTTGGTCGAAGCCGGGCTTGTGGAGCCGCGTGGAGAGCGCAGGGGACGGGTCTGGCACCTCTCGGCCACCGCCTACCGGCGTCTGGGGCTGAAGGCGGCCTACGTGCGACAGCGGGGTTTCGAACCGCTGCAGCAGGAGCAGATGGTGTTGCAGTATGTGGAAAAACACGGGCGAATCACCCGTCGCGAGGCGGCAGACCTTTGCCAGCTCTCGCCCCTTCAAGCCAGGGATCTGCTTGCCAGATTGGTCAAGGCGCGCAAGCTGGTCCGCCATGGCACAAGGCGAGGGGCGTTTTATGGACTCCCGTCCATAAATATGGACGAGTCCAAAACGAGTATGGACATGTTCATAGCCAAGACCAAAGCCCCTAAACCGAGGCGCCGCTCATGATCCCTAAGAGCTGCAAGCCCTTGGCAGAGGCGGTTTTCCGGGTCGCCTGGGCCAGCGGGCACGCGGCGCGGGAGTGGCCTGCCCAAGAGCAGGTGCAGGCGGGCGCGACCGAGCCCAAGCTTGAGGAGCCGCTGGATTGGAAGAGGAGGCAAGAATGAGATCAGACGGATCCGTCGGATCGGACGGATCAGGCCGATCGAGCCGACCCGCCGGATCAAAGAGGTTGCGGCCCAGCGGCGGTTACCGCCAAGCGGCCAGCTTTCAGGCGGCCACGCTGATCTACGACGCCACCTACTGGTTCTGCGAGAAGTTCCTCGACCCCCGGTCGCGGCTGGTCGATCAGATGATCCAGGCCGCCCGCTCGGGTCGCCAGAACATCGCCGAGGCCAGCCGTGCTGCGGCCACCTCTTCCCAGACCGAGTTGCGTTTGCTCAACGTGGCCCGCTCCAGTCTGGAAGAGCTGCTCCTGGACTTTGAGGATTACCTGCGACACCGGCGCCTGACCCAGTGGGCGCCAGACTCGCCTGACGCCAGGGCGGTGCGGCGGGTGCCAGTGCGGTTCAGGAAAGGTCGGTCGGATCCGTCGGATCGGTCGGATCCGTCGGATCCGTCGGATCTGACGAACCTCACCGACCAACAGCGCTGGGCGCTCTATGCCCCCTGGCTGGAACACGACGACCCCGCGGTGCGCGCCAATGCGACCATCTGCCTGATCCACCAGGCCAACTTTCTGCTCGATCGGCAGATCGCCGCGCTGGAGCGGAACTTTGTCGAACAAGGCGGTTACAGCGAGCAACTGGCCGCCGCGAGGCTGGCCTTTCGGGCGAGGAGGAGGGGTCGGTCGGGTGGGGGTGATCGGTCGCATCCGACGGATCCGTCGGATCAAATCCCCCCCTGCCCCCGGTGCGGCAGGCCCATGGTCCTGCGCACGGCCAAGAGCGGACCAAACGCCGGCCGCTCCTTTTGGGGCTGCTCCGATTACCCAGACTGCAAAGGAGCCGTGGACCTATGATCCCCAAAGACTGCAAACGCCTGGCCGAGGTGGACTTCCCGATCGCCGAGGTGTCGAAGCACGCGGCGCGGGAGAAAAGCATCCGGCATGGGCACCCGAGCACGCTGCACCTGTGGTGGGCCAGGCGGCCCCTGGCCTCCTGCCGGGCTGTGCTGCTCGGGCTTCTGTGGCCGGATCCGTGCGATCCTTTGTGCCCAGGCGATTTCAAGGCTGAGGCGAGAAAGCGGTTGCGCGACGTGGGCGGGTGCAACCCGGGCAGGAGCGACGAGGATCTGCGGAAGGCGCTGCTCCGGTTTATCGCAGACTTCGCCAACTGGGACCTGGCCGCGAACCGCAGCTATTTGGAAGTGGCCCGGGCGCTGGTGCAGGCGGCCTATCCTGAGGAGCCGCCGCTCGTGGTGGACCCCTTCGCGGGCGGAGGCTCGATCCCGCTTGAGGCCCTGCGTGTGGGCTGCGAGGCCTTTGCCAGCGACTTGAACCCGGTCGCCTGCCTGATCCTCAAGGTGATGCTGGAGGACATCCCGCGCCACGGGCCTGAGCTCGCCGAGGAACTGCGCCGGGTGGGCGCCGAGATCAAGGCCCAAGCCGAAAAGGAGCTGGCGGAGTTCTACCCGCGCGATCCCGATGGGGCCACTCCGATCGCCTACCTCTGGGCTCGGACCGTGCGCTGCGAGGCGCCGGGCTGCGGCGCCGAGATCCCGCTCGTGCGCTCGTTCTGGCTGTGCAAGAAGGCGAACCGCAAGCGGGCGCTGCGGGTGGTGGCTGGATCCGGCCGATCAGTTGCCTTCGAGATCTTCGAGCCCAGGAGCGACCGCGAAGTGCCTGCCGGCACGGTAAGCCGGGCCCGGGCCGCCTGCCTGTGCTGCGGCGCGGTGCTGCCGCCCGAGCGGGTGCGGGCCCAGCTTGCCGCCCAGCGGGGTGGTGGGGATGTGCTCTTCGGATCCGCCGGATCGGACCGATCGGCCGGATCCGTCCGACCAGAGAGAACCGGCGGGGCGCGGCTCCTGGCGGTGGTTACGCTCCGGCCCGGCGAGCAGGGGCGGCACTATCGGCTGCCTACAGATCGTGACTACCAGGCCGTCTCCAAGGCGCAGAAGCGAATCAGGGCGATTCTTGATGAGTGGGAGCGCGGCGGCAGAAAGGGCCTTTGCCCGGTGCCGGATGAGCCGAGTCCCGCTGGCGGCGGCTCTGGAGCCGGGCGCGCATTTTCGGTTCAGAAGTACCGCATGCTTCAATGGGGCGACCTCTTCACCGCGCGACAGAAGGTGGCGTTGGTGACGCTGGCGCGGCTCGCGCGCGAGCGGCCGGGTGCGGGTGGCGAGGCGGTCCGGGCGGCGATGGCGGTGGTGGTGAATCGCTGCGCGGATCGGCTCAGTACCGTGTGCAGGTGGGACAATCCCTGGGAGAAGGTTGCTAACACATTCTCTCGGCAGGCGCTGCCTTTCGTCTGGGATTACTGCGAAGGCCATCCGTTCTCGGGCGAAGGTACCGGCTACGGGGGTGCCCTCGACTGGGTCGCTAAGGTTGCCGAAGCCTGGCCCGGCTCGCGTGGCGGTCAGGTCCAGCAGGCCGACGCAACCGAGCACCCACTGCCGGACGAGACGGCGCACGTGTGGTTCACCGACCCGCCGTATTACGACGCCGTGCCCTACGCCGACCTCTCGGACTTCTTTTTCGTTTGGCTCAAGCGAGCGTTGCCTGGCCATCCGCTGCTGCGCGATCCCTTCGATCCGTCGAACCCGCTCACGCCCAAGGCGCGCGAGGCAGTGCAAAACGAGCGCTCGGAAACCGAGGACGGCCGGTCCAAGGACAAAGACTTTTACGAAGACGCTATGGCCAAAGCCTTCGCCGAGGGCCGGCGGGTGCTGCGCGAGGACGGCGTGGGCTCGGTCGTCTTCGCCCACAAGACCACCGAGGGCTGGGAGGCGCTCCTTTCAGGCTTGATCCGCGGCGGCTGGACCATCACCGGCTCCTGGCCCATCGCCACCGAGATGGCCTCGCGCCTGCGGGCCCGCGAATCCGCAGCCCTCGCCACCAGTGTCCATCTTGTCTGCCGGCCCCGGCCCGAGGATGCGCCGGTCGGAGACTGGGGCGGGGTCGTGCGGGAATTGCCCAAGCGCGTGGGCGCCTGGATGGAGCGGCTCCAGGCCGAGGGCGTTCGCGGCGCGGACCTCGTCTTCGCCTGCATCGGCCCGGCCCTGGAGATCTTCAGCCGCTATTCGAAGGTGGAGACTGCCGATGGCCGCGAGGTGAGCCTCGCCGAGTTCCTGGAGAAGGTCTGGGAGGTGGTGGGTCGCACCGCGCTGGAACAGGTTCTCGGCAGCGCCGAGGCCAAGGCCCGAGAGGGCGCTGCCGGCGCCCTGGAGGAGGACTCCCGCCTGACAGCGCTCTTCCTCTGGACTTTGCAGGCGACTGGAGGGGAGGGGGAAGATCCGTCGGATCCGTCCGATCGGTCGGATCCGTCGGATCAAGAGGAAGAGGAGGAAGAAGCCCCCCCACCGCAGAAGGGCTACAGCCTCGTCTTTGACGTGGTCCGGCGCTTCGCCCAGCCCCTTGGCATCGACCTTCCCAGGTGGGAAGGCCGGGTGATCGAGACGAAGAAGGGGGTGGTGAGGCTGCTGCCAGTGGCCGAGCGGGCCAAGCAGCTCTTTGGAGAGGATGGCGCCTCCGCTGTCGCCAGCCGGCTCGAGCAGACCGCCGCCTATGACACCGGACCGTTGCAGCTTACCCTCTTTTCCGAACCGGAGGCCGTGCCGCGTGTGCGTGGCGGTAGAGGGCGCGGTGGCGGCCGGCGGGCAGCCGCAGAGGTGTCTGACGAAACCCTGGCCTCCGCCCGGGAAGCCACCACCCTCGACCGCGTGCATGCCGCCATGCTCCTGCAAGCGAGCGGCCGCACCCACGCGCTCAGGGCGCTCATCAAGGCAGAGCAGGAGCGCGGGCCGGATTTCCTTCGGCTTGCCAACGCGCTCTCCGCGCTCTACCCGAAGGGCAGCGAGGAGAAGCGGCTCCTCGATGCCATGCTCCTTGCGGTGCCGAGATAGGAGGGAAGGATGCTCAGGAAACTGACGGCTCGAGGCTTCAAATCCCTGCGAGATGTGACGGTCGAGCTTCCGAGAATGGCGGTTCTCTTCGGCCCGAACGCTTCCGGCAAGAGTAACTTCCTGGATGCGATCCAGGCCCTTTCCCGCATCGGTACCCTGCGAACCCTGGCCGACGCCCTCGGTGAGCCCATCCGAGGATATCCAATCGAGGCATTCTCCTTCCCTCAGGGTGGCCTTGCCGAAATGCACTCCAGGGATTCTGCCCGGTTCTATCTCGAGGCGGAGCTGGCGGAAGAGAAGGAGGCATATAGCTATCGCATCGAGGTTGAGATCGACCCTGCCTCGGGGAGGCTGAGTGTGGCAGACGAATATCTCGCCCAATTGACCGCTAGAGGCGAGCCAAAGGGGCGTCCTGCTGTGGAGCGGATCGACGGTCAGCTTCACATCCGCAGGAAAAGCAAACCCGCCCATCCGCGGCAAGAGGCTATCGGGCAAAACCACTCAATCCTTTCCGACCCGCGGCTTGGTGGACTGGAATACCGTCCTCTGGAGAGGGTTCGTCAGGAACTGTCGGATTGGCGGACGTACTACCTCGATCCGCGCGTTGCCATGCGGAGGGCTGAGCCGCCGTCAGACGTGAGGGACATCGGGGTCCTGGGAGAACACATCGCTTCCTTCCTCTATCGGCTCCGGTCCGAGAAGGAAGCCAATTTTCAAGCGGTTTCGCGCACCCTTTGCTCGATTGTTCCCAGCGTAGAAAACATTACGGTCGACCTCGACAAGCGCCGGGGCACGCTCGACATCCTCATCCGACAGGGCGGCATAGACTATTCATCCCGCATAGTTTCGGAGGGGACGCTGCGGGTCCTTGCCCTGTGTGCCATCGCCGTGAATCCGTGGGGTGGGTCACTCCTCGCGTTCGAAGAACCCGAGAACGGTGTCCATCCCCGCCGGCTCGAGTTAATCGCGCAACTCCTGCTCTCCCTGGCTTTGGAGCAAGGGCGCCAGGTCCTCGTCACCACGCACTCGCCCCTGTTCTGCGATGCCGTGCTGAAAGGTGCTCGCTCGCGGCCAGACGACGTCGGACTGTTCAACGTGCGGCGCGACGGGCAGGCGACAGTCGTTCAGCCCTTTGCCATCACCGGCCCGCTGTTCAAGGATCACGAGATTGCTGCTGCGCTCACGTCCGGAACGGAGGACGGCCTCTTCGAGAGCCTGCTGCTGAGAGGGATGCTCGAATGAGTGACCCAACTTTGTTTGTTGATTTGTTCGCTGAGGACTATGCCCACGAGGTTCTTCTGGTGCCGCTCCTCGAGCGGGTCGCGCGAGACGAAGGTGTCCGCGCGGAGGTGCGCGTGCGTTCGGCTCGCGGCGGACACGGCCGCGCGGTGGAGGAATTCCGGCTCTACCAGAAACTTGCCGAGAAGAACGCGATGCCTCCACCCGCACCGGATCTCGTCGTGGTGGCCATCGACGGGAACTGCACCACCTTCGCGAGAAAGAGGCAAGAAATCAGGGAGGCCGCGACCGAGTTATTCTTAGAGAAGCTCGTTTCGGCCTGTCCTGATCCGCACGTGGAGCGTTGGTACCTCGGGGATCCGGACTCGTTCCATCAAATTGTAGGGTATCGACCTGCGGTCGGCAGGAAAAAGTGCACGCGTGGCCACTACAAGGATCTGTTAGCCAGGGCGGTGCAGCAGGCGGGCCATCCGTCAACACTCGGTGGCATAGAGTTCGCCAGGGAGATCGCAAACAGCATGGACTTGTATCGTGCAGGCAGAAACGACAGTTCCCTCAAGGCGTTCCTCGACGATCTCCGCTATGCTTTGCGCAGCCGGCGCCAATGCCGCAGAGGAGTAGATCCCTAAGGGGCCTGTCAGACGGCTCCGGGCGGCGTGGGCTCCGAGCCTGAGATGTAGAGGGATCCAATGACCGGAACGCGTCCACTCTGGTGTTTGCCAGCGCCGCCGAGTCGCCCGGCGTGGTATTCATCCGGTATCCGGCAAACGCCCGCCAGGCTATGGCACAGACCGTTCTCGAGTTGATCGGGAGGAAGGCAGAGAGCATCCGGGACCGGTTCATCGTCGTGCAACCCGGCCGGATTCGAATTTCGGGACGAATCCAGGAGAGATGAGCATGGAACCTTGGTACAAAGTAGCCACGCCGCGAAAGGAGGTCCGGGAAGGCCGGTCCTTCAACCCGGACGAGTTCGCCATCGCCCTCGAACAAGTGGTAGCGGGCACCGCGCCCGAGGACTACCGCGACCCCGAGCAATTCTTCTCCCGCACCTGCTGGACCCGGGCGCTCCGGGAGCATGCCGGCACGGTCCTCCGCAGGCTCTCGGGCAGGACCGACAACACCGCGCCGGTGGTGACCCTGATCACGCAGTTCGGCGGCGGCAAGACGCACACCCTCGCTGCCCTCT
>Ga0209162_1003764_pt1 | contig 11901 bp, 14 predicted proteins | sample YNPNPMetaG_FD_187121 | JGI IMG/M metagenome (GOLD analysis project Ga0209162, IMG submission 187121) | Anoxygenic and chlorotrophic microbial mat microbial communities from Yellowstone National Park, USA - YNP NP MetaG (SPAdes) (version 2) ...
CGGCACTCCGCCGCGCCGCGCTGAAAGGGGCGACTTCGTCGCCCAACAGGGGGAGAGATGCAAAAGTCGGATCAGCGGCCGAACAATCAGAAGGCAACAGTCACGAAGAATCTGCTGATCTGCAGTTTCAGCGCAGATCATCCAATACTATACTCCAAAGGCTCCACTCTGGTGGCAAACTGAGGAGACTCGCAGCATGAAAATCTTCGCAAATATAATCGATTTGAGCCTACCTTGCGGAATTGCAGCTTGCAACCAGTGGCAGAATCTTGTCGAAATGACCGTCGTTATGTTCCAACTTTGCGCGGTGATGCGAAGCACAGGCAGCGATCAGGATGTCCGTCGCGGGGACGGTCAAACCCGCGTCGCGGCAGCAAGTAGCCAGACGTCTCGCGAGGTTCCAGACACGGTCGCAGATGTCCAGACAGCGCAAGTGCGCCTGCAGTTCAGCCAGTTTCTTTTTCTCAGAGGCGCCACGTGCGCCGTTCCAAAGTTCCAGTAGTACCATGTCACACACCGCCGCCTCATCGGCAAGAACCAGGGCCTCCACACGGTCCGCGACTTCGGCGTCTCCCGGTCGCAAGTATTCAATCCATGCCGACGTGTCAACCAGCGTTGTGGGCTCTGTGCTCACTCGGCGTCCTCCCGCATGGTTCGGAGATCTTTCTGCGTCATGAAATCGGCGAAAGTCCCGCGCAACCTGGCGTTTAGCTCGCGGAGGCGCTGGAGACGATTAAACTTCTCGACTGCTGTCACAATGGCTTCGCGCTTGGTTTTTGCGCGGGTGAACCGCATGGCATCCGCGAGCGTATTCTCGGGAATATCAATTGTCGTTTTCATGCTTCTACTGTCCCCGGTTTATTGATTCTGTCAACCGTAACTTTCGGAAGCCATACCGCCCGAAATGCGCGCCAAGCCTACTCCACTTTGTGCAGACGCGGCTGCGAGAGCAAGGGCAAACCATTCGCTTGGGCGACCGGCTTCACCGTCCGGTCCCTGGACTGGAGTTGGCCGCGGTCCTCCAGCGTGTTACGGAAGCGATCGCGGTCGGATAGAGGTAGGGATGGCGGGGTTAGCGCCACCCCTCCCTCCGAACCGGACGGGCGGATTTCCCGCATCCGGCTCTCCAGTCAGTGGGGTCTCAGTGAGACCAACCATGGGTACAGGAGCCGTGTTCCAAACTAAACACCCCTGCGCCGCAAACCAGCAGTCTTGGTTGTCGGCTCGCTTTGTTCGAGCCGGGTCAGTCTGCGATCCGTCCACACCGAATGTTCCACCCACCACCAGCGGTCGTGGATGTCTGCGGCTTGTGGAGGCGAGGTCACCCCCGCCACTGCCGCCGCTCGATTGGTTTCGTCATTCGTCATAGACTTCACGCCTCCACTTCCCTGCGTCCCTTCGCTCCACGGGCATTACCCCGGTTCCTCGCTACTATGGACGCTCTGACTCCCGCCGGGCGGCTCTTCGGGCACTTGGGCCATGAACACCGTTCTGGTCCCGGCGGGTCTCCCTGCTTATCTCGTCCACCCTTCCCACCCTTCTGTCCCCAACCACCTCGCCACCCAAGCCACGGCATTTGCGCCCGTTCACGCTTCCTCTCTGCTCGTGGCCTCAGGCCGGAAAACCCTGCCGTTAGGCAGAGGGATAATCTCCCACTTGGGTCATGGCCCGGGCTTCGCTCAGCGCGGCGCAGCCGCAACCAAATGATCGTGGCGAGATAAACGTGTTCGTTCCAGACTTGGCACTCCGCCGCGCCGCGCTGAAAGGGGCGACTTCGTCGCCCAACGGGGGAGAGATGCAAAAGTCGGATCAGCGGCCGAACAATCAGAAGGCAACAGTCACGAAGAATCTGCTGATCTGCAGTTTCAGCGCAGATCATCCAATACTATACTCCAAAGGCTCCACTCCGGTGGCATACTGAGGAGATTCGCAGCCTGAAAATCTTCGAAAAAATGATCGCTTTCTCAATATAGTGATACGGCACTCGCAGGCTCGCCGGTCGGCGCGGCCGAATCGGGTTCACGCTGTGTCATGTTATCCATGTCACTTTGTTACGGACGGGTGGTTCACCTCCGGCAGCTCTCCACCTCGTGTTGCCACGACGCAGTAGCCTTCGGTTACAGGCCGGTGAACGTTCAGCCTGGCGGGGACTTCCACCCCGCTGTGTGGGCGCCTTCGCAGGCGCACGAGCGCGGCCATTCTTGGCCGCCACCGACCGGTAAAGATTCGGGTGCCGGATTTGCGTTATCGAAACCGGTGTAACATCGGTTGTCGGATTGATGCGCCCGAGGACGGGCGCGCTCCCGACCGCGATTGCTTGTCCAGCGCGCTGGCAGGAGCGCGGCGGTTCTGGTCGCCTCATGTTTCTGCCCTGCAGTGTTTCGTCAGCCGACGACATCCTCGTCCGCTGGTTGGCACAGTTGTACTGGAAACCAAAACTCACACGCAGGCTCAGGACCGATTGACCGGATGCAACCGAGGAAATCGAGCTCAACCGGTTGAGATTGTCGTACGCCCGAGTTGTCACCAGCCGTGTGGCGCGATTGTTGGCAAAGGTGATGGTGTTGATGAGGCTCGAGTTGGGATCGATAGCCGGACGGCTTCAAAACAAAAGTCTCGAAAGAGTCACTAATCTGCGATTGCTGCGCAGATTTCTCAGCGCGGCGCAGCCGCAACCGAAGGATCGCGGCGAGATAAATGCGGTCGCTTCAAATTGAACGTTCTGGTGCGGCCGAGTCTTTCTGTGTTCACACCAAGGCCGCGGGTCTTGGTGTGAACACAGAAAGACATTGCGCGTGCATTTGCGAAGGGTAATCGTTACTCTGAAGTCTGACGCGCGGATTTGATCAGGGAACCATCTATGACAAAAAAACTGAATCGCAGGAGTTTCATCGGACTGTCGGCTGCTGCAACAACGCTGGCGAGGGTTGCGCCCGTCTTTTCAACCTCGCAGGTGCAAGCTGCAGAATCACCATTCAAAACCAAACTCAAGAAGGCAATGATCATCGACAAGCCGACCGAAGCCGACTTCAGAAAACTCAAAGAAGCCGGGTTCGACGGTGTCGAGGCATATCCACAACCGCAGGCAGATGCAGAAAAGTGCCGTGCCGCGGCTGAAAAACTCGGGATGCGGGTTCATTCGGTGATGCGCGGTTGGGCCGAGTTCAACAGCCGCGACAGTGCGAAAGCCGAAGCAAGTTACAAGGTGACAGAAGACGCCCTTCGCGCTGCGCAAGCTTACGGGGCAGACGCAGTCCTGCTGGTTCCATGCCGAATCGGGGGAATGCGAATACCCCGACCGTGGGAGTTCCAAATCGAGTTTGACGAAAAAACCGGCCATTTGACGCGCGTGGTTTACGGGGACAACGCGCCCTATCGCGACTACATAGAAGCGCACAATCACGCAACGGACACTTCACGGGAAGCGGTCAACAGGCTGATTCCTCTGGCCGAGAAGTGTGGTGTTGTGATTGCTTTGGAGAACGTGTGGAACAACCTCTGGGTTCGGCCTGCCGTTTTCAGGCATTTTGTTGCATCGTTCAAGAGCCCGTGGGTCAAGGCCTACTTTGACATCGGCAACCACGTGAAATACGCGAGGTCTGAGGAGTGGATACTTTGCTTGGGCGAGCTGCTTGCCAAATGCCACGTCAAAGATTTCAAGTTGAATCAATCAGACCCGAAAGGTGAAGGCGAATTTGTCAACATCCGTGATGGGAGCGTGCGGTGGCCGGTGGTCAGGGCTGCGCTCGAGGATGTTGGATACAACGGTTGGATGACAATCGAGGGAGGCAATTTGAGCCTCGAAGAGCACAGCCGGCGGTTGGACGCCATAATATCGGGCACGTGATTGGTTCGGACCCGAAAATCGAAAGAAACAGCCTGTCAACAGGCTCGATCGAGGGCGCGCAACTTCGGGCCGGAGGTGTGGAAGGGTGACTTTTTATTTGTCGAGGGAACCACTAGTTGTGTTGAATTACGAACATGCTGTTGCGTTTGTGTCGGTTTAAAGTTGGGACGAGCGGGGCGCGCGTCGGCCTTTTGCAGGACGACGGGTCTGTTCTCGATCTCAGCAATTGCGGTGTTACATCGCTGACCTCTGTGTTGGAGATGGACGAGGCCGAGCCGTGGTTGCAGGCGCTCGTTGGAGGAGCAAAGCCCGAACGCAAACTCCCGGGGTTTTTCCGTCTTTTGTGTCCGGTCGAGCGGCAAGAGGTTTGGGCTGCAGGCGTGACCTATCAACCCAGTCGGGCGGCGAGGATGGAAGAGTCGCGCGCCAGTGCGAGTTGCTATGATCGGGTTTACAAGGCGGATCGACCGGAACTGTTCTTCAAGTCGGTTGCCGAGAAGGTTGTGGGACATCAGGGCAGCATCGGCATCAGGGCCGACTCACGCTGGAGCGTGCCGGAACCGGAACTGGCGATCGTGTGCCATTCAAGAGGACGGGTCGTTGGTTACACGATCGGCAATGACGTCAGCGCAAGAGACATTGAAGGTGAGAACCCGCTTTATCTGCCGCAGGCGAAAATATACGACAAATCCTGCGCCTTGGGTCCCGGTATTCTGGTCGGCGCTGACGAAGCCACGGTGCGAACATGGCGAATAGAAATGACGGTCCGGCGGGGTGACTCGGTGGTTTTCAGCGGATCGGTTGAAATTGGTCGGATGCAACGGCGGTTCGATGACCTCATAAAACACCTTTTCAGATGTCAGAAATTCCCGAACGGAGTTGTGCTTTTGACCGGGACGGGCATTGTTCCGCCGCCAGAGTTTACGTTGCAGCCCGGTGACACCGTCAAAATAAGTATCGGAACCATCGGCGTGCTCGAAAACACAGTCGAACGAATCGAACGATAGCCGAAAGATCGGATTAGCGACAGCAACGGCATCAGAAATCATGGACCCAGAGAAAGCTGACAAGTGGTTGGAACGAGCAATAGTCGGATTGGTGATTGGCGCGGTGTCTTTCGGGGCGCTGGCGACTGGAGCGGTGCGGCTGCAGGACTTCGCAGTGGTGCAGGCGCTGGTTGTTCTTGCAGTGGTGTTGTGGCTGGTGCGGCTGTGGATAAACCGCGGGCACAGATTGCAATGGGTCCCAGCGAGTTGGGCAGTTCTCGCATTCGTCATTTACGCAATCGTGCGGTACATGGTTGCGGACGTCGAGTACGTCGCTCGGAACGAGTTGATGCGAATCCTTGTCTATGCGGCGGCGTTCTTCGTGGTCCTGAACAATCTGCACAGACAAAGGGCGACGCGGGTTGCGTTGGTGGCCCTGCTGATACTTGGAGCTCTGATCAGCGCTTACGCGGTTTACCAGTTCATTACGCATTCCGAATGGGTATGGCATTTCCAGAAACCGCGTCAGTACATCGGACGCGGCTCGGGAACATTTATTTGTCCGAATCATCTTGCCGGTTTTCTCGAGATGCTGTTGCCGATTGCACTGGCAATTGTGCTGGTGAGCAGAGAAGGAGCGTTGGTCCGGGTCGGTTATGCATACCTTGCCATTGTGATTCTGGCGGGCATCGGAGTGTCGGTCTCACGCGGGGGATGGTTGGCGTGCGGCATTTCACTTGCCCTGATGAGCGGTTTTCTGGTTCGGTACCGTGAGTACCGCAAACGTGCATTGGCTGCGTTGCTGGTGGTGTGCGTTGCGGTCGGAGTGTTCGTCTGGAAGTCTCCCCATCCGCAGAGGCGGTTTGGCCTGATGTGGGTTGCCGGACAGCTCGAACATGCGGGGAGCAGACCGGTTTTGTGGAAACCCGCATGGCGAATGTGGAAAGATCATCCGTGGTTTGGGGTTGGCCCTGGGCATTTCGACGTTCGGTTCCCGGCGTATCGAACCAAGGAAATGCAGTCCCGACCGTTGTGGGTGCACAACGATTATCTCAATGCGCTTGTTGACTGGGGCGTTGTTGGCGCCGGCATAATAGCCGCGTTCCTCGTGGGCGTGGGATTGGGCGTCGCTCGAACATGGCGGTACGTCGGCCGGGGTGGAAATGACCTTGGCAGCAAAGGCAGCGACAGAGCCGCGCGAGTGCTGGGCATTTCAACCGGCATGATCGCGCTTCTGGCACACTCTGTCGTCGATTTCAACATGCAAATACCCTCGAACGCGTTGCTGGCGATTGTGCTGCTGGCAAACCTCTCCAGTCACATGCGTTTTGCCACTGACCGGTACTGGGTTGCGATCGCGGGCTGGCGCCGAATGGTTGTCATGGTCGCCGGGCTGGCGCTGATCATCTATCTGGGCCGGAGTGTCGGGAACCGTTACAGCGAAGGTGTTCTTTTGACGCGTGCGGCTGCGGCAGAAACATCAGTCGATGCACTCCGTCTGTTGAGACAGGCCTACCAAAAAGAACGCAACAACCCCGAGACAGTCGCGCAGATAGGCGAAATCATACGCCTGCAGAGCTGGGAGGGTGCACCCCAGTGGCGCGAGCTTGCCGAGATCGCAATGGAATGGTTCAAACTCGGGATGAAACTCAATCCTTTCGACGCATACTGTTACGTGCGATATGGAATGTGCCTTGACTGGCTCGGCAGGCACGACGAAGCGACGGAATACTTCGATCGGGCGCTCAAGGTTGACCCCGTAAGTTACTATACGACCTTGATGCGCGGCTGGCACGAATTGCAAAGGGGCGACTACGCCTCTGCCAAAAAGTGGCTCGAAAAATCAATCGAAATCAATGATTGGAACAACGAGCTGGCATATTTGTACCTCGAAAAGGTGAATCAGAAACTGGGTGCGGCCAACCCCAACCCGAACCCCAAACCCTGAGAGCACAAACAAACATTTCCATGCTTCTCAGTGCGACGCAGGAGCAACCAAATGATCTCAGCGCGGCGCAGCCGCAACCGAATTACCGCGGCTAGCCAAATGCGTTCGTTGTGACCTCAAACCCTTACTTCGTACCGGGTCCGCAGCGCGCGGAAAAGGTCAAGTCCTTGTTCGACACCGTCGCAAGCCGGTACGATTTGTTGAACGATCTGTTAAGCTTCGGGCTGCACCGCCGCTGGAAGAAACGGCTTGCGCGCATGGCAAAAGTTGGGCCGGCCTGCCGCGCTCTCGATTTGTGCTGCGGAACCGGGGATGTCACCTTGGCCCTCGCATTGGAAGGTGCTGCAGTCGTCGGACTCGATTTCAGCCCGAGAATGCTCGAGACGGCGCGCACCCGAACCGAAAGGCGGAGACAGCACTGCCATGGCACATTCCACGGCCATGTTGCCTACGTACAAGGCGACGCGCTCCGTTTGCCGTTTTCCGACGAGACTTTCGATGCGGTAACCATCAGCTATGGATTGCGCAATCTTGCGAGTGTTGAGAGCGGTTTGCGCGAGATGATTCGCGTTGCCAAGCCCGGAGGAAGAATTCTCGTACTCGATTTTGGAAAGCCAAACTCGGTTTTGTTGCGGCGGTGTTATGGCTTTTTTCTGCGCCGGGTTGTGCCCGTGTTGGGCAAGCTTTCCAGTGGCGGCACTGAAGCTTACGCATACATTTCGACTTCACTGGATCACTACCCGGCGCAGCGCGGCGTGGCCGAAACAATGGAGAGGTTTAAACTCGAGAATATTTCCGTGATCAACCTGCTGCTGGGAACCATGAGCATCCACTGCGCCCGGAAACCTGTTACCTGCCCTGTCCCTGGGACGGATCAGACGTCGGCGCAGAAGGCAATGTAGGAGCGGGCGGCTCCGGCGAAGGCGCCGGATTTGGCTGTTGTTGCAAAGCGGGGGCTGGAGCCTGGACGGGCATGCCCGGGGGCGGTTGGGTGATGATGGCGATTGCCTGCTGGACGATCAGACGTCCCATTTCACTGCCGCTTCGGTGCAGATTCGAAAGAAGCTCGAGTGTTGCCATGGCCGGGCCGCTGAATTCCCACCGACAATCTTCAAAACGGCAATTATCGATCCTGATGTTTGAATAGCCGCAGAAGATCAAACGGCATCGTTTGAACGTACAATGTCTGAAATCGTGAAAGTCCATCAGGACCGGTTCGGCTTCAAATGTGTAACTCTTGATAACCATAAGCGATGTGACGCTACACTGAGCCTGAGCCTTATGCAAGGAATCGCCGTTGGCTGCGATTCTGGTTGACGCTCAGGAGCTCTTGTGGGAGGAAAAGGACGCGCATGTTCGGTTTGAAGCCGGCGTTGCGACAAGCATTACGAGTCAACAAACCAATAACTTCAGAAACAGCATGTACAAGACGGCGATGCGGGTGGTCGGGATGGCAGCATTGGCACTTGCAGGTGTGGCAGCTCTGCAGGCCGCCGAAGGACGCGAAAAAGTGGACGAGGTGCTGTCGCGTTACGTGAAAGCGTTGGGCGGAAAGGAAGCCATCGAAAAAGTTAAATCGCGCGTAATCAAGGGCACCGCAGAAGGAATGGGAATGCCCGCGGGATTACCGTGGGAGTTTTACGCCGCCGCACCAAACAAACAGTTGAGCAAGGTCGAGGTCGCCGGATTCGGCGCTGTACTCGAGGGATTTGACGGGCAGGTCGCATGGTCGAAAAACCCGATCACAGGCGTCCGCGTAAAAGAGGGGGACGAACTCGCAAAGGTAAAACGCGAAGCCGCGCTGGATCGCGAGCTCCGGTTCCTTTCGATTTATCCGGACCTGGCGTATAAAGGCACCGAAAAGATCGACAACGACGAAGTTGTCGTGCTCGAGACAAAGCCGACTCCGACGACATTGGAACGGTTTTCATTCAGCAGCAAGACCGGCCTTTTGGTCAGGCAAGAGTCACAGTTCCAGACTCCTCAGGGAGCCGTCAAAACAGAAGCGCGCATGAGTGATTACCGGACCGTGGACGGCCTCCAGTTTCCGTTTCTGTTGAAGGTCAAAGCCGAAGCCCCCGGTCAGGACCCGGCGGAGTTCACCATCAAAGTCACCGAGGTGAAATACAATGCGCCGGTTGCAGATTCGCTGTTCGCCAAGCCGGCGAATTAACCCCGTACCCACAGCCCTGAAACCTTTCAGCACGGCGTAGCCGCAACCGAAGGATCGCGGCGAGATAAATGCGTTCGTTGTAACCCCGGCACTTTGTCGCGGGTTGATTCTCCTGGCTGGCGACCATGGCCGAGGACGTTGGTCGGGAGCAGTCTTCCCTCGGACTGACCTCAGCGGCTGGGCGGTTTCGTCGCCCACAGCACGAGAAGTGATCGGGCGTGGAATCGAACGCCGCCATCTCTGAAGCGGTCTATTCTGTCAGATGAAAGCGTCATGGTTTCCAATCGTTGTGGCGCTGGGTGTGGGGATTATTGCCGGCCACCTGAGCACGAGAATCAAGCAATTCGCTTTTCAAGGGCGCACTGGCAGCACCAATTTAACCGAAACAATCAATGGGCATGCGACCAATGTTCGTGTCTCCGACACATCGAGCACATCAGCCGCTCCGAAACGTTTCGGTCGCTCGCTCGATGACATCGAAACGATCCTGATCAAAGCCCAGCGCAAAGAGTGGCACGGGTGCATTCATGCATGGAACGAGGTAATGCGCGATGTCGATGACGAAACTGCGACCATGCTGTTACCGAAGATTCAGGCCATCCCGGACAAGTCAGTGCGAATCAATGCACGCGATGCCCTGCTTGGACAATGGGCAAAATCGAATCCGAACGCCGCCATCAGAGCTGCAGAATCAATTGCGGAACAATCTGAAAGGGACTCGGCCATCGAATCTGTCCTTACAGGGTGGGCTGAAAAGGACCCCACTGCAGCAGTTGCTTATGCGAATGCAATCCCGGACATCAGAAAACGCCGAAGAGCAGTGAAGGCGCTGTCGGACGGCCTCGTCGAAAAGAATCCTGCTCTGGCTTTTGAACTGCTTGTGTCCAGTGGAGGGAACAGATGGCTGCAATGGGACCTTACCAGGGTTTGCAGGGCCTGGGGCGCCAAGGACCCCCAGGCAGCTCTTCAGGCGGCCAACAGCCTTAAATCCTCCATGGCACGCAAGAAAGCGCTCGCTGAGGTCGCATCCGGCTGGGCGGAAACCGATCCCGATTCTGCACTGGCGTGGGCCAGAAGCCTTCAAAACCCCGGCTATCGGATCGAAGCCGTCCGCAATGTATTCAGCGAAATAGCCGATAACGACCCTGTCAAGGCTTCCGAGTTGCTGGCCGGATTGACTGAACAATCTCTGCGCAAGGAGGTGATCCACAACATAGCCAGCGGATATGCGGAAAAGGACCTGCCAGGAGCATTGCGCTGGGTTGAATCGCTCAAGTCCGACGCCGCCAAACAGTCAGCCATGGGCGTAATCTTGCAGCGCTGGGCGGAAGAATCGCCTCAAGCAGCAATTCAGTATGTTCTGGCACTCGGCGATGAACCCGGACGCGACTCGTTCATGGACACCATCTTGTCGAAGTGGTGTGAGTCTGCACCCAACGAGGTGAAGACGTTTATCTCGGGTATTTCGGACCCGAAACTGCACGACAGAATCAGCCTCAATGCCATCGAACACATTGCGAGCGTTGACCCTGAGTCCGCTATCGAACTTGCTCAACAACTCCCGGAAGCCCAGCGGCTAAACGCCCTCAGATCAGCCGTTTCAACTCTCGCTTTCGAAGACGTGTCATCCGCGATCAAGCTCCTTGAACAAATCCCACCGGGCCAGGCTCGAGAACGAACCTTGTCAACACTCGTCCACGCGCTCGCATCCACCGACCCAATTGCCGGGCTGCGTCTTGCCTCGACAATGGCGGAGGGAACAGCGCGTGACATGACGATCAGACAGGTGATCGGCGGTTTGGCGGCAGTGTCAGTTCCCTCCGCCTTGGCAGCACTTGATGAACTTCCGCCGGGGTCAGCCAAGGTCCAAGCCCAGCATGCAATAATCTCGCATTGGTCCCGGGAAGACCCTGCCGCGGCGCTTGCTTATGCGCAGGGACTGCCAGTCGATGAACAAGACAAAGCAGCTCGCACCATCGGTTCTGTGTGGGCCAATGAATCGCTTGCCGATGCAAAAGCCAAACTTGAACAGCTCGAAGACAGCCCAATGCGCACTGGATTCATCGAAGGTCTCTGTTCTGCGCTGGCCAACAAATCCCCGGAAGAAGCAGCAAAACTTGCCGCTGCGATGCCGACTGGAGACGCTCAAATGCGCGCCGTCAGCGCTGTGGCTGCTGGATGGGCTTCCCAAGACCCCACCGCTGCGGCTCAGTGGGTAGCCAGTCTCTCCGATGCCGACTTGCGCACACAAGCCGTCAAAGGCATTCTCGGAACGTGGCTTTACAAAGACCCTGACGCGGCGGACGCGTGGCTTCGACAATTTCCGCCCGGCAAAGAACGCGACGTGGGCAGCGAGATCATTGCTGCACAGGAAGCGTGGCGGAGGCCGGAAGCTGCAGCAGCCCTGGCGAGCGAGATTTCCGACCCAACGCGCCGAACAAGGGCAGCAAAGATTGTGGCCACCATCTGGCAGCGTAGCAATCGCCAAGCCGCCGATAGTTGGCTCCAACAAATGGGGTTCTCTGCCGAGGAACGAACCAAAATACTCAAGCCCGACTTCGAGCCGGTCTATGTCGAGGAGGATTTCGACGAGTAAGCAGTGCGTTGATGGGCCAACCCGGAAACCTACCGGCCAACGCCCTCAGCGGGGTGCAGCCGCAACCAAATGAACGCGCCGAGGCAAGGGCGCGTGTTGCGAGATCGGCACTCTGTCGCGGGTCAGTTCTCGTAGTCGCCGACCGTAGCCGCCGGCGTAAGTCGGCGGCAATCTTCCTGCGAACTGACGTCCGCGGCTACGAGGCGCTAATCAGGGATTGCTAAATTACTATATTGAGAAATCGATCATTTTTGCGAAGATTTTCAGGCTGCGAGTTTGCTCAGTTTGTCACCAGAGTCCGGCCTTTGGAGTGGAGTATAACATAATAATCTGCGCGGAAATTGCAGATCA
>Ga0209162_1003767_pt1 | contig 11897 bp, 9 predicted proteins | sample YNPNPMetaG_FD_187121 | JGI IMG/M metagenome (GOLD analysis project Ga0209162, IMG submission 187121) | Anoxygenic and chlorotrophic microbial mat microbial communities from Yellowstone National Park, USA - YNP NP MetaG (SPAdes) (version 2) ...
TATCAAATGGATCGCCGACACTGCAGCCAAAAAGCGCTTTGGCACAGAAAAAGCCGCCTTGGAACAGGTAGAGAACCGTGGCACCCTGGTAGCTTCTGGATTGGTGGCCGGCGAAGCCCTGGTAGGAATTCTCATAGCCGGCCTGGTGGCCATGGGGGTAAAACTGCTGCCGGACGCCGACTTCAAAGAAGGCGTGGAAAAAGCACGGGCCTTTATCCAGCAGGTAGAAAAGCTGGCACCGGACATCGACGGCCAGGCCCAGGCGCTGGCCAACGACATGCAGATGCTGCGCCAGCTTCTGGCCAACGAGGGACAGACCCAGCCGGAGATCGAAGACGCCCTTTCACGCGGCCTGCCCGCAGAAAAGTTGCGGGGTAAAATCGCCGCCCAGCGCACCCTGGCCGAAACTCACCTGGTGGGCGAGGCGCCCTCCTGGTTCGGCCAGGCCTGGTTGGGATTTCTGGTAATAATAGGCCTGGGCTTTTTCATGGTGCTGGTGGCGCTGGGCCGAAAGCCGGCCGCGCCGTGAGCGTAAATCTCTGGCTTATTGTATAAAGGGTGCGCGGCGCGCGTAGGCGAAGCAGCCCAGAGCTTGAGGACCAAAATGACGAAGGCGGCGGTTAGCGAGCCGTCAAGCAGCGCCGCAGTCGAGTGACCGTATTATTTTCAGATAGCTCGACAGTGTTTTCCACGCTCATTAATTCCATCCCATCGGATCAATTGCCAGCTTTGGCCCTGCTATGTCGGCCCGGCTTCGAGGCCGATTGCGCCGAGGAGATTAAAAAGCGATCTAAAGCCAATCCCTTCACTTCCAAAACTTTTTTCGAAAATGGTAGCGGCCTGGTGGTCTTCTTTCCGCAAACTCCAGGAGCCGAGGAAGCTTATCGGAAAGTTTCCTTCCGCGACTTGATCTTCTGCCGCCAGTGGCTGGTGGTAACCCGGATATTGAGCGCTTTCGATAAACAGCAACTACTAGAGAAAATAACAGAAGCCCTGGGCACTTGCGGCGGCGAAATGCTCGAAGTGATCTTTCCCGACAATGCTCAAAGCCGCCAATTTTCTCAGCTGGCGCGTTTTTTAGAAAACAAACTGAAAAGCGCTTCAGACGCAGTCGACCGGACAGAACGCCTGCCCCAGGTATGTCTCCTCGACGAAAAAAATGTCCTTGTCGGCTACCGTGTACGCAATAATTCCAGCCCCTTTCCGGCCGGAATTCCCCGGCTGAGATTGCCGGCGGGAGCTCCTAGTCGCTCGGCGCTAAAACTCGAAGAAGCTTTGCAGGTTCTTCTCGATGAAGAAGAACGCCGGCGTTATCTTAGGCCCGGGCTGCGGGCGGTTGACTTGGGTGCGGCTCCCGGAGGCTGGAGCCTTGCCCTGGCCCGGCGGGGACTTCTGGTCACCGCAATAGACCGGGCTCGGTTAGCTCCTCTGGTTGCGGAAAACGACCTGATAGAGCACCTACGAGAAGACGGGTTCACTTACAGGCCTCCCCGCCCGGTAGAGTGGTTGTTTTGCGATATTATCGACCAGCCCACACGGGTGGCGATAAGGGTAAGTGAATGGCTGCGCCGGGGCTGGTGCCGGCGGGCGCTTTTCAACTTGAAGTTACCCATGAAAAAACGCCTGGAGCAGGTAAAGCGCGATCTCGGCCGGCTGCACCAGGCGGTGGGCAAGAAAAATCTACAATTTCGCTGCCGCCAGCTCTATCACGACCGACGGGAAGTGACCTGCTACGCCTTTTTCGAATGAATACGTTCGGTGCCGCAGGCTACGGCCAGCCCGGTCCCCTTCCAAGAAAAAGCCAGGGTGATACCCAACGCCTGGGCAAGCTTCAGGGCCAGCCCAGTGGGCCGCGATACGCTAACTATCATTTCCAATTGAGACCGCGCCGCTTTCTGCACCAACTCGTAACTTACCCGCGAAGAAAGCACCGCCACCCGCGCCTGGGCCAGGCGTTTTTGTAAAAGCAGCTTACCGATCGCTTTGTCGAGCGCGTTGTGCCTGCCTACGTCTTCGGCGAAGGAAAGCTTGCGGAGCCGTCCGTCCAAAATCAAGGCGGCGTGAGCCGAGCGGGTACGGGGATAAAGCCGCTGGTGCTTTTCCAGAAGGGTAAAAGTATCGAGAACTTCCTTCACACCCAAACTCAACTGCTTTTCGACCGGCCTGAGCTTCTGCACCAATTGGGTGATCAGGCGCTTTCCGCAAATTCCGCAACTGGTCAAGCTGGGAAGCCGGCCCCGAGCGAGGTAACGGCGGGCCCGCCCGAGCGCTTCCGGCAGCAACCAGACGTCGACCCGGTTGGGATCCATAAGTTCGTCGTAGCCTATGCGCTCGATGTCGCCGGCGTGTTCCACCAACCCTTCGCTCAGGCAAAGCCCTGCAGCCAGCTCCCGCTCCATTCCCGGCGTGCGCATGGTAACCAAGTAAGGCTTTTCCTGCACGAAAATCTGCAGCGGCTCTTCCTCGATGAACTGTAAAGTAGCGCTCGCCATCCGGCTGTCGTAAAAAAGAAATTTTCGATTGGCGCGGCCCTGTTGACGGCTGGCTGCCCGCCGCTTTCGGGCAAAAGCCCTCAAGCTCTGGACAGCTTCGCCTACGCGGGCCGCGCTTTTTGAAGATTCCGCATCCGATGCTTGATACACCCTGACCGCAAACGGCCGGCTCTGCGGGCGTTCGGGCATCATTCACTTCCAAGGCCGGCCTGGGCCCTAAACAGCACGTATGCCGCCTGCAGATAAGAAGTGGGGCATAGTTCAAAACACTGCTTGCACTGCTCGCACACTTGGCTGGCTATTTCCGGAACGAAGGCGATTTCCTTGCGCACCCCGCGATCGATAAAGCCTACCGCCTGGGCTTTTTTCACTTCGGCGCAGTAGCGCACACACAGCCCGCAGTGGATGCAGAAAGAAGCCTGCTTTTCGAAACGACCGGGCTGCGCGCCGTATTGGGCGACCAGCTTTTCTAGCACCGGCGAATGCGGCGACCGGGCCAGCAAAAGCTCCAATATCGTCCGGCGCAGCCGGTCGATGTTCCCGGAACGGGTGGTGACCTTCAGCCCGGCCGAGGCGGGATAGACGCAGGATACTACCAGCCGGGTTCTGCCTCGTTCCTCGACCTCCACCAGGCAAAGCCGACAGGCGCCGAAAGGCTCCAGCTTTTCGTGATGGCAGAGGGTGGGAATGAAAACTCCCGCGCGCCGGGCGGCATCGAGCACGGTCATGCCTTCATCGGCGGTGACCTCTTTGCCATCTATGCTAAGCGTAAACTGGTTCATGTTTCTTTTCTCTTCCGATCGATGGTTCGTTCTTCCGGCGGTGGTGCCGACGGTACATCGCGCGCTGCCAGTTTATTCACGGCACCGAAGCGCTTCGGACACACTTCCAGGCAGGTGCCACAGCGGTTGCATTTCGCCTGGTCGATGACGTGTATGGTGTCGCGCCCGCCTGCGATGGCCCCCACCGGACATTTTTTCAGGCAGATCATGCAGGCTTGGCAGCGAGCGGGATCGATCCAGTAGGCGGTAAGGCTCTTGCAGACCAGCGCCGGGCAGCGCTTTTCTTTGATGTGCGCTTCGTACTCTTCCCGGAAATAGCGCAAGGTACTCATAAAAGGATTGGCGGCGCTGGTTCCCAGGGCGCACAGGGATGCCGATTTCAGCACCTCGGCCAGATTCTGAAGAGTCTGGAGATCTTCTTCCCGCCCCTGGCCATTTACAATGCGGGAAAAGATGGCGGCCATCTGACGCAGGCCCTCTCGGCAGGGGACGCACTTTCCGCAGGACTCGTCGGCCAGAAACTCCACGAAGTAGCGAGCCACGTCCACCATGCAGGTGTCTTCGTCCATGACGATCATGCCGCCCGAGCCCATCATGGAACCGGCTTCGGTAAGTTCGTCAAATCCCACCGGAAGGTCCAAAAGGCTTTCGGGTAGACACCCTCCCGAGGGCCCTCCGGTCTGCACGGCCTTGAAGCGTTTTCCTCCGGGGATGCCTCCACCGATATCGTAGATGATTTTTCGCAGGCTGATGCCCATGGGCACTTCTACCAGGCCGGTGTTGTTGATCTTTCCCACCAGCGAAAAAATCTTCGTGCCTTTGCTGCCGGCGGTTCCCACCGAAGCGAACCAGTCGGCACCGCGGTTTATGATCAGCGGAATGTTGGCCCAGGTCTCTACGTTGTTGAGCACACTCGGTCGGTTCCACAGCCCCTTTATGTTGGAGCGCACGTATTTGGGACGTGGTTCCCCTACCCGCCCTTCGATGGCGGTCATCAAAGCGGTGGATTCGCCGGAGACGAAGGCTCCGGCTCCACGGTGCACGAACACCTCAAGGCACAAGCCCGAACCCAGGATGTTTTCCCCCAGCAGCCCGTAGCTCCTGGCCTGCTCTATGGCCAGGACGATATTTTCCACCGCCAACGGGTATTCCTGACGCACGTAGACATAGCCTTCGCAAGCCCCGACGGCGTAAGCGCCGATGATCAGGCCCTCCAGTACGGCATGGGGGTTACCCTCGAGAAGCGCCCGGTCCATGAAGGCCCCCGGGTCGCCTTCGTCGGCGTTGACTATGACGTACTTTTTATCGGCCGGGGCGCGAGCCGAACCTTCCCACTTCAAGCCGGTCGGAAAGCCGGCTCCACCCCTCCCGCGCAGCCCGGATTTTTTCACTTCTTCTATTACCTGTTCGGGCTTCATTTCGAACAACGCTCGGGCCAACGCCGAATAACCGCCCAGGGCAATGTAGTCCTCGATGTTCTTGGAATCGATGAGCATGTTGTTGCCCAAAAGCCAGCGCTGCTGGTGGGCGTAGAAGGGAATGTCCTCTTCCCGGGGCGCCTGTCGACCATCACCGGGTAGGCGGTAAAGCAGCCGTTCCACCAGCTGATTCTGCTCCAGGGTGCGCTCTACGATTTCCGGAACATCGGCCGGTTTGACCTGCAGATAACATATTTTCTGGGGATAGATCACCACCACCGGTCCGCGCTCGCAAAAACCAGGGCAACCGGTTCCCTTGTGGTCGACAGAAGCAGTGAGATTTCTTTTTTGCAACTCTTCGCGGAAGGCGGCGATTACCTCCTGCGCTCCCAGGGCCAGACAACCGGTCCCGGCGCAAACCGAAATCACCGTCCGGCCAGCCATGCGGCGGGCCTGCAGCTGCTGGCGCAGCCTTTCCAGATCCTGTGGATTATTCAGCCGGCTCATGGTCTATTCCCGACCGCAGCTTTCTAAAAGCTCCGGCAGCTTTTCCGAGGTAACGTGGCCGTAGGTTCTGCCGTCTATTTCCACTACCGGCCCCAGGGCGCAACAACCCAGACAGTTCACCGTCTCGATGGTGAACTTCAACTGGGGATCGGTCTGGCCGGGGCCGAGGCCGGTATGATCATGGATGGTCTGAACCAGCCGCGGCGCCCCGCGCACGTGGCAGGCTGTGCCCAGGCAAACATGCACCTGATGCCGCCCGCGAGGAGCCAGACTGAAAGCCTTGTAGAAGGTAGCCACCTGCCGCACCCGGGCCAGTGGCACTTTGAGCCTTTCGCTTACCCTTTCCAGGACCGATGGCGGCAGCCAGTTGAGCTCGCGCTGCAGGGCTAGCAGCACCTGTATGAGCGACCCCGTTCGGCCTCCGAATCGGTCGATGATGTCGTCTATTTTTTCCGGTTCCATGGCACTCCAGCACCCTTTTACTAAATTCTGCCTGCCCCTGCTGTACGACTCCACCTGGCCGTAGCCGCGTCATAGCTAAGAAGCCCCCGCCTCAAGCCGGCCCTCATGGCAGAAGCCGCCTCGGCCGGGGCAAGTTGTAATCGGGCGGCTATTTCTCCAGACGGCAGCGACTCTTTTTCCAGAAGGTGCATCAACTCGAACAGACGAAGTTCTGGATCCACCAGTTCGGAAAACAGCCGTTCCACCTCGGCGCTTTCGAAATACTGCCGGTATTCGTCGTCGTTGCGCAAACGGACCCGCAGCCGTTCCCTTTCCACCATTTTCAAATAAGGCACGATTTGCTCAGCGGCCCGAAGCTTTCGGCCGAGCTCCTGTGACTCCTTCCCCTGACCTTTTCCCAAGGGCCCCAGTTCCTCCAACAGGCGGCTGAAGTTGCTCATCACCTCGGAAAACCTTATGCCCTCCGATGCCGATACCCACTCCAGGCGCAAGCGCCGGGGGTCGACGCCGGAGCGGGCCAGAAGCTTGCGGGTCAAATACATCATGGCCAGCGCGTCGTGGTTGCCCTCGGTCACGTAGTGACATTCGCCCAGCCAGCAGCCGCCGATGAACACCCCGTCGGCCCCCAGGCGAAAAGCGCGCAACACATGACGGGGATCGACACGACCCGAACACATCAGGCGGATAATGCGGATATGGGCCGGGTACTGATAGCGCGACACTCCGGCCAGATCCGCTCCGGCATAACAGCACCAGTTGCACAAAAAACCAACCAGCCTGGGCTGGAACTGTACCTGAACGCTCATCTTGCCGCCCCCTCACCGGCCGACGATTCTTCCGCCAGCCATTTTTCCGGAGCCAACGCCGCTTCGAGCTGGTTGAAAACCTCCTCGTCGGTAAAATGCTTCAGCACAATGGCGCCGGTGGGACACTTGGCGTTGCACAGGCCGTCGCCCTTACAAAGCACTGGATTGACCACCGCCTTTTTGCCGCGCGGGGTACTACGAAATTCGATGGCGCCGTAGCTGCAAGCGCTGATGCAGGCGCCGCAGGACACGCAGTCCTCTTCCTTGACCTGGCATACCGCCCCCGAGGCGACCAAAGCCCGGCGCGAAAGTATGGTGGCCGCTCGCCCCGCCGCCCCTCGCGCCTGGGCCATGGCCTCGGTGATGGTCTTGGGATAGTGTCCGCTTCCGCAGAGGAATACTCCCTCGGCGGCAAAGTCCACCGGACGCAATTTTACGTGAGCTTCCTGGAAAAAGCCGTCCGGGCTTAGCGGCACCTTGAATAGGCGCACCATTTCGGCCGTCCCCGTCGAGGGCACCACTCCGGCCGAGAGCACCACCAGATCGGCATCCAGGGCAAGCCTTCCTCCCAGCACCGGGTCGGTCACGCTCACCCGTAAAACCTTTCGTCCCTCGCTTTCGGCCGCGGCCACCTCAGGATTTTCAGGCGGTTCGTAACGCACAAAGAGCACGCCCTTTTCCGCGGCCAGGCGATAATAATCTTCGCTAAATCCATAGGTGCGCATGTCGCGATAGAGGATGAAAATGCGCAGCCCCGGATTCAGCTCTTTCAAACGCAGGGCGTTTTTCACCGCCTGACGGCAGCATACCCGGGAGCAATAGTTGCGCTCCGGGGTGCGCGAACCGACGCACTGGATCATCACCAGGCTGGAGGCCCGTCGCAGCCTCTCGCCGCCTGCGGCCAGCTCGGCCTCCAGCTCCAGCTGAGTCATCACCCGTTGGTCTTGGCCGTAGAGATATTCCCGCGGGCGGTATTCTTCTGCGCCGGTGGCCAGTACCGCCACTCCGTGATTGATGGTGACCACCCTTCCTTCCGACTCGATCCTGGTGTGGAAATTGCCCACGTAGCCGGATACGTCAACCAGCCGCGCCTGATGATAAACGTGAACCAGTGGATGGCGGTAAATCTTATAAACCAGCTCTCTTATAAGCGCCTGGACATCCAGCCCTTCTAAGCTGCTGCGCAACCGGCGGGCGGCGCCACCCAAGTCGTTTTCCTTCTCCGCCAGGTGCACTTCGAAGCCCTGGTCGGCCAGCGCCAGCGCCGCGGTCATGCCCGCCGGCCCGCCGCCTACCACCAGGGCCACCGGCGTGACCTCAAGTTCGTACTCCGGAAGCGGCTCTAACTTCAGACTGCGCGCCACCGACATGCGCACTAAATCTTTGGCCTTGCGGGTGGCCTCTTCTTTCTGTTTCGAATGCACCCAGGAGCAGTGCTCCCGAATGTTGGCCATCTCGAAAAAGTATTGGTTAATGCCCCCTTCGCGCAGGGTGTCGCGAAACAGCGGTTCGTGCGTACGCGGAGTACAGGCCGCCACCACCACCCGGTTGAGCTTTTTTTCGCGGATGGTGTTGGCAATCTTCTGGGCAGCGTCGGTGGAACAAATAAACAACCCCTCTTCGGCATGGACTACGTTTTTCAAAGTGGTGGCGTATTTTACCACCTCGGGAACATTGACTACCCGCCCGATGTTGGCCCCGCAGTGGCACAGAAACACGCCCACCCGCGGCTCTTCGGCGGAGACGTCTCGTTCCGGCGGATACTGTCTTTCCCGGGAAAGCTTTCCCCGCCGGTAGCCGAGTAGCGCCCCCACCTCGGCGCCGGCGGCGCTGGCGGTGAACACCGATTCGGGAATGTCCAGCGGCCCACGAAAGGCGCCGCTTACAAAGATGCCCGGCCGGCTGGTGGCCACCGGATTACGTTCGTTCAATTGGCAGAAGCCATGCGCCTCGAGATCGATGCCGAACTTGCGGGCCAGCTCTCCGGCGGCGCTAGGAGGATTAAGCCCCACTCCCAGCACCACCATATCGAACTCTTCCTCGTGCACCCCTTGATCAAAGGTGCTGTAGCGGACGGCCAGGTTGTGACTATTGGGCAGCTCGCGCACCACCGTGGCGTAGCTACGGACAAAGCGCACGCCGGGCAGCGCCGCCGCCCGCTGGTAGAAGCGTTCGAAGTCCTTGCCGAAGGCTCGGATATCGTTGTGGAACACGGCGGCCTCGATGCTCGAGTCGTGGTCCTTGGCCAGTATGACTTGTTTCTGGATGTAGGAGCAGCATACCGCCGAACAATAGCTATTGCCCCCGGGTATGACCTGACGCGAACCCACGCAGTGCAACCAGGCGATGCGGTGGGGATGGCGCCGGTCGGAAGGACGGAGGATCTCGCCCTGAAAGGGGCCGGTGGAGCACAGCAGCCGCTCGAAGTCCAGGCTGGTGACCACATTGGGATAGAGTCCGTAACCGTAATCGTTGCGCAGCCGGGGGTTGAAAATCTCGTAACCGGGGGCAAGCACGATGGCGCCTACGTTAAGCTCCAGTTTCTGCGGTCGCTGGTTGAGATCGATGGCCTGGTTCTTGCAGACGGTGGTGCATATGGAACATTTCTTTTCGCGCAGATAGAGGCAGTTTTCGTCGATATAGGGCACCAGCGGCACCGCCTGAGAAAAATAGATGTGCACCGCCTTGTTGGGCGACAGGAACTGGTTGAAGGGGTCAGGCACCTCCACCGGACAGTATTCGACGCAGGTGGTGCAGCCGGTGCAGCGCTCTTCCCGGATGTAACGCGGCTTTCTGGTAAGGCGCACGGTAAAATCACCGGCCTGGCCGGAGACGTCGTCGATCTCGGTGTAGGTCAGGATTTCGATGTTGGGATGGCGATCGCACTCGATAAACTTGGGCGACTCGATGCACATGGAGCAATCGTTGGTGGGAAAAGTCTTATCGAGCTGGGCCATCTTGCCGCCGATGGTGGGCGAACGTTCCACCAGATAAACCCGGAATCCGCAGGCCGCCAGGTCCAGCGCCGCCTGGATGCCGCTTATTCCGCCGCCTACCACCATTACGTCCGCAAAATGCACATTCTTATCGGCCACGGTCAGTTCCCCGTCACTTGGTCGATGATTTCCACCAGATCCCGCACTTCGATGCGGCCCTCGCCCCCGCTGTTTATTCGGCTATCTTCGAAGTTGCTGATGCAGTAAGGGCAGCAGCTTATCAGCACCTGCGCGCCAGTTTCCATGGCCTGGGCCAGGCGAAGGTCGGAAAATCGCTCCCGCCGCGGGGTGTCCATCCAGATGCGCCCGCCCCCGCCACCGCAGCACAGGCTGGAGGCACGGTTTTCGGCCATCTCTACCAGCTCGAGCCCCGGCACCAGCCGTAAAAGTTCGCGCGGCGGTTCGAACAGGCCGTTGTGCCGCCCCAGATAGCAGGGGTCGTGGAAGGTAACCCGGGCGGGAAAGGCGCCCTTCATCTCCAGCCGGCCCGCCTGTGCCAGAGAGGCCAGCAGCTCACTGAGGTGCACCACCTCGAAATTGACCATAAACTCGCGATAGTCGTGTTTGAAGGCGTGGTAGCAATGGGGTGAAAGCACCACCATTTTTCGCACCCCGCGATCGATGAAAGTCTTGATGTTCTGCCGGGCCAGCGCGCGGAAAAGGTCCTCTGAGCCGCATTTTCTAATGCTTTCGCCGCAGCAGCTTTCCTCCTGCCCCAGGATGCCAAAGCTTACCCCGGCCCGCCCTAGAACCCGCACCGCGGCCGCGGCCACCTTTTTCAGCCGAGGATCGTAGGCGTAATAGCAGCCTACGAAAAGAAGGTACTCGCACTCTTCGGAAAACTCCGGCACCTCCAGCCCAGCCGCCCAGGCGGCCCTCTGGGCGCGCGCAAAACCCAGCGGGTTGCCCTCGGCTTGCAGGCTTCCTCGCACCGTACGCAGTGGCCTGGCCCCACCGGCGAAAACACCATAGGCGGTAGCCAGCCGCCGTAACGCCCGGGCGATGTCGATCTGGGTCACCCCCCGGGGGCATTCCCGGGTGCAGTTGCCGCAAGTGCTGCAACGCCACAGCTCCTCGCTTTCGATTTCGCTCAAACCAAAAATCGACTGGCGAATGAGCCGGCGCATGCTAAAGCGGCTCACCCGGTTCCAGGGACAAACCACATCGCACTTTCCGCACTGAAAGCACAGGGTATTGACCCGGCCGCCGGCGGTGGAAACTTCCTGGGCGATTTCAAAAATCGGTTCCAGATGTTGCACGGGGGCTTCCATTTTCGACGCTCAGCGTGATTCTTCCCGGCGCGCCAAACGGGTCAGGATCTCGGCGACCTTTTCCAGGCCGTGCTGCTCCACCAGCTTTTCCAGGCCTAGTTCCAGCTCGGAAGGCTGAGGCGGTTGGTCTTCGACTTCCTCCTCGCGCTCTTCGTAGGTAAGGGCGTCGGTGATGCACCATTTGACGCACATGGGCTGATCGAGTGGCGGGTCGCTCTCGCACATGTCGCATTTGAGCGGTAGGCCCGAGTCGGGCTCTTTGAAAAAGTCGCGCCAGGAGCAGGAGGCACGGCAGAAGGTGCATTCATCGTACTCCTTGCCGCCCAACAGATACTTGTTCCGACCGGCGCATTCAGCCGGAGCGTGATCTCCGGCGTATACCGGGAAGAAAATGTCCCGCAGCGGATCGCTGATGACCCGGATGCGGGCCCGGGCCGGGTTATTGGAAGAATAGCGCGGCTTGGCGTGAAAGGCCGAACAAATCATTTCGCAGGCCCGGCAGCCGTTACATTTGTCCGCGTCGATCTTTATCACCTTGATCTTCTTTTTCACTTTTCCCGCCACCGCAAACCTCCCGGCTCACAACGCCGCATCTTCTTTCTGCAGTATGCCCCGGCGCAGAAAATCCTCACCCACGAAATCCAGTTTGAGTTCGCGCAGGGTTTTCAAAGTAGGTATGCCCTGTTTGTTCCAGCCTTTAAATTGGTAATAAGCATCGAGCAACTGCTGCTCGTATTCGGGAAAGCGCTTACGCCAGTGGTCCAAAGGCGGCTTTTCGTCATCCCGGCGCATGCCCCGGCGGATGTTGTTGGCCCGGACCAAATTGCGGATGCGCCGGACGGTCCGGGTGAGCGCCGCTCGGTCCATCTCCCAGCCGGTGGCGGCGGAAATTATGGCCGGATAGTTGTGAATATGGTAGGGCGGCTTGTAAGGAAAAGAACTCAAGCCGGCGCAAATGCCTACCGAATCGTCGATGTAATGCATCATTTCCATCCAGTCGACGATTTCGCACACATCCGGAATGGGTGGATAAAACGGAATGGAGCGCTCGCCGCGAGGCTCCCAGTTGATGAGGATCTCTTTGAACTTTTCATCGGGAACCTGAATCCAGTCGCGGGCGAATTCTTCCCGTTCCTCGCGCGTGGCAAATGGCCCCTGAGGGA
>Ga0209162_1003769_pt1 | contig 11894 bp, 12 predicted proteins | sample YNPNPMetaG_FD_187121 | JGI IMG/M metagenome (GOLD analysis project Ga0209162, IMG submission 187121) | Anoxygenic and chlorotrophic microbial mat microbial communities from Yellowstone National Park, USA - YNP NP MetaG (SPAdes) (version 2) ...
TCAACCTTCCACGCTCTTGCTTTTGCTTTTGCCTTTTCGATTGCTGCCGCGCCACAGGTGGTCGTCAACATACGCGACACAGGTCAACCGCTCTACAATCAGCAGGCGAAGAATGTCTGGCTGGCAGTCTACGGCGACAGTGACTGGGGGCGCTGGAATGAGGTGAGCAATGATGTCTCGCTCACCGATGTCATCCTGGAGGATCCCGGTCGCTTCGCTGGCGCATGGTGGACGCATCTGCGTGCATTCATCGGCAGTGGCGCAGAGACCACCGACGACGCCGGTCGAGCGTCGCAGTTGCGCCTGCTGGCGTTCCCGGCGAACTGGCTGGCGGTGATCGGACTCGTCGGCTGGCTGGCGCTACTTGTGTATCAGGGGAGAAAGGCGCTCTCCCGACCACACGGCGCTGAGGAAGTTCAACCACCACTGCCACCGTTTGCCGTTCCACTGCTCATATGGGTGACCCTGTACACCCTTGCGCTGGCTGTCGGTCTGCCGTTGCAACGTTTCTTCCTGCCGCTGGCGCCGGTTTATGCACTTGCTGCAGCCTGGACGCTGCTCATAACAATCCGTGCGCTGGCGCGTCACCGGGCGTTGATCCCGGCGCGACTTCAGATCGGCGCGCTCCTGATCCTGCTGCTGGTCTTGCAGTCCGGCTTCGCCATCGGTGTGCGCGACGTGATTGACGGGCAACCCGCCGATGAGGTGGCAGCGGTGCGGCTGGTGCAACAAACGTTGCCGCCGGATGAGCCATTGCGCGTTGTGCTGGCGCCGGGCGATCCGGTCGGAAAGTACTCTGCGATTGCCCATCGCGTTGCGCCGCCAGATCGGGCGACACGCTATCTGCTGCACAGCGCCGAAGCCGGAGCGATCCCTGATGGTGCGGTGATTGCAATTGCCGGTAAATATACCCTCGTACAGGTCAGACCATGAAATGGCATCAGATAGTGGCGCGGCGTTTCGATCCACGCGCCTGGACGATAAGCCGCAAGTTAACCGATATGGCGGGATGGCGTGTATCGCCGATCACAGCGACATACGCAATTCTGGCGCTCCTTGTCGTTGCGAGTATTGCTCTCCGCCTGTGGTTCATCAGCGTCAACCCGCTCGATCCGCGTTACTCCAATGCCGACGATGGCGATTACTACCGTCGCGCGCTCCGGTTCGCCGTAACGGGCGCATATGTTGATGATGCCTGGCTCATCCGCCCGCCGCTGCATGTCTTCTTTTTTGCGTTCTGGCTGCGGTTGGCGCTGATCCTGGGCATTCCGCAACTTGGTTTGTTGTTCATTCAACTGGCGCAGACGGCGCTGGCAGCGGTTATAACGCTTATCGGGTTTGGGCTGGCGCGGCGGTTGTTTGCCAGTATGCGCGCAGGATTGTTGTTTGCCGGATTTCTGGCACTCTGGTATCCGCTGATCGAACAGACGACTGTGCTGTTCAGCGAGCATCTGTATCTGTTTTTCTTCCTGCTTCACCTGTGGTTGCTGGTGCGCTACGACCAGGAGGAGCGGCTGCGTGATCTGGCGCTGGCGGGCGCTGCGCTCGGCGCTGCGGCGCTCACGCGCTCACCGGCGCTCTACGCAGTCGTGTTTGTTGTGGGATGGCTGGTCGTCCGCGCGGCGACGTCCGGCGCTGCGCCGCGCTGGCAGGCAGCGAGGGGGGCGCTGAAGCCGGCGCTGCTTGTCGTGGCGGCGTGCCTGGCGATTGTTGCGCCCTGGACGGCGCGCAACTACCTGACCTATGGACATTTGATACCCGTTGATACGCTGGGACAGATCAATCTCTGGCTTGATCTGGATGATATGGCGCGCCGGAATGCGAATATCGACACGCTGCAAAGTCTGCCGCAGTCGGAGCGCCACATCTACGCTCTCGAACGCGCGCGCGAAATCCTGGCTGCCGATCCGCTGCGTCCGTTTCGCTCGATGTGGGACACCTTCCGTCACATCTGGAAAGCGCAGTTCATCGAGGATTACTTCGTCAAGCGAGGTTTTTTCACCCGACCGCTGCGTGAAACGGCGCCTCTTGGTCTGATCGGTGATCTCATGTGGCTGGTATGTACCGTTACCGGATTTGCCGGGCTGGCAGGGCGTGTGCGTGAGGGGATTCATTTCCGGCTCTTTTTCCTGGCATGGATCGGCTATTCGTTGCTGACCGTGCTCATCTTCCATGTCGAACCACGGTATCTGCTGCCGCTGTGGATGATGATTGCGCTGTACGGCGTCGGCATGCTGGGGGCGCAGCGGAATAGAGTGCGATGGACGCCGCACCTTGTGGTGCAGGCGGTTGTGGTTGCGGCATTCTTCTGGTTGCTGCTGACCTACCGTGATTACCCGGCGATCATCGCCAGCGGCATCGCACGCGAACGCGCCATGATCACCGGCATGTCCGCCTACCGGTCGGGCGACTATAGCGCTGCCGAACGTGCATTTCGCGCTGCGCTCACCGCTCAGCCAAACTTTGTCGATGCGCAGGTGCATCTGGCGCTGGCGCTGAAGGCGCAGGGGCGTTATGAAGAGGCGCTGGCCACGTTGCAGCGCAAAAGTTCACGGCGTACTGAACTGGTTTTCGGCGCGCTGTTGCGCGAAATCGGTATTCCGGCGCAGGCGGCGCCCATCCTGACCTATATCGAAATGACGGCAGGAGAGGCTATTCAGCAGTGGGCGCTGGAGTGGCTCCGTCCGCCGCCAGTGGATATCCTGGCAATCGGAAATGGTCTCGACATAGGATACCTTGCCGGTTTCTCCCCTGCCGAGCAGGGCGCAAGCGGCGGTTTTCGCTGGCTCGAAGGGCGGGGAGTTATTATTCTGCCGCTGGCGGAACCGCTGCGTGACGACGCGGTTCTGCTTCTATCGATGACCGGCGGCGAGGCGGAGGCGATAACGCCGCTGACCGTGCGCATTGGAAATGGCGCTGCCTGGAGTGTACCGGTGGTGCGCGGGGAGTGGCGCCGGTATCATCTGCTCGTGCCATCGGAGCGCGTGACAGATCAACGGATTGTGATCGAACTGCGCGCGCCGACCTTCGTTCCGGCGCGGCTTGATCCGGCGAGCAACGATGCGCGCGCCCTGAGTCTGCGCCTCTCGCGCGTCCAGGTGCGCTAACGCGCAGGCGGGGCGTGTGGTTCCCTCTCACAATTCCTGTACGTTTTTGCCCCTCATCCCCCCAACCCCCTTCTCCCACAAGGGGAGAAGGGGGAGCCTGGGCATCCTGAAGCCCAAAACGAGAGAAGGAACGCCAGGGGCTCCCTAAAAAACCGACCCCTGTGAGCCTCTCCCACAAGGGGAGAAGGGGGAGCCTGGGCATCCTGAAGCCCAAAACGAGAGAAGGAACGCAGGGGCTTACAGCAATTCTCGCAAAGGTTGAACCCAATGGACGGGGTTGAACATTCCCAGAATTGCGCGTCCCACGCGGCGACCGAAATAAATTTCGGTCTACACTCTGCTGGATGCGGGCATCTCGTGCGACGCGGGATCTCCAGACAGGGGTCAACGTAAGACAGGGGTCAACGTATCTGAGAACCGCTATAAGAACCAACCCGTGTAAGCAGGTGGAATCTGGCGCGGTTCGACCGACGCCGCACCATAACGGGCCTATGGATGTGAGGTATGTTGGAGATGATCATCTGATAGATTGCAACAGATCAAGAGTTAGTTTATACTGAGAATATATACTTGCACAGTGAGGTACAGTCAATGGACACTGCCAGGATTTTCCAGAATGGTCAGAGCCAGGCCATCCGTCTGCCGAAAGAGTATCGGTTCCGCGGCGACAGAGTCTATCTCAAGCGCATGGGCAATGCAGTCGTGCTTCTTCCCGAGTACGACTCATGGCAAACGCTCATCGAGAGTCTGTCCATGTTCTCCGACGACTTTATGGCTGAACGCGATCAGCCTCCCATCCAGGTACGTGAACATCTGTTTGAATGAAGTATCTGCTGGACACAAACATCTGTATCCTGCTTATTCGACAAAAGTCGCAGGCCGTCTTACAGAGGCTTACACAGCTTCCCCTGACCGATGTGGCCGTCTCAGCGATCACGGTCGCTGAACTCCGGTATGGCGTTGCGAAGAGCAGATATGTTGCCCAAAACCAACAGGCGCTTGATTACTTTCTGTTGCCCTTGACGATCTTGCCTTTTGATGAGAAGGCTGCGATGACCTATGGAGAGATACGCGCCTTTCTTGAAGCGCAAGGAACACCGATAGGCGCGATTGATACCTTGCTCGCGGCTCAGGCGGTCAGCCGCAGGCTCATTCTGGTGACCAACAATGTGCGGGAATTCGCGCGTGTGCCGGGATTGACGGTCGAGGATTGGTCACAGCCGTGATACGAAAAACCCGACGGTACAAGTTGTGGCGGGGCGCTGATCGCAAGAGTGTTCTTCAAACACATAGGGAGGAAACGCAATGAGCCTTACTTCATTTCTGGAGAGAAAGGATGTCAGGGAACGATTTCGTCAAGAATTCGCCATGCCCGGAATGAAGACGAAGAGGGAACTGCTCGCTCCCCCTCTCTCGAACCGCTACTCTCTGGTAGGGACAGCTTTCGATTATCTGATGCGTTTTTATGTGAAAAGGCTGAATCCCGATGCTATAACCCAAGCATGGATTGCTGAGATAGTATTGCACGACCTTTCATGGCTGCCGACCTGGCGACAAAATAGCCAGAGCGATACGACGGTCTAATGGTTTTTCATGGATGCCGCAGGAAGACCATACACCTCATGCAGGAACCGGCGTGTCGTCTGCCGCAACGATCGGCGTATGCGCCAGCACGTCGAGATACCACCACCATTCCTCCGGCGATGCGCCCTCTTGCTGTCGCCATACTTCCAGATCGGCAATGCGCCGGATCGACTCGTAGAAATGACGTGCCTGCGACGCCAGCATGCGATCTGCGGCTGCGAGACGACGACGTTGCTCTTCGGTGAGGAGCCGCTTGCAATCAGCTCGCGCAATCTCGCTGCGCTTCAGGAGCATGTCTAGCAGCTCCATGCCGCTTGCCTCAGGGAATTGCACATCGGTCTCGTAAGCCGTCAGTACGCGTTCAAGTTCCTCGATCATCGTAGAATCTCTTCCAATACGCCTGATTCCTGGAATTGTGATCGCATAAGATAGCGCTCAGGGCGATCAATCACAAAAGCGCTTTCCAGTAAGCCGCTCTCATCAAGCATGACCAACCAGTGCTCGCCACCGATAACGCTCACAACCGTCGGATAAGCGCGTTGTTCATGCCAGTAGACGAATACACGTGCTTGAGGATCGTTCACAATCGTCGTGATGATCTGTTCATAGTCTGCCAGCGTTGCGCTCGCGGGTAACTGCCGACGAGCCTTGCGTTTCGCCAGATGTTTTTCTGCGCTGCCGTGTCGCTATCGAATACCGGACTGTACATTCTTAACAGCACGTTTGACAAGGGTGCGCACGTCGTTCATGAAAACCTCACTTTTCAGTATACCATAGCCGACTGCCAGAACAATCTCTGGAACATTCGGCTCACAGAAGAGCACTGAAATCCGGCAGGGCTTGCGATGCACCGGCGCATCATCGCAATCCCATCCTTGCTGCACCAATGTGCGCCATACAACATTCGGTTTGACGCAGGTTTCATGCTATTATAGGGGTCACTCTTATAAGAATTGGACTTATTTTGATGAACACTCCACTGGAAGCGTGCATCTTATTTGACACAGCAGACACGGACGATGGTCAACATCGCTGAGAAATGCTGAAATCCGCGCTAGTCCGCGCAGTCGGTCTTCGCCATGTAGTCCCCCGCCTGCGGACTTACAGGGGTGGGTTTTTTGGGAAGCTGCTGCGTGCCATCTCGCGTTTCAGGCATCAGGACGCCCAGAATCCCCCTTCTCCCCTTGTGGTTCAAGGGCGGACAGAAAATATGTGCGATACACATTTCGAGCAGCATCAGAACGCCGTAGCGGGCAGGTTTGGAACTCGCCCCTACCGATGCGGCGTGTAGAGGCGGACAGAATGGCGGATTGCGCATTGCAATGATGGAAAGCGTGTCTTTGCTCAAATGTTCTGTCCGCCCTTAAACCCTTGTGGGAAGGGGTGGGTTTTTTAGGAAGATCCTGCGTGCCATCTCCCGTTTCAGGCATCAGGACGTCCAGACTCCTCCTTCTTCCCTTGTGGGAAGGGGTGGGTTTTTTAGGAAGCTGCTGCGTGCCATCTCGCGTTTCAGGCATCAGGACGCCCAGACTCCTCCTTCTTCCCTTGTGGGAAGGGGTGGGTTTTTTGGGAAGCTGCTGCGTGCCATCTCGCGTTTCAGGCATCAGGACGCCCAGACACCCCCTTCTCCCCTTGTGGGAAGGGGTGGGTTTTTTGGGAAGCTGCTGCGTGCCATCTCGCGTTTCAGGCATCAGAACGCCCATACTCCCCCTTCTCCCCTTGTGGGAGAAGGGGGCAGGGGGGATGAGGGGCAAAAGTGCAGTAATGTGATCATTCTTAATCTTCATCCACTGCGGCGCCACGGGTCACTCGAGGATCACCCTGTCAATCATCGGCGCCCTCCATCATCCTGACGCCGACGCGCGCAGGTCATGGTACAATCCTGTGTGTCTCACGCATCACGAGGTTGTATGGCACGTCCAACGATACTCGCCACCGATCTGGAAGGCGTCCTGGTTCCAGAGATCTGGATTGCGGTCGCCGGGCGAACCGGCATCGAACGACTGCGGTTGACAACGCGCGACATTCCCGATTACGACGAGTTGATGCGCGGGCGTCTGGCGATCCTGCGCGAGCATCGCCTGACGCTGACGGATATTCAGCGTGTCATCGGCGCCATCGATCCGTTGCCCGGCGCGGTCGAGGCGTTGGAGTGGTTGCGTCAGCGGGTACAGGTGATTATTCTTTCGGATACGTACTATGAATTTGCCATGCCGTTGATGGCGAAACTTGGCTGGCCGACGCTCTTCTGTCATTCGCTCGATGTTGACGACCAGGGCATGATCACCGCCTATCGTCTGCGTATGCCGGACAGCAAGACGGCAGCAGTGCGCGCGCTGCGCGATATCCATTTTCGGGTGCTGGCAGTTGGCGACTCGTACAACGACGTCGGGATGCTGGCGGCAGCGCATGCTGGCGCGCTGTTCGATCCGCCAGAGAATGTCGTCGCTGATTTTCCGCAGTTTCCTGTACTGCGCAGTTATAATGATCTGCTGGCGTTCGTCGAGCGGGAAACAGAGAAGGAGTGGTGAGGGCGCATGTGTGGATTGAGTATAAGCGCTCAGAAGGCATGCGCAGGATATGTCGCTCAATCGATAGGTGAAGCATGCGGATGCTGCACAACCTGCAACCTGCAAACCTGCAACCGCTATGAGTGCTGATCTTCTCTCAATTCCCGATACCGATGTGGAACCCGATGCCCCGCGCCACTGGCCCTTCAGCATCAGCGTCGTGATTCCGGCGTTCAACGAAGGTCCGCGGGTTGGAAACGTCGTGCGCGCAGTGCGCGCGCAGGTTCCCGACGCAGAGATCATCGTCGTCGATGATGCGTCGTCCGACGATACCGCCGCGCAGGCGGCTTCAGCCGGGGCGCGGGTTATCAGCCGACCGCACAACCTGGGCAATGGCGCAGGGGTGCGCACCGGCATTCGGGCTGCGAGCGGCGATGTCGTGATTGTTATCGATGCCGATGGGCAGCACAACCCCGCCGATATTCCACGGTTGCTGCGTCATCTTGATCGGTACGATATGGTGATCGCCACGCGACCTGACCGGGACAGCCACGAGAACCTGTTGCGCTGGTTTGGCAACAGCGTTCTGAACGCGCTTGGCACCTATCTTTCTGGCTTTCCGATGAGGGATCTGACGTCGGGGTTTCGCGCCATGCGGCGTGAGGTGATGCTGGAGTTTCTGCACCTGTTGCCGAATACATTTGGCTGGCCCATGACGAGTGCAATGGCATTTGCCAAAGCGGGGTATCACATCCGCTTCGAGCCGGTGACGATGAATAAGCGCCAGGGTGGACGCAGCAGCCAGAAATTGTTCAAAAACGGTGTGCGCAATATCCTGATCATGCTGCGGATGGTCTCCATGTTTGCGCCGCTGCGCGTCTATTTCCCCGTGGCGCTGGCGATGTTTGCACTCAGTCTTCTCTCGTTCGCCATCAGTTATTTCATTACCGACGTCGGACGTTTCCGGGTGCCCAACTCTTCGGTCGGGCTGTTCGTCGGCGCGATCGTCGTTTTCATGTTCGGCCTGCTGGCTGAACAGATTGCCGGGCTTCGTTTTCAACGGCGCGACCTGTGAAACACTCCCTCCACTGGCTGCTTCGTCTGATCGGTCCTGCGCTCCTGATCTTCTTCCTCTGGCGCAGCGACCTGACTGCGCTGGCGGCAGCGCTGGTCGGTATCGATCCCGGTCCGGCGCTCCTCTCGCTGGCGCTGATGCCCGTGTTTATCTGGGTCAAGGCGTGGCGCTGGAGCATCATCGTGCGTGAGCAGGGGCATACGCCGCCGCCGCTGAACGATCTGGCGGCGCTGTACGCAATCGGGTTATACGCCGGCGGCATCACCCCCGGTCAATCGGGCGATTTTATCAAAGCCTGGTACCTGCGCGAACGGGGGGTGCCGCTGGCGCCTGGTCTGCTGAGCATCCTGCTCGACCGCCTGTTCGATTTTGTGATCTGGGCAGTGATGGCGGTGTTGAGCCTGACGGCATTTATTGATGTCTTCCCTGCTGAAGCGCGCAGCACGGTGCAACTGGCGACGGTTGGCTTCGCGGCAGCGGTGCTGATCGCCACGCCGGGGTTGATGGCGCGGACGCCGCGTGAGTGGGCGCTGGGTCTGGTGATTCCGCGGGCGCCAGCGCGGGTGCGTGCGGCGCTCGAACGCCTGCGCGACCAGTTTGCGCCGCTCAGTCTGCGCTTCACACCATTGTTGCTGCTCCTGATCAGTACGATTGGCTCGGCAACTTCAACATTTGTGCGTATTTACCTGATGTATCTGGCGCTGCGGTTGGGGGATATTCCGCTGCTCGAAATCCTGGCAGCCACCGGGTTGATCGCCATTCTCCAGGCGCTGCCGATCAGTTTTGCCGGGGTTGGGGTGCGTGACGCCGTGTTGATCGCCATGCTGCAACGCCACGGACACGCTGCGGAGATCGCGCTAAGCCTGTCGGCGTTGTTCCTGCTCGTTAATATCCAGCACATCCTGATCGGATTCCTGGTCTCGCTGCGCTATCCGCTCGGTGAAGCGCCATCGGATGTGACGAAAACCGGGGGGAGCGATGTTGAAAGTTGAAGGTTGAAGGTTGAGAGTTGAACGTTGAGGGTTGAACGTTCAACATACAGAGACATGAAATCGCCGCACCACGCCACTCCAGTCCACGCCAGATGCGTATTCTGGTTTGCATTCTGGCGGGCATCCATACTCGCTATCATCTGCATCGCCCTCGCCGCCTGCGGCGCCACGCCAACGATCATCGAGCAGCGTGTGGTCGATGGGCTGACGATCACGCTCGAACGACCGGCGCAACCGGTTGCGCTGCGCGACTATACGTTCGTGGCGACGATTACCGACGCTGGTGATCAGCCGGTCGAAGCGACGCTGGTCTATTTCGATTTTACGATGCCGCAGATGGAAATGGGGGTGAACCAGCCCATCGCTGACCGGCTTGGTCCCGGAAGATACGGGGTTCGCACACTGTATTCGATGGAAGGAGACTGGCGCATTACTGTGGTTGCCACGATTGACGGGCGCGATATACGCGCGAGGTTCGATCATCCGGTGCTTCCGCCATAACATCCAGGAAAGAAGGAATCGTATGACCCCCCAACCTGTTCGCTGGGGCATCCTCAGCACAGGGCGTATCGCCGGCGTGTTCGCTGAAGCGCTTCAGTCTATCGATGATGCGCGCCTGGTTGCAGTCGGGTCGCGCAACGCCGATAGCGCCGCCGCCTTTGGCGAACGCTTCAATGTGCCGCGTCGCTATGCGACGTATGAGGAACTCGCCGCCGATCCCGATATCGATATTATCTATATTGCGACGCCGCACGCTCTGCACTATGAAAACTGTTTGCTCTGTCTGCACCATGGTAAAGCGGTGCTGTGCGAGAAGCCATTCACCATCAATGCACGCGAGGCGGCTGAGGTCGTTGCCGCTGCGCGTGAGCGCGGTCTGTTCTTGATGGAAGCCATGTGGACGCGCTTTCTGCCGGCAATCGCGCGGTTGCGAGAATTGCTGGCGCAGGGCGTGATCGGCGAGGTGCGCATGATCGCTTCTGACTTTGGCTTTCGCGCCGGCGTCGATCCGCAGAGCCGACTGTTCGATCCGGCGCTTGGCGGCGGAAGTCTGCTCGATGTGGGAGTCTATACCGTTTCACTGGCATCGATGGTGCTGGGTGGTGAACCGGAACGTCTGGCGACCCTCGCCGATCTTGGATCTACCGGCGTTGATGAGCAGGCGGCAATGATCCTGGGGTACAGCGGTGGGCGGATGGCGGTGCTGTGGAGCGCCATCCGCACCGAGACGCCGCACGAGACGACAATCATGGGAACCGGGGGCATGATCCGCGTTCATCCGCAGTGGTGGCGCGCCACTGCGCTGACGGTGCATCGCAGCGGGCAGGGCGACGAAGCGATCCATCTCCCATTCAACGGAAATGGCTATCAGTTCGAAGCGCTGGAAGCCATGCGCTGCCTGCGCGCCGGTCTCAGTGAGAGCCAGGTGATGCCGCTCGACGAAACGCTTGGAGTCATGCGCACAATGGATGCCATCCGCGCGCAGTGGGGGCTGAAATACCCGATGGAACAATGATGGAGAGCACGATCATGCAGTACGGTCATGTTCCTGGCATCGACAAACCGGTGTCGCGTCTGGTTCAGGGATCGGTCATGGTCTCGACGCGCGATCTGGAAGGGAGTTTCCGGTTGCTCGACGCCATCTTCGCTTTGGGATGCAACACGTTCGATACGGCGCATGTGTACGGGCAGGGAGACAACGAGCGGGCGATGGGGCGCTGGGTGAATGAACGCGGTATTCGTGAACAGGTGGTGATCATCGGCAAGGGCGCCCACCACAACGCCGATCGCAAACGGGTCACCCCGTTCGACATCACCGCCGATCTGTTCGACTCACTGGCGCGCTTCAAGTTCGATTACATCGATCTCTATCTGCTGCACCGCGACGATCCATCGGTTCCGGTCGGTCCGATCGTCGAGGTGCTGAACGAGCACCTGGCTGCCGGTCGCATTCGAGCATTCGGCGGGTCGAACTGGAGCCATCAACGCATTGCGGCAGCCAACGAGTACGCCGCAGCACACGGTTTGACGCCATTCGTCGCCAGCAGCCCCAATTTCAGTCTGGCGGAGCAGTACCGCGAACCGTGGGAGGGGTGCATCAGCATCAGCGGACTGCAGAACGAGGAGGCGCGCGCCTGGTACGCGGAGCGGCGCATGCCCCTCTTTACCTGGTCGAGTCTGGCGGGCGGGTTCTTTTCAGGGCGTCTGCGACGCGACAATCTTGACACCTTCGAGGATTATCTCGACAAACTCGCAGTCTATTCCTACGCTGGCGAGGAGAACTTCCGCCGCCTCGAGCGGGTGCAGCAACTGGCTGAAGAGAAAGGGTTAAGCATCCCGCAGATCGCCCTGGCGTATGTGCTGAGCCAGCCACTCGATATCTATGCGCTGGTAGGGTGCCGCACGCCGGAGGAATTCGCCGCCAACCTGGTTGCGCTGGAGGTGCGTCTGACGCCGGAGGAGTGCGCCTGGCTCGATCTGCGACTGGAGGAGCGAGAAGCGCGTGGTTGAAGGTTGAGACATGATCCGCCGGGTGCGCGGGCATCTCGCCCGCCTGGGTGCGCGGGCATCTCGCCTGCCTGGGAGCGCGGGCATCTCGCCCGCCTGGGTGCGCGGGCATCTCGCC
>Ga0209162_1003772_pt1 | contig 11889 bp, 12 predicted proteins | sample YNPNPMetaG_FD_187121 | JGI IMG/M metagenome (GOLD analysis project Ga0209162, IMG submission 187121) | Anoxygenic and chlorotrophic microbial mat microbial communities from Yellowstone National Park, USA - YNP NP MetaG (SPAdes) (version 2) ...
ACAGGTTCGGTTTGCACCACTCTGGCGCGGAATTGCGAGGCGTTGGTGGTTACCTGCAAGTGATAGTCGCCTGGAGCCACATAAGCGTGCCCCGGTTGCAGAGTGTCGCCGTCTTCCGCTTCTTTGACGCGCACGGTACACAGTTTGTCCAGCCGCTCGGCGAAGGATCGGGTAAACACCGGAGGCATGTGCTGCACAATGACGATAGGCGGAACCTCCGCAGGCAAGCCCTGCAGTACCTGCCGGATGGCTTCGGGACCTCCCGTCGATGCGCCGATGGCAATCAAGCGGCTTGCCGCCGTGCCCCGTGTCACTGCCGACCTGGCGAAGGGTACTGGCGTGACATGTGCGGCTGGGGGGCGCACGCGGGCGCGTGCCGCCGCCTTCACCTTGGATGTTATCTCGTGCGATAGCACAGCCATGCCTGTGAAGACGCTCTGCGTGGGCTTGGCAATGAAGTCCACCGCGCCCAGTTCCAGCGCCTTCAACGTGACCTCGCTACCCTCTCGCGTGAGAGTGGAAATCATCACCACCGGCATGGGGTGCGAGCGCATGAGCTTCTGCAGGAAGGTGATGCCGTCCATGCGCGGCATCTCCACATCCAGGGTCAGCACATCGGGTTTCAACTGCACAATCTTGTCATAGCCTTCAATCGGGTCGCTGGCAGTGCCGACAACCTCTATCCCTCCGTCCCGTGCGAAAATGTCCTTCAGTAATTGACGGATGACCACCGAGTCGTCGATAATCAACACCCGCACAGGGCGATGCTCATCCATCGGCGTTTCCTCCTGAGTGTGTTTGCCGTCGAGAATTATCGGCAGTGAGGCAGGTCATGGTGAAGGGGGAATATTGCATGGCGACTGATAGAGGATCCCTTAGCAGTTTTGCGCCTGTAGAATACGGCCACGGGTGAGGCATCGCGGCAAGGTTTAAAAGCCAAAAGCCAGAGTGTCCAGAATGTATTTTGCCCGCGCCGTGCCGACTTGTTGATAGATTTCCAGTAACTCTTCGTAGGCACCTTGACAGCAGGAGTCGCTGCCGAATCTCGTCCACCACATTGGTGATGAACGCCTCTAAGTAGCCTTGTATCCGCGCACGGGTCGTATCGGTGAGGACAGCCATCTCTTATGGGGTACGCCAGATAAAAATAGACTCGTAGAACTCGCTGGAACGCCTTCCTGTTCGGCGGTTCACATGCCGGTGTAGCACCGCTTCTACCCGCACCCCAACAGCCTCCGCGATCCGACCATAAAGCTCATGTTTATCGTTTGCCACCACGACAAGCGGCGATCTCGAAGGAGTGCATTGCAGAATGCGCCGAAAGACGGTCGCGATATCCTGAACGTACTGCTGCTTTGCCTTTTCGGACGCCCCGTTTGCCGCGGCGCCAATCTCGCAGTCGCGGAGGTCGCGTAGCCCGAGCAGGTGGTAAGCATAGGCGTGCTGCTCATGATAGTCGATTAATCCTACGTAGGGAGGACTGGTGATCACTCCGTCTACAGGAGGAAACTGTGCCGTACGGCTGTCCGCGTGGTAGACGGTGACCTCAGCGTCGGTGCGTACCAGGGCGTATTGCCGAACGCGGTGAATGGTATCGATACTGTACCGTTTGAGGAACTTGCACCAGCTGGGGGATAAACTTTCCCAGATAGGGATGCAAGCGGTGCACGTGCTTGGTGCGGAGATGCTCCGGCAGGTCACGTTCCCGCCAGTTCAGGTTGAGTGTTTCCAGCGGGGTTTCTGGCGTTACCGTCTCCGGGCGAGTTGGCTCCGTATCCATCTGGTGAATCACGCTATAGTTTCTCCTCGTTGGCAAAAACTTCTCCTTCCTCTGATATTGTAACACACGAGGGTTCCTATAACCGCTATCAAGGTCTTCTGCCCCTGAAGTGCAATACATCTGGCTACCGAACGCACGTCCCCGGCTTCCGGTACTTGATACGGACATGACCGTTTGCGCTGACGACGCTTGCCCCAGGTCGGGTAGACATGCGTCGTGGTGGATTCCTACGAGTTCCGCTCGATGGTACTGCAGGCGAACTGCGAGAACGGTCCGCTGGTACACTTGCCGCAGGCGAGGGCAGTGGTCTCGAAAATGGTTTCGGTCATCATCTGCGGTTTTTGATAAGCCTTGCGCGCTTTTCGAGAAGGCTGCGGTGTCTGTGGATATTGTTGTTCCATTCTAGTTCACCCCCATTTCTTCTATCTCGTCCTCCGAGGTCGGGCGGTCAAACAGGAAAGCGATGCCCTTTTCGACCATTTCTTGCGCAAATGCCATCACGTCGGGCAACGCCTCTTCAGGCGCGATCTCGTATGTCTGGCTCAGCTCCTGCGCCATCTGCCTCAGCGTACGACTGCCGTCCGCCATGCGCCAGATGTCGGTGGCCACCTCGTTCAGACTGTGCAGCTCCCGTTCCTGTGGAGAGATGATGACCGCCTCTCCCTCGATAATGCGCCACGCCAGAAACGGTGAGCGCACCAGGTAGTGCTCTGGCGTTACATTCGGTGCCTTCTCTGCCTGCGGCTCCATCTCCATACCTTGCGCAATCCGTGCATCACCTGGGGCATGCGTGTTTGCAGCAGTCCGTACAGCCACCATTTCCCGCTGTAGGGCGAGAACCGTTTTTTGCCTCGCCATACCGTGCGCACCGAACCCAGCACCTGTTCGCGCAGTACCTTTTCCTCATCCTGTAAGGTGTCTCCGCGCAGGATGATATGCCCGTTCTCTACCGACACCACACGGTGGCAGCGTACTCCCCACGGCGTGTTGACCAGTACAATCATGCCCGGCTTTATCTCCAGCGAGGGCGCAATTTCCAGCACATCCCCTCCGCGAATGAGCGGCGACATACTTTCTCCCTGTGCTTTCAGCCACACGGTTTCGCCAGCTTGCAGACGGGCTATCAGCTGGATTGTTTCCTCGCTTAACGGGCGGAATTCGGCTTCTGAGCTTTTCGCCATTGCCACATCGCCTCGCTTAGCGGCACAATCTGTGCGCCGGGGTAGTAGGCTTGACAAATCTCCTCCGCTTTTTGTCCTACACGGGCTCTGCCTGCCGCACCCCACTGGCACAACCCGTTGCCATGCCCTGAGCCAATGCCCTCGAAGACTATGGTGTTGCCCTGGTCTAGCCGCACGCTGAACAGGGTGGACGGCAATGATAACCGAATGCGCAGTCGGGTGCCGCCGACCTCCCGCGTTTGCTCGCCGCAGCGAATGCGCACAGTGACCACCCGTCCGCTTGCGTCGGTTTGCACGATTTGCACGTCTATTTCACCCTTCGGCATGTCCTGCGAAGAATCCTTCTCACCTGCTGCCTGCCACACCTCCAGAAAGGTAAAGCCCAGCGACCAGTAGTGCCTCGGGTTGGCAAGACAGTAATCTCTGCCCGAACTGTCGCGGTCGGGAAGGGGAGCATTCATACCATTGCCAGTGGCAGGCTGTCCGCCACAGTCGGCGGTGTAAACACCGTCTACCGGAGCATCGTCTTTGACCATGACCAGACCCGCGGTCTCTTGTACCGCGCGTGTGGTGCTTTCCTTTTCAGCGGTGACGCCTCCATACGTCTGGCAGTGTGTGCTGTCGCAAACATCTGCCCCGTCCGCCTCGTGCTTGTGACGGTTGCGCACTGTCCAGCTGCGCGCGGCGATAGCCTGTGCTTTTAGCGCCTCTGGTGGAAAACTCGGGGGCATTTCCAGAGGAACAACGCCCAGCAGGTAATCTTCTAGAGGCAGTGTATTCACCACTTGCAGTTTGCCCTTACGCACGCGCAGAATGAGTTTGCCCCGATAACTGCGTTCGGGCTTGCCCTGTGCACTGGAAAGGCTCAACGGGGCGTCACCTTCTATGTTCCACTCCTCCGCCTGCAGGCTTTTGTCCCTCAAGTGGAGGGCTACCTGTGCCGCATCGCATTCTACTTTGACCGTTTCTCCTGCATCCATGCGGCACGACACCCCTGCGCCAGTTACCTGCCATACCGATTCACTGGTGATGTACAGGGGGGTGCTTTGCCAGTGTGTCAACCACACGCGCACGGGCGGATTGAAGGGTTGCTGTGCCTGCAACACGGGGCAAAGCAGAAAAAGGAGTAGGTAAAGCGTTGACAGGATGGACCATTTGTAGTAAGGGTATTTCATGATTGCCAGCTCCGCGAGAACCGCTCGCGTGCCCTATCGCTTAGCAGCCACAGCGGGTCCTTTCGCAGGACAGGAAGTAATACTTCACGCATCGCCCGCGCATCTATCAGGCGGCACAGGGCGTTACCGACCATTTCCTCACGCATCGCACCAGCTTCACGCAGCGGCTCGTCTGCCTTCGTGAAATCGCGCTCCCAGCCCCACAGGTGCAAACGGTTGCGCACCACGATTTCGCGACCCTCCGTATCTATGACGATGCCGTCCGTCCACTCATCCTGCAGGTGGTAGGGTACCTCTGCCAGCTCTTCCAGCGCGTGCAGGCTGGTATTGCTCTGCTGAGTGCATCCCAGTAACAGGATATAACCGCCGTTATCCATCAGCTTCACATAGGGACTGCCCACGCCACAGGGGGTCTGGCAATGTTCATGCCCTTCGGTGTAAAAATCAGCACGTGCGCCCAGTGCGGTTACGGAATGGGTGGGATGCAGGCTGCGCCTGACGCCCTCGCGACGGCGGAAAGTTTCGGGGATAATGCCAATCCACTTGGGGCAGGGGGTGCGGCGCACATCCATACGCGGTGGGTTCTGTGGGGAATCCTGTGGCGAGCCGTTGAGTGCGGGCATCAGTATCGTGCCAGCAGGTGATACCGCCGCGAGCAGGGCATCGATAACGGTGTCCGCGCCCCCTTCCACCCATCCGATACTGCTGAGCGAGGAGTGTACAAGCACGTCCATCCCGCGCGCAATGCCGAGACGGCGCAGCTCCTGCGTCAGGGTCTCTTTGTCGATGCCTATTTGCATCCGACGCTCCTTGTATGCGTGTTCGGGATACCGGCTGCAAGTTCGACAACAGGCAGGGCGAAGCCTGCAAAGCTTTCGTCAACAGCGCGCCGACGCAGCGGCTCCAGTAACAGGGCAGTTCATTTACTCGCAGCCGCAGCGTTCCCGTCCCTCAGCCACCGGACGGTGCTCGGGCTGCTGAAGTATCGTACTGCCGTCTTCCAGTCGCAGCCATGTTCGGAAATCGCGCACGCCTTCCTGCAGTTCGACGACTCTGGCACCGCAGGGGAAACCCTCTTTGCCGTAGCCCCCGTAACCACTGCATCTACCGTAGCCAAGGCGGATGCCGTAAAGTGTGCCCCAGAAGTCGTTGATATGGTCATGCCCGACGAACGTGCCGATGACCTCGCCCACCTCATGCAGGGCGGCGAAGAAGCCGGTGTTGATTTTGGGGGCACAGACATCCTCGTGTTTCTCTCCATAGCAGACCTGCGTGCGCCATACCTCGTCGTATTCAGGCAGCGGAATGTGAAAGAAGGCAAGCGCGGGAACACGCGATCGCTCCTCGTCCGTGATGCTCCATCGCAGGCGCACCTGCCGCGCGGTACGTTCATACCATGCTATCTGGCTGCGGGTAATCCAGCCCCATCCGCCGATGTCGGTGGTGGCGTAGCTGTTGGAATCGATGCCCCACAGGAACGCGGCGGGACGCTCGCCTTTGCGGTTCATGACAGGTAGTACATAGTTGCCGACGCCCGTGATGTGGCGCGGACCGCGTTTACCCACGAAGTGGGGGCAACTCTCCATCACCCGCCAGAGTTCTTCGCGGCGCAGTGTACCTTCGTCATCGTGGTTGCCCATCACCGCCGTCCACGGTAATCCTCGTTCCTCGATGGGCTGTACCAGTTGTGGTATTCCCCTCTCGGCGTCTTGGCAATCCGCGCCGCCCAACATATCACCCGTCAGGAATACCAGGTCGGGTTGTTCGCTGTCCAGCACTGTTTCCATCAGCTGGCGGGTGCGGCGGTCGCGCTCGTCGAAGTTTGTCCAGTGCGTATCGGTGAACTGTACGATTTTGAAGGTTTCCCGTCGGAAGCGCAATAGCCCGGGCATCTTTCCTCCTCCGTGCGAACCTGCTTTCCACCACATACGTGCTCCGTCTTCATTTTCCTGCAGGAACCGCGTTGGTGCCCGGGGCAGAAAAGGGGCAACCACGAGGGTTGCCCCTACGGGGGCGTGTTGTCTGCCACCTGTACCCCGTTGCCCCTCGCAGCTGACACCGATTGACGTTTGTATGCTTCTTTCGGTAAAATGATTACACAGCCATTGTACGGGGGCGAGGGATGGCGAGGCGAAATAAGCAGATGGACATACCGGGCGTTTCCTCGGCGACGCTCGGTTTCGAAGCGCAGCTGTGGGATGCCGCCAACGCCCTGCGCGGTTCCATAGACGCTGCCGAGTACAAGCACGTGGTCCTGGGACTCATCTTTCTAAAATACATCTCCGACGCCTTCGAGGAGCACCGTGCGAAACTGGAGGCCGAGCGCCATCTTGGGGCTGACCCTGAGGACCCGGACGAGTACCGCGCGGAGAACATCTTCTGGGTCCCGCCCGAGGCCCGCTGGTCAGAGCTGCAGAAGAACGCCCGCCAGCCCACCATCGGGGAACTCGTGGACCGGGCCATGGAGGCGGTGGAGCGGGACAATCCCTCCCTCAAGGGCGTCCTCCCCAAGGACTACGCCCGTCCGGCGCTGGACAAGACCCGCCTCGGCCAGCTCATTGACCTGATCTCCAACATTCCCTTAGGCGGAGCCGACAACCACGCCCGGGACATCCTCGGCCGGGTGTACGAGTACTTCCTCGGACAGTTCGCGAGCGCCGAGGGAAAGAAGGGCGGTGAGTTCTACACGCCGCGCTGCATCGTCAAGCTCCTGGTGGAGATGCTCCGACCCTACAGAGGGCGGGTCTACGACCCTTGCTGCGGCTCCTCCGGCATGTTTGTACAGTCCGAGGAGTTCATCCGTGCCCACGGCGGGCGGATCGGTGATATCAGCATCTACGGCCAGGAGCTCAACTACACCACTTGGCGGCTCGCCAAGATGAACCTGGCCATCCGCGGGATCGACGGCCGCATTGAGCAAGGCGACTCCTTCCTGAACGACCGTTTCCCCGACCTCAAGGCGGACTACATCCTCGCCAATCCGCCCTTCAACATGAAGAATTGGGGCGGAGAGCACCTGCGCGAGGACAAGCGCTGGAAGTTCGGAATTCCGCCTGCGGGCAACGCCAACTTCGCCTGGGTCCAGCATATCATCCACCACCTGGCGCCCACGGGGCTGGCGGGCTTCGTCCTTGCCAACGGCTCCATGTCCTCCAACCAGTCGGGCGAGGGCGAGATCCGCAAGAACATCATCGAGGCGGACCTGGTGGACTGCATGGTGGCGCTTCCCGACAAGCTGTTCTACTCGACCCAGATCCCCGCCTGCCTGTGGTTTCTGGCGCGGGACAAGCGCAACGGACGCTTCCGGGACCGGCGGGGCCAGGTGCTCTTCATTGACGCCCGCCGCATGGGCCGGATGGTGGACCGGGTGCACCGGGAACTGACGGACGAGGACATCCGGAAGATCGCCGATATCTACCATGCCTGGCGCGGAGACCCGGACGCGGGCGAATACCAGGACGTCCCCGGCTTTTGCAAGAGCGCCACCCTCGAGGAAATCCGCCAACACGGCTACGTCCTCACGCCCGGCCGCTACGTCGGCGCACCGGAACAGGAAGAGGACGACGAGCCGTTCGAAGCCAAGATGGCTCGGCTGGTGGCACAGCTTGCGGAACAGCAAGCCGAAGCCCGCCGGCTCGATGAGGCTATCTGGAAGAACCTGAAGGAGCTAGGGTATGGCGGTTGAGGATCTGTTGAAAGCCAAACGGGAAGAGATCCTGCGCGTGTGTGCCAAGTACGGCGCCTACAACGTGCGGGTTTTCGGCTCGGTAGCTCGCAGCGAAGCCGACGAACAGAGCGACCTCGATTTTCTCGTTGAGCTTGAGCCTGGCCGCAGCCTCTTTGACCTGGGAGGTCTCCAGTACGATTTGGAGCAGCTCCTGGGGTGCCGCGTGGACGTGGTCACGGAACGCGGTCTCAAGCCTCGTATCCGAGAGCGTGTGCTTCGAGAGGCAGTGCCGCTATGAGAGACCCCAAGGAACGGCTGCGGGACATCCTGGAAGCGGTCGCCGCCATTGACCGGTACCGCGACCGCGGGAGGAGCGCCTTCGAGCAGGACGAGCTGCTCCAGGTATGGTTCCTTCGGCACCTACAGATTATCGGAGAGGCGGCTAGCAGGCTGCCCGAGGAAATCCGGAATCTCGCCCCTGACATTCCTTGGCAGAAGATGATCGGCATGCGCAATATCCTCGTGCACGGGTATTTTGCTATCGACCTGGATGTTGTCTGGGATGCGGTGCAACGAGATGTCCCCCTGCTCAAGCCCGCAGTAGAGGCATTGCTCAAAAAACTGGAGGACCAAGGCTATGGTGGGTGAGTGGCGAGAGATTGCACTTTGGGATATCGCCGAATATATAAACGGGCGTGCCACCAAGCCTTCGGAACTTGCCTTGAATGGTGTTCCCGTCATCAAGATAGCCGAGCTCAACCGGGGCATCACGAAAGAAACGGATCGGATACCACCGGAGCTGGTGGAAGAAAAGCACTGGGTTAGTTCTGGTGACCTCCTGTTTGCGTGGTCTGGTTCGGTTGGCATTTATCGCTACGCTGGACCAAAAGCAGCTTTTAATCAACACATCTTCCGCGTGGTTGCCAAGCCCGGGATAGACCAAGGCTTCCTGCGATACCTTCTGCTTTCCTGCTTGCCTCTTTTCCAGCTTCATGTTCAGGACAAGCGAACTACCATGGGGCACGTTACAAAGAAGGATCTCCAAAGAATCAGGGTGCGCATTCCGCCTTTGCAGGGTCAACGCGCCATTGCTCACATCCTCGGCACGCTGGACGACAAGATCGAGGTGAACCGGCGGATGAGCGAGACACTGGAGGCGATGGCGCGGGCCCTCTTCAAGGCGTGGTTCGTGGACTTCGAGCCGGTGCGGGCGAAGATGGAGGGCCGCTGGCAACGCGGCCAATCGTTGCCCGGCCTCCCCGCCCACCTCTACGACCTCTTCCCCGACCGCCTGGTGGATTCGGAGCTGGGCGAGATCCCGGAGGGGTGGAGGGTGGTGGAACTCGGGCAAGTCATAGAGATTAACCCTCCTCGAATGCTTAGGAGGGGACAATGCGCGCCCTATCTGGATATGGCAAGCATGCCCACGCGAGGACATGTTCCTCTTCGGGTCGTGGAGCGGCCCTACACCTCTGGCACACGCTTCACGAACGGCGACACGCTGCTGGCTCGTATCACCCCGTGCTTAGAAAATGGCAAGACAGCCTCTGTAGACTTCCTGGCGCCCAACGAGGTAGGGTGGGGGTCAACGGAGTTTATTGTTCTGCGCCCGAAACCGCCGTTACCAGCGGAGTTCGGATATTGCTTGGCTCGAGACCCAGATTTTCGAGAGTTTGCCATACAAAGTATGACTGGAACCAGTGGGCGACAGCGAGTGCAGCCAGAGGCGCTCGCTCGGTACTTACTTGTTGTTCCATCGGACGGCGTTGCCAAAGCCTTTGGTGCTCTTGTTGAACCCTGGTTCCGCAAAGCAAGTGCATCTGAACGTGAATCCCGCATCCTTGCCGCTCTGCGCGATGCGCTTTTGCCCAAGCTCATCCGCGGGGAGATTCGGGTGAAGGAGGTGGAGCGGTTTTTGAAGGAGAGGGGGCTATGAGCGAAGGCATTCGGGCCCTCAAGACCAGGATAAGGCGTAGCGTAGACGCCGTGATCGCGACTGAAGCGTTCCAGAACTGGCTTAAAAACGAGAAGGTGCGGGACGACGACCTAGTTATCCTCAATAACAGCTTTATCTACCGAAAGCCCGTTATTAAGACTTCCAAAAACGAGCAGTACCTCTGCCTGAAAGTGAAGGGCGGCAAGGCTAGCACAACTAACCTCTTCGTTGTGAAGCCGGGTGAGATCAATTCGGACTTTAAGCTGTTCAGCAGAAAGTCACAGAACCTGCCCCACCTTACGCCACTTGACCAAGCTCTGCAGCAGGAGGTACAGCGGATCGGTCCGCTGGTATTTGTCCTCATTGGTGAGTTGCGAGATACTGAGTGTTCTGTGCTCATTAGACATCGTTCTCTAAAAGAATTGAAATATGACCCCACGGCTCCTTGTACGGACATCCAAGATACCGACGGTGGCGGTAAACTCATCGTGGTCAACCAGCTAACGGACCCCGAGGCGGCGTGGAACGCTATCAAGGAAGCCCTGGCAGAGCAAGCGGGCAACGGGCTCTCTAACTTAGAAAGCGCTTTTGCCGAGGCTTTCGAAAAGTTGCGTGAGGAAGCGCGCAAGCAACTCATTCTACCTGGGCCGGGGACCAAGAGGCCGAGGAATTCTGTAACGCTGCTCTCACAGTTTCGCACTTCGGTCAGCCAGCAGCGCCGATTGTACAGCGAGGCGCTAAGTAAGTATCGCGAAGGCGGAACCGAAGCCGATGCGCACCTCAGGGACGCCATGCGTATCGCGTACAATTTCGCCGACGACGCGATCAAGATACTCGAGCTGCTGGTGAGCGTCGCGGACCTGAAGGCGGTGCTCCTGTGGTCAACCATCAAAGAACATTTCGATAATTGCTGAGGCGTTTAGAGATCTTCCTTGGACTGAGAGCCCGAAAAAGCCGTCTTTGGAACGCTATCGAGAGATAATCAGCGGGGCGCGAAACCGCGCATTCCATAACCTGCTTGCGCTCGATCGTACGGTCGAAGTCAACCTGCAGGGCGTTCAAGTCGGGGCAAAGCGGTTGACCTTGTTTCCGCCGTATGGCCGCCCAAAGAGCCGCAGGCATTTCGAGTACGAAGACCAGGAGATGGTGCAAGTCCTTTCCGAACTCACACGTGCTCCTGAGGCAACAGTGCCGTTGGAGTTTTGGAAGAAGAACGAGGTGGTCATGGAGCGTTTCGAAGCGCTCCTTGCTGCAACCGAAGAAGCGTTGTGGATCCTCAATAGTGTGAGGTCTGCCTAAGGAGGTAATCATGGACCGTTTCACCGAATCCACTGTTGAATCCGCCACCCTCGCTTGGCTTGAATCCCTCGGCTGGCAGGTGAAGCACGGGGCAGAGATCGCCCCGGATGGGCTCTTCGCCGAGCGCCAGGATTACGGCCAAGTGGTCCTCGAGCAGCGCCTGCGGGACGCCCTGGCGCGGCTGAACCCCGACCTCCCACCGGAAGCGCTTCAGGACGCTTTCCGCAAACTCCCGAACCCTCCCGGAGCAACCCTCGAGCAGCGCAATCGCGCCTTTCATCGGATGCTCGTGGATGGCGTAGCGGTGGAATACCGGCGACCGGACGGCTCCATCGCCGGGGCGCAGGCCCGCGTCCTTGACTTCGACGATCCAGACAACAACGACTGGCTGGCGGTGAACCAGTTCAAAGTGCTGGAGAACCGCCACACCCGCCGACCGGATGTGGTGCTCTTCGTGAACGGTCTGCCGCTGGCCGTCCTTGAACTGAAGAACCCCGCCGATGAGCAGGCCACCATCTGGACCGCCTATCAGCAGCTCCAAACCTACAAGCAGGAGATTCCGTCCCTCTTCACCTACAACGAGGTCCTGGTGATCTCCGACGGACTAGAGGCGCGCATCGGCACGCTCACCGCCGACCGAGACCGCTTCATGCCCTGGCGGACGATTACGGGAGAAGCGATTGCCCCGCCAGGGCTGCCGCAGCTGGAGGTGCTGTTCAGAGGCGTTTTCGAGCCAACGCGGTTCCTTCAGCTCCTCCGCGACTTCATCGTTTTCGAGGACGAAGGGGGCGGGAAGCTCGCCAAGAAGATGGCGGGATACCACCAGTTCCACGCCGTGAACGTGGCGGCGG
>Ga0209162_1003773_pt1 | contig 11888 bp, 10 predicted proteins | sample YNPNPMetaG_FD_187121 | JGI IMG/M metagenome (GOLD analysis project Ga0209162, IMG submission 187121) | Anoxygenic and chlorotrophic microbial mat microbial communities from Yellowstone National Park, USA - YNP NP MetaG (SPAdes) (version 2) ...
CTCACTTCGGCCGGTTCCCCCACCACATGGGCATGTTCTCGCATCATGTCCCAGAACAGCCTCTGGCGGGCTTCAAAGGCATTGTGGGCCGTCGGCCCCCGGTAGTGGCTCACTTCGTATCGGCCGCAATCGCCTCCCCAAATGCTTTTGCGACCCACGAAATCATAAATCTTGAGCTTGCATTCGTTGTGGCAGTTCTTGTCGGCTCGACACAGGGATTCCGTAAACTGCACCGTCGCTTCGGCCAGAGCACGCCAATCCCGCTGCTTTTCCGAAACTTCGCCGCGTTCGAAGGCTTCCTTGACAGCCAGAGCGGCCCCGTAGGCGCCCATGACCTCGCGGTGCCGAGGCACGAGCAGCGGCCGGCTCAGGACCCTTTCGAAAGCCGCCACCACGGCCTTGTTCAGCGAAGGCCCGCCAAGGAACATGATCTTCTTGCCGATGGCCCGTTTGCCCACCACCCGGTTCAGGTAGTTGTGCACGACGGCGTAGCACAGACCGGCAATGAGGTCTTCGCGGCGGGCTCCTTTCTGAAAATAGCTGAAAAGATCGGATTCCATAAACACGGTGCAGCGTTCCGCCAAGCTCACGGGACTTTGGGAAGCCAGAGCCAGTTCCTGGAATTCCCCCACAATGTTGATCTTCATCTTGTTGGCCAGTTCGTGCAGGAAGCTCCCCGTGCCGGCCGCGCACACCTTGTTCATGTCGAAATCCAGAGGATGCGTTCTTTCCAGTCGAATATACTTGGAATCCTGCCCGCCGATTTCAAAGATGGTGTCTACGTCCGGATCCACCGCCACGGCCCCTTTGGCATGGGCCGTAATTTCGTCCAGGATGAGGTCGGCGTTGAGGAAATCGCCCACCACGTTGCGTCCTGATCCCGTGGTCGCTACGGCCTTGATCCGCACCGAAGATCCCACCTCGGCCAGGAGCGTGCGCAAGAGGTTTTGGGTCACTTCGATGGGCTTTCCCTGGGTCTGCACGTAGCACTTGTGCCGAATGATGCCCGATTCGTCCACCAAGGCATACTTGGTGGTCGTCGATCCGATATCCACCCCCAGATAGACGGGCAGCGGGTGCTTTTCTCGAGCCTCCCACGGCTCCAGGGCATTGGACGGATCGAACACCGTCCAACGCAGCTCCAGCCTTGGGGCCCTCGGAAAAGCCTGGGCCGCCCCGTCTTGGGCCTCCTGCACCCGCTTCGGATCCACCCGATTGGTTCGGCCGGCACGGCGGCTGAGAAGCGCCGCTCCCAGCGCCCCCAGAGACGTGTGGTACGGCGGTACCCGAATTGACGGATAGTATTGGCGAAAGGCCTCCACCTGAAGTGGGTTGGAAGCCATGCCGCCGATGAAAATCACCGGTTCTTCGATGGCGCGGCTCGCCACAATGGTGCTCACGTAATTGGCCGCATTGCCGTAATGGAGTCCCGCGATGATGTTGGGAAGAGGTTCCCCTTTGTTCTGAAGATGGATCATGTCGGATTTGGTAAAAACCGTGCATCGGCAGGCCACGGGAGCGGGCGAGGTGTGCTTGAGGCCCAGGGCGATGAAATCCTCCAGAGTCTTTTGCACCTTTTGTTGGCTCATCTCGAACTCGGCGCCGTAGATGGACGACGCCAGCCGGGCGCTCTGCTGGTCCATGAAAGAGCCCGTCCCCGACGCGCACGGGCCGTTCATGTTGAAGGCTTCCAAATGCCAAGATCCGTCCGCGTAGCCCACCTGGAAAAGGGACGCGTCCTGCCCGCCAATGCTAATGATGGTGCGCACGCCTGGGGCCACATGGACGGCCCCCGTCACCTGGGCGATGGTTTCCACTTCAAAGGGCGCCTCGAGGGTTCGGGCAAGCCTTTCGCCGTGAACGCCCGTAAACGTCACGGAACGGATGGACGCCCGGTCGAAGCGCGAGAAGATTTCCTCAAGCACCCGGCGCACCTCAGGCACAATGATTCCGAAATGGCGCACGTAGGGCGCTTCCCAAACAATCTTCTCCTCCTCGTCGATCACCACCGCATTGACGCTGACCGATCCCACATCCACACCGACATCGAAAGCCATGACGGCACCCTCCGTTACGGGCAGAGATCATGGGCGTGACAAAGCGGCTTTAGCATACTCGAAGATGCCTCGCCGGAAAAGCCTCTCCGCCTCGGCGGATCGGCCTAAACGGGCAATGGCAGCCTATGTCATGTTTTCGTCTTGTGCGGGAACCACAAATTGTCGACCTTGAAACGCTTGAAGCCGAACCCGGCCCTTTCCCACAAGGCGCTCTAGTGCCCGAGTCACGGCTTCGGTCGAAACGCCCAAAGCATCGGCCATTTCCTCCGCAGAGCACGGCCTTCGGCGGACCAGCGCGACGAGGCGCTCCTCCAGAGCTTCTTCGGGACTTTGCCCTCCCTTGGCTTCGTACGCTCCCAAGACATCCACAGGGCAGGACGAAAAGAAAGCGGCGGCTTCGGCCATACGCTTCGCGGACAACCCTTCAATGCCGGAGACCGCTGGAGGGCGCACGACTGTGTTCAGTTCCACCCGATCCGGGCCGATTCGGCGCACCAGGGCGGCAAGATCCCGTAGATGCGCTGGCGCGTCGTTGATTCCGGACACCAACAGGATTTCCAGATGATAGGCGCCTGCGTACTCGCGCCGAAAGATTTCCAACCCCTCGAGGATTTGGTCCAGGGACAAACGGGGGTGAGGCCGATTGAGCCGGGCGAAAACCTCCGGATGGGCCGCGTCCAAGGACGGCACCACGCGATCGGCCTGGAGAAGGGCGTGGCGCACGGCGGGATCCCACAAAAGCGTTCCGTTCGTGAGCACCACCAAGGGCAGGCTCGGGAATCTTTTCTTGATGGCCGGAATGAGATCCCCCAAGGGTTCGTAGAGCGTGGGTTCGCCGGCTGAGGAAAAGGTGAGGGCGTCCACCGATGCGGGATGACGCTCCAAAAACGCCTCCAGCTGGGCCAACACCGCCTCTGGAGGAATAAAGGCGTCCCGACGCAGGCTCAGGTGCGTCGTTGGGCCCGATTCACAATACAGGCAGTCCAGCGTGCAGGTCTTGGGGGGAATGACGTCGATGCCCAGAGAACGGCCCAGTCGCCGTGAAGGCACAGGCCCGAACAAAGCGGAAGTCACACGGGCGGCCTTCATGTCCCGGAGTCCTGAACCGATCCTTCATGGCAGCGCTGCATCATCACGTGGTTCTTCTTCTTGATGTAGACCTCGCATTCCGTGCACACCTGCCCCTTTTCCTTGCAGGTGCGCGGAACCAGGTCCCAGCACGGCACGGGAAAATTGAGGATCGCCGGGCAGCTCTTGCGCACCGCCTCGTCACAGCCGCGAATCTCCCAACACGGCGCGACGGTCAGCAGCTTTTTCACCCCGGCGATGTTGAGGCCGTCCTCGCTGAGAAGACGCCGCAGGCACTTGAGCCATTGCAGGTCGTTGTTGGAATAAAAGCGTTTGCCGCCCCGGCGGGCCGGCTTGATGAGGCCTTCCTGCTCGTAGATACGCAACGTGCGCGGATGGATGTTGAGCAGCTCGGCCACAATGCCGATGGGATACAATGCCTTTCCGTTTTCCAGCTCCACGATGCCTTCCTCCTTCGTGGGTTCTGACGACAAAGTGACTTGGCAATGCATCTGATACATAAATAACAATGCCATTGTCAAGCCATCAGCGAGCGTCTTTTTCCAGACGAACCCACGAAGCCGAGGAGCCAAGGAAGCTTCGATACACTTCCTTGAGCCACGCTCGGCGCCAGCTGCCCACTGTCCCCGCGTTAGGGATGAGCCACTCGGGAATGGGCACGGCAAAGCCGGTCTTGGAGCGGCCGACGATTTCTTGGGGGGGCATGCCGTTCCAGGCACATCGAGCCACAAGCTGTTTGTAGTTAAAGGCCTTGTGCCGAAGCACCTCGGCGACGCTTTTGAGAAAGGCCACGTCCACGAGGGGCACTCGGATTTCCAGGGAGTGGGCCATTCCGGCCCAGTCGCTGTCGCGAAGGAGCATGTTGCGCATGTACTGGGTGACTTCCAGAGCGGATACGGCGCGAAAGGGATCGGCTTTTTCACGAACACTTCGGTTCAGCGCCTCGACGGCGGCCAGTCTTTGCCATCCTTCGCGAGCCATGTCCGGGTCCATGAGCCGAGGCAGTTCCCACGGCATATAGACGGCGCGCCGAAGCAGGTAGGCTCCGCCGAAGCTTGCGCCGTATTCGAAAATGCCCGCATACTTTGGGGAAGCGAACCGGCCAAGAGCCGGTTCCGCTGCGGCTCGAAGCATTCGGCCCACCGGTTCCAGGGGCTTGGCCACCTTCATCATCATGGGGATGTGCCGAAAGGACGGATAGCCGCCGAACAATTCGTCCCCACCCAGTCCCGAAAGGGCGACTTTGAGGCCCCGTTCCGCCGCCCCTTTGCTCACCAAATAAGTGTTAATGCCATCGATGGACGGCTGGTCCATGGCCTCAAAGACATGCTCCATGCTCTCCAGGAGATCCTTTTTGGACACCCAGCCCGTCTCATGGTGCGTGCCCAGTTTTTTCGCCACAAGTTCCGCCACGGGCGTTTCGTCGTCCAGCTTGCCTCGGAATTCGTGGAAACCCAAAGTAAAGGTCCGCAGGGGAATGGGCGAGCATCGGGAGGCCAGGGCCGTCAGGGATGTGGAATCCACACCGGCGGAAAGAAACACTCCCACGGGGACGTCGGACACCATATGGTATCGCACCGTCTCTTCCAAAGCCGTCGCCAGAATCTCTTCCACGTCCCGAAGCTTCAGGGTTGAGGACGGAGCGTCGGCGTCCAGGATTTCCCGAGCCACATCGTAGAAGACGCGGGGTTCGCCCACCCCCTCGCTCTCGGAAACCCACAGGGTGGACCCTGCCGGCAGGGCGCGAATGCCTCTGTAGAGCGTAAACGGTTCGGGAACCCAGCCCCACAGGAAGAAACCCGCATGGCCCGCCGGATCGGGGGACGTGTTCCGAACCCCTGCGGCGAGCAAGGCTTTGACCTGGCTCGCCACCTTGAGCGTCCCGCCATCCTCCGCATAGTAGAGCGGTTTGATGCCGAAGGGGTCTCGAGCCAGGAAAAGCCCTCTTTTTTGGGCATCATACAGGGCAAAGGCGAACATGCCCCGCAAATGCTCCACCATGCGGAAGCCGTAGAGGCGATACAAATGGATCAAGACTTCCGTATCGCTGTGGGATCGAAAGCGGCACCCCCGGGTTTCCAAGTGCGCTCGAAGTTCTTTGTAATTGTAGATCTCACCGTTGAAGGTCACCGTGACGAGACCATCATCGGAGGCCATGGGTTGCCGCCCCGCAGGCGAAAGATCGATGATGGCCAGACGTCGGTGGCCCAGGCCCACCCTTTGGTCCTGCGAAACCCAAAGGCCATCCCCATCGGGGCCGCGCGCCTTTTGTCGGGCGTTGACCGTTTCCAACCAGCCCCTGGGATCGTCCTTCTGGGGACCGTTTCCATACCGAAAGATCGCTCCAATGCCGCACATAAAAGCCTCTCCATTGCCGTCCACGCTTCTTCAGCCGGAACCCCGTTCCGACCAAGTCTTCAAGTCCCGTGAAAGGGGACTCCGTCTTCGGAGTCGAATTGCATTTTCTCACGATTTTTTAAAAAGTCGAGGCGCCTCAACGGCGAAGGGCTGTGCCCCACGATCCTTCCGCCTTTTCCCTTGCCAAAACTTCAGCGCCTAAAGTAGATTTTTTCGCCTCACCGTCAGCCGCAGGAAGCGTCATGAGCGGAACCCGGCAGATCCGCCCATTCGGAAAATCAAAGCCCTGAAGATCGTGACAAGGACAGAGGAGAGACGGCCATGCGCAGCGACTTGATGAAAAAAGGACCGGAAAAAGCTCCCCATCGATCTCTTTTCAAGGCCATGGGCTACACCCAGGAAGAAATCGATCGGCCTTTGATTGGGATCGTCAATTCCTATAACGAAATCATTCCGGGGCACATTCATCTGGACAAGATCGCTCAGGCCGTCAAGGCCGGAGTGCGCATGGCGGGGGGAACCCCCATTGAATTTTCCACCATCGGCATTTGCGACGGCATCGCCATGAATCACGACGGCATGCGCTACAGTTTGGCCAGCCGGGAACTCATCGCCGATTCCGTGGAGGTGATGGCCATGGCCCATCCCTTTGACGGGCTGGTGCTCATTCCCAACTGCGACAAGATTATTCCGGGCATGATCATGGCCGCCTTTCGCTTGAACATCCCCACCATCGTGGTGAGCGGCGGGCCCATGCTGGCCGGCCGCGTGGGACAACGCCCGGTGGATCTCATTTCCGTCTTCGAAGGGGTCGGGGCGCTCAAGGGCGGGAGCATCACAGAACAGGATCTGGAGGAACTGGAAGACAACGCCTGTCCCGGCTGCGGGTCCTGCGCGGGCATGTTTACGGCGAATTCCATGAATTGTTTGAGCGAAGCCCTCGGGCTGGCTCTTCCTGGAAACGGCACCATCCCCGCCGTAACGGCCGCACGGTATCGTTTGGCCAAAACAGCCGGGATGAAAATCATGGAGCTGGTGCGGGCAAACAAGAGACCGAGAGATCTCATCTCCATGGAATCTTTTGAAAACGCCGTTGCCGTGGACATGGCCCTGGGCTGCTCCACCAACACGGTGCTCCATGTGCCGGCCATTGCCCATGAGGCGGGCTTTCGACTGGATCTGGAGCTATTCAACACCATCAGCGCACGCACACCCCATTTGTGCTCCCTGCGACCCGGCGGGCCCCATTTCCTGGAAGATCTCCATGCCGCCGGCGGCGTTCAGGGGGTGATGAAAGAACTGGCCAAAATCGGAGCGATCCATCTGGAGGCGCAGACGGTTACGGGCTTCAGCGTGGGCAAGAATCTGGAATTCGTGAAAACCGTGGATCACAGCGTCATCCGCCCGGTGGACAACCCCTATCATGCCCAAGGCGGCATCGCCATCCTGTACGGCAATCTGGCACCTCAGGGCGCCGTGGTGAAGCAAAGCGCCGTCGCCCCGGAGATGCTTCGGCGGACCGGCCGAGCCCGCGTCTTTGAAAGTGAAAACGACGCCGCTGCGGCCATTTTGAACGGAGCCATTCAACCCGGAGACGTGGTGGTCATCCGCTATGAAGGCCCCAAGGGCGGCCCAGGCATGCAGGAGATGCTCACCCCCACCGCGGCCATCATCGGGCGGGGTTTGGGCAAGGAGGTGGCCCTCATCACCGACGGACGGTTCAGCGGCGGCACGCAGGGCGCCGCCATCGGTCATATCAGTCCGGAAGCGGCGGCGGGAGGTCCCATTGCTTTGGTGCAGGAAGGAGACCTCATCGCCATCGACATTCCGGCCAAGAAACTGGAACTTCTCGTGGACGACAACACGCTTCAGGCGCGCCGAAACGCGTGGCAGCCCAAGCCGCCTCGCGTACGGCACGGCTATTTGGCGCGATACGCCAAAATGGTTACCAGCGGGGCGACGGGGGCCGTCTTCGAGGCCTAAAGGACCTCCCCATGGGATACGTGTTTCGTTTGGAAGATGGGCACAGGATGGAACGATGGGCGGCGCACGAGCCCGGTCGGACCGTTTTGCGCCTCCAACGGAACCTGCTTCGGCGCCTGTGGGCGCCCGTGGGCCCGCAACGGGTTTTGGACGTAGGCTGCGGCACCGGCATGACCCTGCAGTGGTTGGCCCGGGAGGGACACCTGGTTACGGGAGTGGAACCCTCCTGGGAATTGGTCCGCTACGCGCAGAGAAACCTTCCAGAGCGGATCGCCGTTCACCACGGCTTTGCGGAAGATCTTCCTTTCAGCGACAACGAATTCGATACGGTGACCCTGATCACCACCCTGGAATTCGTGGAAAACCCCAGGGCCGCCCTGGCGGAAGCCTGCCGGGTGGCCCGCCAGCACGTCCTGATCGGCACACTCAACAAATGGTCCCTCACAGGCTGTTACCGGCGCTTGGAATTTCTCTGGAAACCTTCCCTTTATCGGCATGCGGCCTTTCAGTCCGTGTTCTCCCTCAAGCGGATGCTCGAAGAGGTCCTCTTCGGGCACCCGGCGTGCCGATGGGGGACCTGCCTCCTATTCCCTTTGTGGCTCGCCCCGCATGTGGACATGGTGGAAGACCACCCGCTTTTTCAGTATCAGCCCTTCGGGCATTTTTTGGCCATGCGCGTGGATCTCAGACCCCTGCACAGACCGGTTCAGGAGCCGCTCATGGAACGGGTCGTGGGGGCGGGAGCCCCGGGAACGCCGCGGTCCTGCTGGCGACTGCGGGGCCAATCCGGTCTTCCCACGCCCATGGCCATGCCCCCCTGGAAAGCCGCTCCCACGCCTTGGTTTTCGGGTCGAAGAGATGTGATCACGACATCTGCGCTGGGTTCTTTTGAGGAGCGCCCTTGCCGAGGCGGTGGCCTCTGAGCCATGATGCCATCAGGCGGGGATGGCGTTTCGTCAAAAGAGGGGAACAGAAAGGGACGGACCATGCATGAGGCCCGGTTTTACACCACGGAGGAAGAAAACGCCGTCCGGTGCGGCCTATGCGCTCACCGATGCCTCATCAAACCCGGCAAAACCGGCATCTGCGGCGTGCGCCGTAACGACAGCGGCCGGCTGGATTCCTTAGTCTACGGAAAACTCATCGCGGCCAATGTGGATCCCATTGAGAAAAAACCCCTGTTCCATTTTCAGCCTGGAAGTTCCAGTTATTCCATCGCCACCGTGGGGTGCAACTTCCGCTGTCTCTTTTGCCAAAATGCGGACATTTCCCAAGCCCCGAGGGATCACGACGCCATCTTCGGCCGGGACACCGATGCCGATCAGGTGGTCCGGGATGCCGTGAGGACCCGGTGCGCCAGCATCAGCTACACCTATACGGAACCCACGATTTTCATGGAATTCGCCATGGATGTGGGGATCAAGGCCCGACAAGCGGGTCTTAAAAATGTTTTCGTCTCCAACGGCTACATGACGCCGGAAGCGCTGGAAGAAGCGGCACGCACCTTTCTTGACGCCGCCAACGTGGACCTCAAGGCCTTTCGAGACCGCTTCTATAAAGAGATGTGCGGCGCTCGACTGGACCCCGTTCTGGACACCCTGCGTTTGATGAAACGCCTGGGCATCTGGCTCGAAGTCACCACCCTGATCATCCCCGGCCTGAACGACGACCCCGGGGAACTGGAAGAACTCGCCCGATTCCTGGTCTCCTTGGGGCCCGAGACGCCGTGGCATGTGAGCCGCTTTCATCCGACGTACCGACTGACCGACAAACCGCCCACCCCTGTGGCCACCATAAGGAAGGCTCGAGAAATCGGCCTCAAAGCCGGATTGCGTTACGTCTATGCGGGAAACGTGCCCGGAGATGAGGGGGAAAACACCTATTGCCCCCACTGCGGCGCTCTGGTCATGAAACGTTACGGCTTTTCCACGCGCCCCGCGGGGATTCGAAACGGCACCTGCACGGCATGCGGCACCGCCATCCACGGAGTCGGTCTGCCGTGACGCTCGGCCATCGCCGAACCTTTCTTGTCGATTTATTTGATAGGTTGCTCGCCGCCTTTGGGCCCCAAGGGTGGTGGCCTGCGGACACCCCTTTTGAAGTCATTGTGGGCGCCATCCTGACGCAAAACACAGCCTGGAAAAACGTCACCCACGCCATCCGCCGCCTGAAGGAACATAACCTTCTGGACCCGCAAAGAATTCTCGACGCCGATCCGGAAGAGCTTCGCCGGTGCGTGCAACCCGCCGGGTTTTTCAACCAGAAGTCGCAGTATCTCGTGACGTTCTGCCGGCACCTGCAGACCCGTTACGGCGGAAACCTTTCCCTTTTCCTCTCCCAGGATATGGATCCCCTTCGGCGGGAACTTCTTTCCCTTCGCGGCATCGGACCGGAAACGGCGGACAGCATCCTTCTTTACGCCGCCCAAAAACCCAGCTTCGTCGTGGATGCCTACACTCGGCGCATCTTTTCCGCCCACGGGTGGGTTTCGCCGACCATCGGTTACGAGGCGCTCAGGCACTATTTTATGGACGCCCTGCCGTCGGATGTGTATCTTTTTCAAGAATTCCACGCCCTGCTGGTTCGGGCAGGACATCTTTTCTGCCGTCGCAAGCCCCGGTGCTGGGAATGTCCTGTGGACGGCCATCCAGAAGAACAAGGATTCAAATGAGGAGATCGCGATGATTCAAATCAAGAAAATTCTGGTTCCCGTGGATTTTTCCGAGTTTTCTGAGAAAGCCGTTCGTTACGGTGTGGAAGTCGCTCGAGACCGCAGCGCGTCCCTCACTCTGATCCACGTGATCAACCAAAGGATCATCGACGCCGTGCACGAATTGAGCGTCAAGGGGTACAAAGGCGATTTCGTGGAAGCCATGCGCAAGATGGCCCAGGACCGGCAACAGGAATTGCACCAAATGCTCCCTTTGGACTGGCGTGAAGGCATTCCCGAAGTCCACTTCGAGATTCGAAAGGGCCGCCCCGCCGAGGAAATTATCAACTACGCCAAAGAAAACGCCGTGGACCTGATCGTCGTAGGAACCCACGGCCGGTCGGCTCTGATGAGCACCCTCATTGGCAGCGTGGCCAACACGGTGGTGCTCCGCGCTCCGTGCCCCGTGCTCGTGGTGCGGGCGGTGGAGCACGATTTCGTCAAGTAGGACCATGAGTTCGTGGGAAGAATCGAGCCGTTCCCGCCGTCCCTTGACCGATTCGGGATGGCGGGATTTTTTTCGCTCCCTCGACGGGGCACTGAGCGACACCACTCGTGCCGCCCTTTTCGAGCACAGCGCTCGAATTCGCCGGGCCATTGAAGAGCTGGATCCCATGATGGATCGCTACTGCGCGCAGACCTGCCCCTGGTGTCGGGATCCCTGCTGCACCGCTTCGCGCGTGGCCTACAACCTCAACGATATGGTCTATCTTTTCGGCCTCGGCTTGGCTCTTCCCGTGGGCCAGACCCGGGAGCACGAGGGGGCGCCTTGTCGTTATTGGCTTTCATCCGGGTGCGCCCTGCCTCGAATCCTTCGCCCTTATGTGTGCACATGGTTTTTCTGTGAACCTCACATGGAGCGGTTTTTTGAGGAACCCGCTTGTGTTCAAAGACATGTCATCCAAACCCTTCAGGAAATCCGCCGCCTGAGAACGGCGATGCTTGCCCTGGCGCTGCCCCATCTTCCGGCACCGTGGTGTGAAGACGTGGTCCCATGAAAAAAGCCCTTCGCCTGGAGAGCCACGATCCCAATATGGTCCTCATCGGCATGCCTGGTGTGGGCAAGAGCACCTTGGGGGTTCTTGCGGCCAAGGAGCTGGCGGCCCCTTTTGTGGACACGGATCTGCTCATTCAGGCGGCTCACGGAAAAAGGCTGGAAGAGATCATTCGCGAAAGGGGATTGGAAGGCTTTCGGGCCGTCGAAGAAGCGGCGGTGTGCGGCCTGAACTGTGCGGGAACCGTCATCGCGACGGGAGGAAGCGTCGTCTACAGCGCCAAAGCCATGAAACACCTCAAACGCCATGGGCGCATCCTGTGGCTGGATCTCTCCATCGCCCTCTTGGAAGAGCGTTTAGGCGATCTGGACGCTCGCGGCGTCGTGCGGGCTCCGGGACAAACCCTTCAGGGGCTCTACGACGAGCGTAAACCGCTTTACGCGTGCCATGCCCATGCCCGGCTGCTTTTGGACGGCATGAACCACGACGACGCGCTCAAGGCCCTTCTGGAAACTTGGGCCTCCTTGGCATCGCTCCCTTGACTCAGGCGGCCGTGCGGTCGCCTTAGAAGCCTGTCCGAGAACGTATTTTGCATCCTTTCGCCAAAGGATATCAGCCCAGGGCTTGGCCTTAGAACGGGACCCCTCACGCCCCGAAGGGGCAAAGGATGTCAGCCCAGGGCGTCGCCCTGGGTTG
>Ga0209162_1003774_pt1 | contig 11886 bp, 14 predicted proteins | sample YNPNPMetaG_FD_187121 | JGI IMG/M metagenome (GOLD analysis project Ga0209162, IMG submission 187121) | Anoxygenic and chlorotrophic microbial mat microbial communities from Yellowstone National Park, USA - YNP NP MetaG (SPAdes) (version 2) ...
CAACGTGTCTGATGTGAACTGTATGTATCCTTCATCGTTGCTGTTGTATGCCCCCGGGTATCGTTCAACTGTGTTATTTTTTATAATTATCAATATGAGTTTATCTTTTCCTAGTTTAAAAAAACGGGAAACCTTGTCGTCTACCCATTCTATTTTTATCTGTATTCTCTCAATGTTTTCTTGTGGTACTCTAATGGTTCTAACCCATGGTCTCCATCTATACGTATAACAAGAGTTATTATTTAAGCATGTTGAATGATTGACGCACCAGTTTAAAGAATATGTTTTTTTCTCTTTGCTCATCAACGTAGAAGCGTTGAGTACAGTGAACCGGTAAATAGTCGACCTGGTTTGTATATTACCTGCTGAGTCTCTTGATTTAATCTCGAAGTAGTATTCACCGTTGTTTAGAATGAATTTTTTTGATGTGTATTTCACCCATTCAGACCAGTTGTTCATTAACCCGTGTAGATAATAAGTGTACTCTAAATCATCTGCTAGGGTGTAGTCATCCTCTCCTCTCCATGTGATGGTTACCTCTCTGGTTTCTATGATGCTTCGAACAGGTTCTATTATGAATGTTATAGGTGGTTGATCATTCCTCTCTCTGTTGTAATCAGTGATTAACCCAGATGCAAAGGATTTGTTTTCTTGTTTTTTATCTGTAGTGTTGTTATTGTTTTTTTCCACTAAAATGTAGCCTATTGATGACAGTGATACTAGTGTCATAACTAGTATTAAATCCAGGGTTAACAAGTGTATTTTTTTCATTTTTTTGTCTCTCCTTTTCCTTTCTGATTTTTGTGTTTTCACTAAACACCAAATTATTTAAATTAACTTTTAAAAAATAAAGTAAATTTGAGAAAATATTTTTAGTATAACGCTATACTAACAGGAGGTAGGTCACCGGTGTTAATAGGGCTAGTCGTTAACCTTTCACCATTCCAGATATTGAAAACATGCAAGCCGTGTCTACCTGGTGAACGCTCACATAAGAATATCCTACCCTTTCTTGTAATAGCTAAATCTGTTAACTGGTATCCGTCAGCCTCATACATCACATTGAAGGATCCGCTGTTACATATCCTGGATAAAACCTTAGTATTCCAGTATTGATCAGAGATCAAGCATACTTCATAGTGTTTAATAAATGAAAAACCTAAACGCTCCTCTAACAACGTGGATATAAAACCAGTTAATCCTATTCTACGTGGAAAGTAATCGTACTCTATTATATTACCATGTAAATCGGTTTCGGTGATTATAAAACCACTGCTTTCTTTTGTGAGTAGATTGACGCGTTCAACCCCGCCATCAGATACGTTAAGCCAGCTACCAGTACATGTCACGATTAGAGAATAACCATCTAAAATAGGAGTAGATGATGGGTTTTTACCGTGTAATCTAATTACATTGATGATTTCATCTTTATCAGCGTCTAACTCCACTAGGAAACTAGTATCAGTAGGAGCAAAGAAGTTACTGCGATTTAACCTCTGCACGTTAACATACACCCTTCTATGACCCAAAAATCTAACCATGGTCATCCTCTGCATCTCTGGTACACCATCAGCATCAGCTAGGGAAGAGAAATCTATAGAACCTAGACGCTCACCTGTTGAAGGGTTAACAACTAACATCTCCGCGGTGTCATAACATGAGATGTACGCCTTATCGTTAGACACGACTACGATATCCTGCGGGTTACTACCAGGCGGAGTAGAGAAATTGTAGAGATAAGAGTAGTTAGCAGCATCAAATACATCTATGCGATCAAAACCAAAACGATTCACAACGTACAATTTACCATCATAGTAACGTATTATATCATCACCATTGGTAGGCCCAACATTGGTTCTTATAACATTATATCTTGATGTATCAACAAATGAAAGATAAGATGAACCGAAATAATCAGTCGTTAACACGGCAGCTGTTGACTCAGCTGTTAAAAGACCAGATAATTTAACCTCATCAGACGCGCTGTAATTAGAGAGACCAGTACTGCTAACACTAGTAATCAAAATGGTTAAAACCAGTGTAGTCGTCAGCAAAAACTTTTTTATTCCTATCCATTTAAACTTCATACTTACCACAAAGAAATAAAAACCAAGAAAACCCATATTTATACTTTATTTTAAAAAAATCAACAAAAATTGTAAAAATATGTTCGTCTATTAGCCGGATAGGTATAGTTATGAGGATACTAAGAGATAAATCACTATCAACCCAGGTTCTTATACTATACGAGCTATACAGAGGGAGTTACTCGAAACTTGAACCACTAGCAGATAAAATAGGTGTTACGCAGCAAGCAGTATCAGAGTATCTAAAAAAAATGAGAGAGGAGGATCTAATACAGAAAACCAATAGACAGTATAAACCAACGATAAAAGGCATCTCATTACTACAACAGGAGATACTATCATTAAAAAACTTCACTGATGAATGCATACAAAACCTATATTTGATATCAACATCAGTAGCTATATCAGACTCAACTATAAAGAGAGGGGAAACAGTCTATCTTAGAATGGAGGATGGATGGTTAACCGCTTCAACCCATAAAACCTCATCATCAACTGGTGTATCACTCCATCATGCAGGGGCGGGTGACTTAGTCGCTGTCACCTGTCTGAAAGGTTTACTAAAACATACAACAGGTAGGATCAATTTCTTCTCATTACCTGACCCGTTCATGAAGGATTACTCCTCCCTGGATATATACCCTAAGGTTAGAAAACAACTGGAACGACAATCAGTTGACGTTATAATAGTTATAGACGCTGCAGGGAAAGTCACATGCAAAAAAATAGGTGTTAAACCAGATGTAGAATACGGAGGGGTATACGCTGCTATAGACGCTGCTCAAAGAGGGTTAAACGTAGCTGTTATAGGTTATAAACAGGATGTTGATCAAGCAGTATCTCATCTTAAAACATTTAATGAGAAGACGATTCAACCGTTAAACTATGATATCTTCAACTACTAGTACATCATCCGTAATATTTTTCTCTAAGTGCTCAATAATGATCATAAAAAGCCTATATGATGGAAAACAAATGGAAACCTGCAGGTATAGTTAGAGAAGGATTCATCCTTAGACACGTCTACCCTAGTAAGAGACACCTTGTTTATCTAATTATACAAAACGGTGAGTCACGTATTCTGAAATGGTACGGTGCAGGGTACGCTGAGCAAATGGATAAGGAGTATCATGTTTTATCAGAGGCTTCATCTGCTCTGGAAGTACCAAAACCAGTTTATCTTGACAGGTTGAATTATTACCTTATAATGAATCATATAAATGGTAAAAACCTCTGCGATGTCGTCAATGACGAGTACATATCATTGAATAAAAAAATAGAGTATATTAACATGTTAAGTGAATGGTTATCCAGATTCCACATGTTTTTCAGGAGGGATGATGGTTTCCTTCTAAGAGGAGACTCTAACCTGCGTAATTTCATTGTAAATGAGAAAGTGTATGGTTTGGATTTCGAGGAGGCACGTATAGGTGAACCAGTTGAGGATGTCGCTGAGGTGTGCTCATCTATTCTAACTACTGACCCTATGTTCACTGATGAGAAATTCAATTTATCGTTCCTATTTGTTGAATCGTACACTAATAAAGTGGAATGGAGGATTAAAAATGTTAATAAAGCAGTATCATACGCCCTGTTAAACAGGATTAAATGGCGTCCATATGATAAGGATATTATAAGTACTCATGCTAAAAGAATAATGAGTAAAGGTTTCATCTGATTTTTTTAAACTGCTTTATCCACACTCCACCTATGAGTGACCTTATAAGACGAGCTGCTACCAACGCTGTCTCACCGTGATCGTATGGTGGGCATACCTCCACTAAATCAAAACCTACAGCTTCTGATGTGAATGATTCAAGGATCTCAAGTACCTGTAACGGTGTCAAACCATAGGGTTCAGGTGTGCTAGTACCTGGAGCGTAAGCAGGGTCTAGAACGTCTATATCAAGTGTTATGTAGAGTCGTCGTCCTTTCAGATGTTCTTTTAACCTCTGCATCGTCTTCTTTAAACCCTGATCGTGTATACTGTAAGCGTCTATTATAAGTAGATTCTTCTCTAATGCTTCCTCGTACTCCTTCTTCTCAGCTGATCTTATACCTACTACTGCTATGTTATCTATTGGTATATGCTCGCTGATGCGTTTAATAACACATGCGTGGTTGTTCTTATCGTTCTCATACTCATCCCTGAAGTCAAGATGAGCGTCAAGTGATAACAAAGCTGTATCATTAGGTAATGCTTTAACCACCCCTGTTGTGATACTGTGTTCTCCTCCTATCACTACAGGGAATTTACCATGTCTCAGTATCTTATCCTTAGTGAATGAGCAGACGTGGTTAATCATCATGGATGGTGTTAGATCCTTAACATCTAAGTCACCGTAATCATGGATCATAACATCATGAAGGTCTATACCTGTTCTGATATCGTAGACCTCGAAATTCCAACTGGCTTGTCTTATCTCATATGGTGCTTTATCTGCACCATGGCGGAATGAAGAGGTCTTTTCAAATGGTACACTGTATACTACAAAATCTGATTCATCGAATGATGACTCTGCATCAGCGAAATAATCAGGGAACACCATTTTCTAATCCTTTATCCTCCTGTTATCCCTCAGGTGTTATACCTATTTTAGTTGTTTAGATAAAACATTTAGAAGTAAGATGTGATGATTATAAGAGGAGAAGAGGGTATAGTTTCAGGTTCTTGTGATTTTTCTCCTACCCATTGCTTGGAGGTACATGACTTCTTTACCTGGTTCAAGTTGTCCTTCTAACTCCTCAGGTATAGGCATCTCGAAAACCTCGTAGGTCTCCATATCCATGAGCTGGACGTTCTTACCCATTAACGATACAACCTGCGCTGTTCTTTTATCAATCATGGGTACACCGACTTTGTGTTTCACAGGGTAGACAACGCTTCTTTTCTGACCGTCAAATACGCCTATAGCCTCTATCCTAGCTTTAGCTTCACCATGCTTACCTGGTTTAGATGTTGTTATACTTACAATCTTACATGGCTCCTCATCTATCAGTATGTACCTGTTCTCTTTTAATGTTCTAACCTCTGCTAACTCTTTCATATCATATTACCTCTCTGATTTTGACTTTTTTACTCTCAGTTAAACCATATGGTTTTCACTACGTAATGGAGTCTATTCTATTTTACTTTGTATACTATATCGTGTTCACGTACTCGTTCTTTAACCTTTATACCTACCTCGTCACCTGGTTTAACCATCTGAACTGGTGTTTTATGTATCTGCATGCTTTCAACCTTCTGCGTGAAGTTAGTGCTTGCACCAACGATATGAATTGTATCACCGATGTGTAGTTCACCATCTGTTATTTTAATCGCTGCTACGTTTATATTGGTGAAGTAATGCTCAACTACTCCTATTTTTTCTTCAACCATAAACAAATCACCTAATTAAAGGTAATCTATAATGGTATACTTATATTCTTTTTTTGGTTTATTTTTTTTATTTGTTTTTTATCAGTTCGTATATAGCTTTTGAACCGTGTTTAGTGCAGATGAAAGCCTCCCAGTTGTCATCCCATTCCATAGGGTTGTTGCATACAGGGCATGCGAGGCTATCTATAACCTCTCTCTGTGCTCTTATAGAGGTTTTCAGGATTTCAGCTTTGATCTTTTTGTTAGGGTTTAATGTATCCATAACGTATACTACTCTGTCAGGCGGAACGTATGGGGTGTTGTCAATCCTCATTCTTTTCTTTTTATAAGCCTTCATCTGTTGTTTGAACTTCTCCATCATTGTCTGCCGTCGGCCCATAATCTATTTCACCATTCTTTTTTTGATAGTTTATTTAATTGGTATAAGTATTTTGGTTTTATAACCTCTTTCCTTATATAACTCTTTGTTTATTTAGATTTAATCCAGATGATGGTTTAGTATGAGTTGAATCCAGCTTATGATTGATAAGGACGTGTTTGATGTATTGAAAAAACAGGGTGTATCGGAGCTTTATCCTCCTCAGAGGGAGGCTTTACCGTTGGCTCTATCTGGTAGAAACCTTGTGCTCTCTATGCCTACTGCTAGTGGTAAAAGCCTTATCGCGTATGTAGCTATCATTCATAGTCTTAGAAGAAGAAAGGGTAAAGCGTTATACATAGTTCCACTTAGAGCTCTAGCCAGGGAGAAGTATGATGATCTGAGATGCTTTGAATCTCTGGGTTTCAAGGTTGCTCTCTCCATAGGTGATCTTGATGAATCTGATAAGCATCTATCAAGGTATGATATCATAGTTTGCACCTCTGAGAAGGCTGATTCTTTACTGAGGCATAGTAGCCCTTGGTTATCAGAGGTTAGAGTGCTAGTGGTGGATGAGATACACTTGATAAATGATCCTAGTAGAGGACCAACCTTGGAGGTTATAATAGCTAGGTTTAAAGCTTTAAACCCTGATATCCAGGTTCTGGGTTTATCAGCGACTATACAGAACGCTGATGAGATCGCTGAATGGCTTAACGCTGAGTTGGTTTACTCTGATTGGCGTCCGGTTACATTAAAAGAAGGTGTATGGTATAATAATGAGATAATCTTTAATGATGGTTCTGTTAGAATAATGAATGAGGGATGCTCTGATAACGCTCTTGAGTATCTAGTATCTGACTCAGTGATGAATGATGGTCAGGTACTCATCTTCGTTAACACTAGGAAGTCAGCTGTATCGTTAGCTCGTCAGCTTTCAGAGTGTATAAAGGAGAAGTTATCTGATAGGGATTCTAAAGAGTTAAAAAGAATATCCAGGTTACTATCCACTGGTGAATCCGAGTATACCTCTGTTGACGCTATGTTAGCTTCATGCGTGGAGAAGGGTTGCGCTTTCCATCATGCTGGTTTAGATAACGAGCAGAGACGTATCGTGGAGCAGGGATTCAGGGATCATTATATCAAATGTATAGTAGCGACGCCTACATTGGCTGCTGGTATCAACGTGCCTGCTCGTCGTGTTATAATACGAGACCTATGGCGTTATGACGTGAACCTTGGTCTTCAACCTATACCTGTGTTAGAGTATAAGCAGCAAGCTGGTAGAGCAGGTCGACCCAGGTATGATAAGATAGGGGAAGCTATAACCATAGCTAAAACCCTTGATCAGAGAGAACTCATATTCACTAACTACATCATGGGTTCACCTGAGCGTATATACTCCAAGTTAGGTAGTTTATCAGCTCTGCGTATGCATCTACTATCAGCTATAGCTACTGGTTTCGCTAATGACAAGGAGGGTATTGAGCGTTTCATAGGTGGTACATTCTTCGCTCATCAAGCTGATATAAGAAGCCTGGAGGAGGAGATACGATCAACGTTGGATTTCTTAAAGGAGCATGACTTCATATATGAGACTTATAACGGTACGTACAAGTCAACGTTATTCGGTGTTAGAACATCATCGTTATACATTGACCCGTTATCAGCGGTTATAATCAGAGGAGCTATTGAGAAAGACAAGGTTAACAATGCGTCATCATTAGCTTATCTACAGGTTGTATGCTCAACACCTGATATTCAACCGTTATATCTACGTAGAAGTGACAGATGGGTTGAGGAGAAAGCAGAGGAGTATAGATCAATTTTCCTATCTGATCCTCCTAGTCCTCATACTGAGGAGTACGAATGGTTCCTGAGTAGTTTAAAAACCGCTTGCATGCTTGAGGATTGGATCAATGAAGTACCTGAGGATAGACTAGTATCAGTATACGATGTAGGACCAGGTGATGTACACACACTGGTTGAACGAGCTGAATGGTTGATACACGCTGCAAGAGAGTTTTCACGTATGTATAACTTCTCACTGGTTCATGAGTTAACAGATCTAATCATGCGTATACGTTACGGATGTAAAGCAGAGTTGTTGAATCTGATCTCATTGAAGGGTATAGGGCGGGTTCGCGCTCGCGCCTTGTACAATGAAGGGTTTAAAACCGTTAATGATCTAAGGGATGTGCCTGTGGAGCGTTTAGCCTCTATAAGAAGCATCGGTAAAACAATAGCTAAGAGTATAAAAAAACAGTTAAACGAAGAGGATGATAAGAGTATAATATTAAAAGGTAAAAAGAGGAGATGAGCCTGGAATGATACATGTTTACGGTACTACATCACTAGTTAAGGATGTCTCATTGTTCATTAATGATTTATCTAGTTTATCTAAAAAATATAACGTGGTGATCCAAGCTGTGAACGCTGATATGATCTACAGTAAAAGGCATTTATTATCAGCGGCTGAGCATGCTATAAGAGCTGTGAGGCAGGGTCGTAATACTATGAGTACTTTAGCTATGGAGTTGTTACTATACACTGCTGGTGAAAGACAGATTAAAATAGCGATTGACAAGATCGGAGTGAAGAAGGATTCAAAGAGGATAGCGTTAGTAGTGATCAGTGATTTACCTGATATATCAGAGGCATCCGGGGTCTTCACAGATGAGATCATGAAGGAGGTTTTAAATAAGCTTCATCTAAGAGAGGATGAATCATTACTGAGAGGTGATAAACACACGCTTATCAGATTTGGTTTAACAGAGGAGGAGATAGAGACTGTACCTGAGGATAAGTATGAGGGTTTGATACTGGAGAGGGTCGCTATGGTTGATGTTATTAAATAATAAAAAATTTTTAATAATAGGTTCTGGTTGCATTCTAACCCTTGTATCAGCCCGTGTGGGGTAGCTTGGATATCCTAGAGGCCTGCGGAGTCTCAGACCTGGGTTCGAATCCCAGCACGGGCGTAACAGGTTATACGCCTGTACTGTGGCGTAATCATTTCTTGTGTTTTTTTGAAATGCTTTTGTTATCCTTGTCGTGGTTTGATTACGGTTTTACTTCATTTCAACATCTCTCTTAGTTAGCTTTGGTTTTTTGTATTTTTTGCGGGTCATGGTTATTTACATGTAATGTTTCTTAGGAGGATTGTTATCATCTGTTCATATCTGAGTACATATTAACTGGTTCTATTAAATATCCACCTCAGCTGTTTTTTTATTCATGTTTCTTTCGAATTCACCTGAGTTAACATCTTCTTTTAGTTTTATGAAGTATTCATTACCTATGTTTTTCTCTATTTCAGGGCCTCGTACGCTAGCTAAGAGTTCATCTGATAAGTAATCCTGCAGGTGTTTGATATTCTCACTGTATGATGAATCAGGGTCAAGTATCAGATCTAATGATACGTAATCCTCTATGGATCCGAAGTTGTAGATCTCTTCTAATCTCTCTAGGATTTCTTCTTTTTGTTTTTCATAATCCTCGTCCATCATCCCATCACTATTTATACAATGGATATAGTATGTTTTATTATTAACTCTTCTTCTAATTCATGTGGTTTAGGAGTCGCCTATGGTAACTGTATTTTTATAGTTCTGGTTAAAAACGTGAAATGTTTCCTTTAAATGAGTGATGCTGCGTTCCTGGTTTTATTTGATATTTTTTCTAAGAAAAAGGCAATACATATTTATTTATCATATTAATTATTAGTTTATATGATGTATTTAACTACAACATGGTTCGGCGTGTTCCTCTGCGATGGTAAAAAAGTGAAAAAAAGTATACTATTCCCCAGGGATGAGGATGAGATATACAAGAGGCTGCTTAGTATATCACAAAATAAGGTTTTACCTGAGGAGTATGAGTTAGTTAAAGAAGCAGGTGAGAGTGTTATAGTCAATGAGCCTAGGTTGAAGAGTATAGGTTTGTATAAACCATCTGATCCTTTCTTCATGAGAAGCATTATAAGATCTGATGATTACAACGTGTCAGTAAATCTGCTTCGTAAAGTGTCTTTGAGATTAGCTAGTGAGTTGACGTCTGATAAGCTTGGATCTGAGGATCTGCAGATAATACAGATGGTTAAAGCCCATGATGATTTACTGGAGGTGTCTAATCTGTTATCAGAGCGTATGGCGAGCTGGTGTATTCTACCTTCAAGCTCTGATAGGATGCAGGGTTTTAAGGATCTACATGAAGCAGTGTTAAAGGAGATTCAGTTGTTAGAGGAGCAGATAAGGGTTGATATGGAGAAGTTAGCGCCTAATATCAGTAAGCTTGTTGGGTCATTGATAGGTGCTCGTTTGATATCTAAAGCAGGTGGTTTAATGAGATTAGCTGGGTTACCATCATCAACTATACAGGTTTTAGGTGCTGAGACTGCTCTTTTCAGATATAAGAAGGAGGGGGGTAAGCCTCCTAAGCATGGTGTGATATTCCAGCATCCATACATTAACAGGGCTTTGAAGGAGGAGCGTGGTCGTATAGCTCGGATGTTAGCATCTAAGATCTCCACTGCTGCAAAAGCTGATGCTTTCACTAAGCATATGATAGCTGATGATTTATTAGAGCAGATGGATAAACAGATGAAAAAACGCTTTCAGAGTAAAAAATAACTTATTATCTTTTTTCTTCTTGTTTTTTTATTATTATGAATTGTTCATCTTGGAGTTTTTTAATGTGATGATCTAGTTGTTGTATAGCTGTTAGTAGTTTATACACGTCCTCATCCTCAGGTGATGGTGGTACAACCTCTTGAGGGTTACGCTCCTTTTTTTTATGGAACTCTGATTCTTCGTAATAATGTTTCAGTATATCCCTTGCTTGTTTCAGTATTTTTATCTGCTCAGTGATCTGATGGAGTTGATCCATTTCTCTATTACCCCTCCTTTATCCCTGTTTCTTTATATGGTAATCAGTTATCATACTGATAATGTTTTTGTTTTGTTAACCCTGTTGTTTCATCCTTGTATTGTATCTTTGGAATATCATCTCGTTTTTTCTCTTTATGATTATGATCCTATGGTAGGGTATCGTAGTTGTTGTTGACTCTAGGAATGATCGCCCTATGTTTATGATATCTGATCCTTTCATCATCATCTGGTTATCTGGTGCGCCACGGTGGATGTACCATATCTCAACGTTTCCGTCTAGTTTACCTGTCCATTTTAGTTTATTTAGTATTAACCTTAGGTTAGGCATCAGGCATCATTGATTTAATGTTTAGCCATGCTTCTTTTATATGTTTATCCCCTTCTCCTGTTACTATGGGTCCATGCCCTGGGTATAAGTCTTCTACTTCTAGTGTTGTTAGTTTTTTGATGGATTCTATTAGATTATAAGCGTTGCCGCCTGGTAGGTCGAATCTACCGAATCCTCCATCTGAGAATACTGTGTCACCTGAGATTAATGTTTTACTATGCTCTGAGTATAAGCATACGCTTCCTGGGCTGTGACCTGGTGTATGAAGGGTGGTGAACACTTCATCTCCTATCTGTATATCCTCGTTGTTTTTGATTACTGCATCTACGTTTATTAGCGTTGTCTCTGCTCCGAATAATTCAGCGTATACTCCTTCTCCTTTTTTAAGTGCTGATGCTGTTAGAGTGTGCGCTATTATCCTTGTTTTCATGTTTGATTGTCTCTGTAATTCTATTGCTCCGCCGGTGTGATCGTAATGCTCATGTGTTAGTATGATCTGCTCTATGTTTTTTAACGGTGTGATCTTGTTTATCTTGTTTATTATTTTTTTACTATGCATCCCTGTACCAGTGTCTATGATGGTTGTTTTTGAACCTGTTATCAGGTATATGTTGGAGTCGTACCCGTACCCGTATATTGGTATTATTTTCATTTTTTTAAATCACCTAGACAGTGAGAGGAGAAGGGGGTTTCTTTTTCAGTGTTGGGTATCATTCAGGGGTTGGTGAACTACCACTCAACAAGTTGAGTGGTTTCTGAGGTCTGATTATCATTGCCCCAGTCATGGGCTGGTTCACTCACAACCCCAGCAATATCCATAAACCATCCCTTCCGTTTTCTTTTGA
>Ga0209162_1003781_pt1 | contig 11868 bp, 10 predicted proteins | sample YNPNPMetaG_FD_187121 | JGI IMG/M metagenome (GOLD analysis project Ga0209162, IMG submission 187121) | Anoxygenic and chlorotrophic microbial mat microbial communities from Yellowstone National Park, USA - YNP NP MetaG (SPAdes) (version 2) ...
GGGACCGGGAGGGGGAGCTTGTGGAGCTGAACATCCTGGGGTACGCCCGGCGGGGTTCCGGGGAGGTGGTGACGCTGGTGGGGGAGGCCAAGGCCCGGGCGCGGGTGAAGGACGTGGACAACCTCCAGCGGCTTTTGGCCCAGCTGGCGGGCAGCGAGGTGGTGCGGGGGGAGCTCGTGGGGGTGCTGGTGGCTTACCAGGTGCGCCCCGAGGTGGAGGAGAAGGCCCGGCAAGCCGGGGTGTTGCTGGTCCCCTCGTACCTGTTGGCGCTTTGAGCGGTGGGCATTTGCCCCGGGCAAGCGTGGCTGAAAAAAACGGCAACGGGGAGGGCGGTAAGCCGAATTCTGTCGAGGGCGCCCATTCCTCTTGGCTTGCGGTTGCCCGCAAGCTCCAGCGGCCTACCCGGGGACCCGGCGCTGCCGCGCCACCGGGGGTGGGGCCCGTTGGTCCCCCTATTTGGCCTTGCTCCGCACGGGGTTTACCATGCCCCGGCTGTCACCAGCCGAGCGGTGGGCTCTTACCCCACCTTTTCACCCTTACCCGGCACTCAACTCGATACCGATCCGCACCGCAAAAACGGCACGACCTCGCGGGGCCGCGTCGGCCTGCAGCACCGATCACCATCGAGTTGAGTGCCGGGCGGTATGTTTTCTGTGGCACTTTCCCTCGCGTTGCCGCGGCTGGGCGTTACCCAGCGTGCTCCCACCAGGAGTTCGGACTTTCCTCCCGGCACTCAACTCGATGCCGATCCGTACCGCAACAACGGCACGACTTCGCGGGGCCGCGCCGGCCTGCAGTACCGATCACCATCGAGTTGAGTGCCGGGCGGGCGCCTACCCTCCCCGATGCCAATGCCATCTTAAGCCCTGGCGCTCACTTTGTCCACCACCAAGCCTTCGCCTGCACCAGCGCCAAGGCGGCCACCGCCGCGGTTTCCGCCCGCAGCGTGCGGGGCCCCAGGGAAAGCCCCATCGCTCCGGCCTCCCGGAGGGCTTGCCGCTCCTGCTCCGTAAACCCCCCTTCCGGGCCCACGAACACCGCCACCCCGCCCGGGGGGATCCCCGGCCAAGGGTCCAAGGTGCCCCCCTGGAAGTCCGCCACCACCAAAAGAGCCTGGAGCGTGGGCAGCACCTCCGCCAGCGGCCGCGGGGGAAAGACCTCCGGCGCCCGGGAGCGCCCGCACTGCGCCACCGCCGCCTCCGCCACCCGCTGCCACCGACCCACCCGCCGGGTGTGGTCCCGTCCCTGGACCCGGGCGGTGAGCAACGGCTGGATGCGGGTAACCCCCAGCTCCGTGGCTTTTTCCACCGCCCAATCGAACGCCTGGGTGTGCAGCACCGCCAAGGCCAAGGTGAGCGGGGCTGGAGGCTCCCCCCGCTCCCGCAGGAGCTCGTGCACCTCCACCTGGCAGCTGCCCTCCGCTTCCCAGCGCACCAAACGTCCCACCGCCACCGTGCCCGCCAGGTCCAGCACTTCCACGGTTTCCCCTGGCATCACCCGGGCCACCCGGGCATGCCGCGCCACCTCCTTGGGCAGGCGCAGCACCCCCAGGGAAAGTGCCGCACCGGGGAACACCAGCCTGGTCACGGGCGGGCAGCTACCAGGGCTTCCCACTCCCCGAGGCTTTTTTCCCCGCGCACCGCCAAACCGCAGGCTGCCAGCTCGCTGGCCACTACCTGCCGCTGGGCCGACAGGAGCCCGGAGAGGAAAAGCTCCCCCTGCCGGGAAAGCAGCGCCGCAAGGCGCGGCAGCAACGGCACGAACTGCTCCACCAGCATGTTGGCCATCACCAGCTCGAAGGCCGGTGCAGGGCGCAACGCCTTCACCGACCCTGCGTAAAAGCTCACCGGCCAGTGGGGGTGGAGCGCCCCGGTTTCCCGGGCTACGAACACCGCGTCCCGGTCCACATCGAACCCCACCACCCAGCGGGCACCCAGGGCCTTGGCCGCCAGGGCGAGGATCCCCGAGCCGGTCCCCACGTCCAGCACGCTCTTGCCCTCGGGGGGCCGGTCCTCCAGGAGCAGCAGCATGAGCTGGGTGGATTCGTGGGAGCCGGTGCCGAAAGCCTGGCGTGGCTCGATGCGCAGCGCGATGCGCCGTTCCGGGGGTGGGGTGGGGGATGAAGGGTGCGGGTCAATCCAGAACCGTTTGCCCACGGGGAACGGCTGCGCCTGCCTGCGGTACTCCCCCAGCCAGTCCACCTCCAGCTGGGAGCCCTCCACCAGCTCCTTGGCCCCGAAGCGCTCCAAGGCGCAGGCCAGCTGCGGCAAGACCGGCTCCGCTTCCGCCTGGAGGAACAGCACCACCTCCACCTCGCCGTTGGTGTCCCGCACCTCGCACCCCAGCACCGGCCAGGGCTCCAAGGCCCGGGGCAGCTCCTCCTCTTTTTCCCGGGGCAGGCGAAACGTCAAGGTGAGAAAAGCAGCGCTCAACCGTTGCCCTCCAACAGGTCCCGCACCTTGCGGAACACCGAGCGGCCCTGTTTTTCCTCTTCAGCGAGCAGCTGGCGCACCAGCTCCCGCTGCCGCGCCGACAGCTTCTTGGGCACCACCACCTTGAGGTGAGCCACCAGGTCCCCGCGGCCCCCGCGGCGCAGCCGCGGCAACCCCTGACCCTTGAGCACCAAGGTGTCCCCCGGCTGGGAACCCTCGGGGAGCGTCACCACTTGCTTGCCTTCCAGCGTGGGGATCTCGATCTCGCCACCGAGGGCGGCCAAGAACGCCGAGACCTCCACCTCCACGTGGATGTCCGCCCCTTGCCGCACGAACAGCTCGTGGGGCTGCACCTGGATTTCCACGTACAAATCCCCCGGGGGCCCGCCGCGGATCCCCTCCTCCCCTTGGCCCACCAGCCGCAGCCGCGTACCCGATTCCACCCCCGGGGGGATCGCGAACCGCACCTCTCGGCGCCGCTCCACCCTCCCCCGCCCACCGCAGTCCTGGCACGGTTTGGCGATGACCTTGCCCCGCCCCTCGCACTGCGGGCAGGTTCGCACCAGGGAGAAGAACCCCTGGCTGTAGCGCACCTGCCCCCGCCCGCCGCACACGCTGCAAACCACCGGCTGGCTGCCGGCTGCCGCGCCGCTGCCGTGGCAGCTCGGGCAGTTTTCCTCCCGGGGCACTTGGAGCACTTTCTCCGCCCCCGAGGCCATTTCCTCGAAGGTAATGCGCACCACGGTGCGCAGATCCGCACCCCGCTGCGGTCCCGTGGCGCCGCGGCGGCCCCCGAAAATCCCCTCGAACCCAAAGAAGCTGCCCAGGATATCGGCGAAGTCCGCGAAGATGTCCGGGGAAAACCCGGAAAAAGGCTGCTCCCCTACCCCGGCATGGCCGAAGCGGTCGTAGTGGGCACGCTTTTCGGGGTCCGAGAGCACCGCGTACGCTTCCGCAGCTTCCTTGAACTTTTCCTCCGCCTCCTTGTTCCCGGGGTTGCGGTCGGGGTGGTACTGCACCGCCAAGCGGCGGTACGCCTTCTTGATCTCCTCCTGGGTCGCGTGACGCGGCACGCCGAGGACCTCGTAGTAGTCCCTCTTGGCTGCCATGGGCTAGCTTCCCTCCTCCGACGAAGGCTCGGAAAGCCCGGTCAAAAGCTTGCTGGGGTCCGCCATGAGCAGGTGCGTGAAATGCCGGGAAATTTCCTGGAGCGCCGCGATGCCCTCCATGATCGCCGCCTTGTCCTCGGAAGTAAGCAACCGCTTGGCCCGGGTGAGGACCTCCTGGGCCTCCCGGCGCTTTTCCGCATCCAACGCGTCGCCGAACTGCTTGAACACCCGCTCGTTGTTGTATAAAAGCCCCTCCAACCGGTTGCGCAAAAGCCGCACCTCCTTGCGCTCCTGGTCCTGGCGCCGGAAGCGGTCCGCCTCGGCAATCATCCGGTCTATTTCCTCCCGGGAAAGCCCGCCCGCGGGGTTCACGCGGATGGACTGCTCCTTCCCCGAAGCCACGTCCCGGGCGGTCACCTGCACGATGCCGTTGGAATCTATGGCGAACGTTACCTCGATTTGCGGCACCCCCCGGGGAGCCGGGGGGATCCCCACCAGCTCGAACTTCCCCAAGGAGCGGTTTTCCGCGGCCAACTCCCGCTCCCCCTGGAGCACGTGGATCTCCACCGCTCGCTGGTTGTCCGCCACCGTGGTGAAGATCTGCGTGGCTTTCGTGGGGATCGTGGAGTTGCGCTCGATGAGCTTGGTGAAAAGCCCGCCCCGGGTTTCGATGCCCAAGGAGAGGGGGGTCACGTCCAACAGCACCAGGTCCTTCACCTCCCCCTGGATGATCCCCGCTTGGATCGCCGCCCCCACCGCCACCACCTCGTCGGGGTTGATATCGCGACACGGCTGCCTGCCGAAGAACTCCGCCACGGTCCGGGCCACCAGCGGCATGCGGGTTTGCCCACCCACGAGGATCACCTGGCTCACCTGCTCCGGCTTCAGCTTGGCGGCTTCCAGCGCGTTGCGGCAGGGATCCAAGGTTTTCAGCACCAGATCCCGCACCAGGTCCTCCAGCTGCTCCCGGGTGAGCGTGTAGTTGAGGTGCAGCGCTTTGCTCCCCGCCTGGGCGATGAACGGCAACGAAATCGTGGTCACCTCGGCGGAGGAAAGCTGGCACTTCGCTTGCTCCGCCGCCTCCTTGAGCCGCTGCATGGCCATGGGATCCGTGGAGAGATCCACCCCGGTTTCCTTTTTGAATTCCTCCAAAAGCAGCTCGATGATGCGCGCGTCGAAGTCTTCGCCGCCCAAAAACGTGTCCCCCGCGGTGGACTTCACCTCGTAAAGCCCCTCGCCGATTTCCAGGATCGAAATATCGAAGGTCCCGCCCCCCAGATCGTAAACCGCGATGGTTTCGGATCCCACTCCCCGGCCGAAACCGTAGGCCAAGGCCGCGGCGGTGGGCTCGTTGATGATGCGCAGCACCGAAAGCCCCGCCAGGGTACCGGCGTCCTTGGTGGCTTGTCGCTGGGCATCGTCGAAGTACGCTGGCACCGTGATGATCGCTTCCTTTACCTCCTGCCCTAAAGCCGCCTCGGAAAACTCCTTGATTTCCCGCAATATGAACGAGGAAATTTCCTGGGGCGAGAAGGTCTTGCCGCCGATTTGCACGTAGGCATCGCCGTTGGGGGCCTCCACGATGGCGTAGGGCACCAGCTCCCTGGCCCGGGCCACCTCGGGGGAGTTGAACTTCCGCCCCATGAGCCGCTTCACCGCGTACACGGTGTTTTTCGCGTTGGTGACCGCTTGCCGCCGGGCGATTTGCCCTACCAGAAGCTCCCCGTCCGCCGCCAGCGCCACCACCGACGGGGTAGTCCTCGCCCCCTCCCGGTTGGGGATCACCACCGGCCGCGCCCCCTCCACCAGGGCGGCGCAGGAGTTGGTGGTGCCCAGGTCTATGCCGATCACGACGCCCATGGCTCCCCCTCGCCCTCTCCCGGATCACCGGGGGTTGCCGGCGGGGTGGGGGTTTCCTGCCGTTTGGGCACCCCCACCACCACCAGGGCCGGACGCAGCAGCTTTTCCTGGAGCATGTACCCTTTCTGCAGCACCTCCAGCACCACCTCGCCTTGGAGCTCCTCGAGTTCCTTGCGGGCCAGCGCTTCGTGGTAGCGGGGATCGAACGGCTGCGAGAGCGGGTTCACCTCCACCAACCCGTAGCGCCCTAGCACGTCCTTGAGCTGGCGCAAAACCAGCTCCACCCCGGTGCGGATCCCCGACCCATCCCCCTCCGGCACCGCCAGCGCCCGCTCCAGGTTGTCCAGCACCGGCAGCACGTCCCGCAGCAGATCCGCGTGGGCCGAGGCGCGGAACTCCTGCATCTCCCGCTCCTTGCGCTTGCGGAAGTTCTCGAAATCCGCCAGTTTGCGCAAGTAGAGCTCCCGGAAGCGGGAAAGCTCCTCCTGCAGCCGGGCGAGCTCCTCCTGGAGCGCCTGGTCCACCGCCACCTCTTCCCCCGCCTCCGCTGCGTCCCGCTGCGGCTCCTCTTCCTCGCTCCCAGGCACCTCGATGCGCTTTTCTTCCTGCTCCTCCATGGCTCACATCCTCCATTCGGTCACCAGCCGCCCCACGTACTCCACCAGCGGCACGATCCGGGGGTAGTCCATGCGCTTGAACCCCATCACCCCCACGATCCCCGCCTCGCCGCTGGGCAAGCGGAAGGAGGTGACCACCAGGGAAAGCTCACCTTCCTCCCCCAGCGAAAGCTCCCTGCCGAAAATCACCCGGGGCGCCGGGGAGGCGAGATAGGCGTCCAGAAGCTGCAACAGCGCGCTCTTGTCGGCCAAGGCGCGGAAAAAGTCCTTCAGCGCCACCAGCTCCTTGGGCCCCGCCTTGGCCAGGAGGTGCTCGGTCCCCTGGAGGAAGACCTCCCCCCCGGCCCGCAGCTCGTCCTCCAGCGTCCTCTGGGCCAAAAGCATCGCCCCGGCGAGCAGCGCGTCCCGCCGCGCCTTCTGCTCCGCGAGCTCCCGCTCCAGCCGCTGGCGGATCTCCCCCAGGCGCATCCCCCGGAACTGGTGGGTGCAGTAGTTGGAAAGCCGCTCCAGCTCCTCGGTGGCAAACTCCCGCTCCACCGCCAAAAGCCGGGAGTCCACCTGCCCACCCCGGGTCACCACCACCGCCATCACCCTCTCCGGGGAGACCTTCACGAAGTGGATCGCCTCCAGCGTGGCTTCCCGGGGGGCAGGAGCAGCCGCCAGCCCCACCTGGGCGCTCATCTCCGCCAGCACCTGGCTCACCCTGGCCAAAAGCTCCTCGAAGGAGCCTTCCCGGGGAAGCCGCGACGCGAGCTTCGCCTTTTCCCTTTCGGCCAAAGCGGCCCGCCCGGCGAGCTCCTCCACGTACACGCGGAAAGCCGCGTCGGTGGGCACCCTCCCCGCCGAAGTGTGGGGCTGCAGCAGGTAGCCTTTTTCCGCAAGCCCCGCCATGATGTTGCGCAAGGAAGCCGGCGAAAGCCCGGTGCGGGAGGCCCGGGCCAGGGCCCCCGAGGCCACGGGTTCTCCTTGCTGGAGGTAGAGGGCCACCACCTCGCAAAGGATGAGCCGCTCTCTCGGGGAAAGCTCCTGTGCCATCGCCGCTCCTTCCGCGGGGCAATTGTACCTTATCATGCACAGGCCATGGAACCTTGGCTCATCGTCGGAGCAGGTCGCTGCGGCTTGCAGCTGGCTTGGACGCTGCACCGCAAGCGCTGCCCCTTCGCTGGGGTGGTGGCCCGGTCCGCCGCAAGCCGCACCCGCGCCCTCCGGGTTCTCCCAGCGGAGTCGGTGCGCAGCTGGGACGAGCCCTTCCCCCAGGGGGTCTGCGTGCTCCTGGCGGTGCGCGACCGGGAAATCCCGGAAACCGCCGCGGCGCTGCGGCAAGCCTGGGCCGCTTTTCCCGTGGTGCTCCACGCTTCCGGGGCCCTGGGCCCCGAGGTCCTGGCGCCGCTGCGGGAGCTGGGTGCTGCCGTGGGGGTGTTCCACCCCCTCTTGCCGTTCCCCCACCCCGTCACCCCCCGGGTGCGCTTGTCCGGGGCCTGTGCCACCCTGAGCGGCGATCCCCGAGCCGTGGCCGCCGGTGACGCCCTGGCCCGGGCTTTAGGCATGCACCCGGTGGCTTGCCCAACCCTGGATTGGCCCCTCTACCACGCCGCCGCCAACTTGGCTGGTCCGCTGCTTTACGCGTTGCTGCTGGCCTCGCGCAATGAGCTGCAGCGGGCAGGTTTCCCCCCGCAAGAGGCAAAAAGCGCCGTTCGCGCCCTGGCGGCGGCGATCCTCCAGCAAGCAAGCCACGCGGAAGCCTGGGAGCTGCTCACTGGTCCCATCCCGCGGCAGGACTGGCAAACCATCGCCGCGCACCTGGCGGCCCTCTCTCCGAAGCTGCAAGCGGTTTACCGCGCCTTGGCTCGGCTCCCCCAACGACCGCCCTCGGAACCTCCCTCCCCCTAGCCGCTGGCGGGCCAAAGAACCTGTGGCGCTCCTGCAGTAAATTCCGGCTGGGGAAAGCCCGATCAGGACCTTCCAAGCGCCGATCCAAGTTCCCCCGGAAGCGGCAAAGCTTGCGGTGGTGGTGACGGCGCAGCGATCCCTGAGCTGCCGGCCAGCTGGCATGTGAGCTGTATCACCTCCTACCCCTTGACAACCGCTTTTTTTTTAGCCTCCCGCTGACCCTGCCAGAGCAGGGAGGAAAGGAGGGACTCATGAGGCGATGGCTTAGGGTTTTATCGCAAGGCGCAGGGGTGTTGGTGGCTTGCGTGGCGGCTGCGGGCGAGCCCGGGAGCTCCCCGCCGCCCAGTTTGCCCATAGGCTGCCACTACGTTTACCTCTGCACCTGGGCCTGCACGCAAAGCTGCGATCCGGCGGGGTGTGGCCCGTGGAGCTGCAACCTATACTGCGATGACGTGGAAGAAAGGTGCAACTTCCTGGGCGACAATCCGGTCTACACGGGCGACCTTCCCAGCCCGCCCGGGCCTCCCGGCCAACCCTGGGACGCCAACCGCGACAACAAGCTCGACTGCTGGAAATGGGCTGTGAAGGGTTACGACTCCAACGGCACCTGCTGCCAACAGTACGGCGCCACCGATAGCGGTTGCAACCCACCCTGCGGCAGAGGGCCCGTGCACAAGGGGCAGGACCTGGCTGCCCCATGCGGAACCCTGGTCCGCGCCCCCGGCAGGGGAACCGTAGCCAATTTTGGCTACAATAACAGCTCTATGGGGAACTGGGTCGAGGTACAACTCGCGAATGGCGTGTATGTCGTTTACATGCACCTGAGTTGGATCCCGGAGTGGGTAAGAAAAAATGCAAGCGTGTACCCGGGTCAGGAAATAGGCAAGGTCGGTAACACTGGGACCTCATACGGCTGTCATCTTCACCTGCAGGTGCAAACGGTCCCGGATTTACCGCCGTCACCTGCCGATTCCTTACAAAACACGCTTGACCCACGATCGTTTTTTGGAAATTGCTGACGTTGCGAAGGAGGCTACTATGACCAGGACACTTAAGGCAACGGCTTTCGCAATCGCGGCGCTTGCTCTCCGGCCGGCTCTTGCTGGCCAGGTGGGGCTGCCAACCAGCTCGCCGTTAGCGCTTTACGATCGGATCCGGGGGCAATGGCTGGTGCGCGATGGCACACACCTTGTGCTGCTCGGTCCCGGGGGCAAGCAAAGCTTCTCGATGCCACGATTGGAACCAAGCACCAGCTTCGCCCCGGTGGCCGTAGCCAACGGCTGGGTGTTGGCGGTTGTGGGCGGCGGCGAGGGAGAACCGGGGGAGCTGGCCATTGCCGATGCCACGGGCAAGTGGGTGGGCGAGCGTCCTTTGCCGTTCGGGAGCAAGCTTGCGCAAGATGGTAGCGCCCTGGTGACGGTGGACAGCACGTGGTCTGAAGATGCAGCGACCATCGGCGGGTTGATCCACGAGAAGCTTCCTGAGGGCTTCCGCGGGATGGTGGTGCGGAGCTGCACCTTGCCCACCTGGAGCTGCCGGGTGGATCTCTACCCCGACTTGAACCAACCGGTGCAGGATTTCTGGCCGCTGGGGCACGGAGATGTGTTGGTTTCGTTGGGGGAAGGTTCTTTGGGAAGGTTCCGCTTCGGGGAAAGGCTCTGGCTCACCGATGCACCCGTCGGCTATCTGCCGCTTTTTCTCGACGTCTCGATCGCCCGAGGTGAGCTGTTGGTGGTGGATCGCCCCTTCGCTCGGCTCACCGTATATGCCCTTGGAAGCGGTGCACCGCTGTTCGCCTGGGACCCGGCGAAAGACAAAACGTTCCTTGCGGCGTTCGTGGGGAAGGAGGGGACGGCAGGGCTGCGCAGGTGGTGCTCCTTGCGGGACAAAGGAGAAGAACCGGCAGGGCAACTTTCCCAAGCAACCCCCCAAGGCCAGGGTGCTCCCGGCGAGGCAGCCTGGGCTGTGGCGGCTGCAGGCGACGAGCTTTCCGCTACCATTCTCCCCAACGGGGACCTGGCAGTGGCAGGGGGGAACGCAGGCTCGAGCCGCGGCGTGGAATGTCCGAACCGGGGGTGGCTCTGGGTCGTTTCCCGGGAGAAGGCCAGCGTGGTGCGAGCTGCATCGCTTTTCACCCTCGCCCAGAAGCTCCGCTGGCCTCTTGATCTTCCGGCAGGTGGCGACATCGGTTTTCAGCTCACGGCGCTTGCTACCGATGGCAAAGGCATGTTTTTCGTATGCTCGTATGTCTCCACTGGATGCTTTTCTTTCCCGCTGCAAGCGCTAGCCCCGGTTGTCCCTTAGCCGCAACAGCAGGTCCAAAGCGGAGGGAGGTATGGGCCAGTCGAAAATCAATAGATGGAGAAAACTCTTGATGCTCGTCGCGGTTGCTGCTGCTCCAGTGCCCTTGAACGCAGCAGGCATTGCGATGGATCCGCGTACCGGCGCGGTAGTCATAGCCCAAGGGCAAGAGGTGCAGGTGGCGGCGGCATTCGGGGCATCGGCCAGCAATACGTTCCGCACCCCGGGCTATTTCACGCCCTTTACGTTCCGGAACAACCTGGTGTTCGGCAGCGAGATGCCTGGACCCCAGGCCGAGGAGGCCGTGGCAGTGGTCTACGACCTCGGGGGCAAAAAGCTTTTCGAATGCGCGAACTTGCACACCTCCTCGCTCGCTGCGGACGGCTCGGCAGTGGTTACCGCCACCAACCCCCTTCGTTTTGGTAACGCACCGGAAAACCCAACACAGGAGCAGAGCACCTGGGAACTCCTTGCTCGCGAAGCCGGGAAGGACCAGCTGCCGATGCCTCGCAAGGACGCCTTCATCGTGAGGAGCTGCAAGCTGGCGCCGGTCTCTTGCGAGTTCGATTTCTACGGCCCCGAGCTCTTCGGGCTCCAAGGCCAGCAGCTGCTCGCCTCAGCTGCGGGTGTGGCGCCTCGGGACGCAGTGCTCACGATCACCCCTGGCGTGGTGGCCAGGGTAAAGGAAGGCAAGCTGGTGTGGCGGACCGAAGTGGTGGATACGCTTTCCAACACGCCGGAGATCTGGGACCTGCGGCCTGATTTGGACGCGCTTGTCTTGGGGAGCGATCACTCAGGAGATCTTTGGCTTCTGGCCCTTTCCACCGGGGAAATCCGCGGGCACTGGGTACCCACCGAAGACACTAAGCTTGCGGCGGTACTTTTCCCCGAAGGGCTGGAAAAAGAAGTTTCAAGAAACTGCCGATGGTCGCCCGAAGAAAGCAAGCCAGGGCCAGTACCTGCCAGCTACCTGGAAAAAATCCGCTCCTCCGGTAGAGGGGTTTTCCTCGAGGCAGAGCTGATTCACGTGTCGCTGGCGAAGATCCTCGATGGAAGCAAAGCTGTGGCTTTCATCGGTGGGTATCCTTTATACTCACCGATTGCATCCCATGGAGCCCTGGATTGCCTGCAGCCCTACAGGATCGTGGCGGTTGACCTGCGCACGGGCACCGCTTTGGCCGTAAGGCCGGTAAGCCAGCTGTTTCCCGAAGCCCTTCGCAGCGATCCTGCCCTCGACCCGGAGAACCGCCCTCGCCCACAGCTTGCCACGGGAGCAGGCAGTATCGTTGTCTGCATGGCTCGAACTGGCGAATGGAGCCTCTGCTCGTCGGTTTCCCAGCAGGCCCTTCGGTAGAACGGCATGGGTAAGGCAACGCTTCCTGCGATCGCGGCGCTTGCTCTCCGGCCGGCTCTTGCCGGCCAGGGTGGGCTGCCGGATCGCTCGCGGCTTTTCCCCTAGCCGCAACACACAAGTTGGAAGCAAGGTGGGGCCGGCTCGGCCCCACCTTGTGGTTTTTTGGCGGCGAAGCGGGAAGGCAGCGCGGCGCGCTTTCGTCCCGAGGCATGCGCCGCTTTCTCCGCCGGTGGTCGGTTGCCCCCCTTGCCGCGCCCACGTGATAAAATCCCAGCTCACGAGGTAGCGCCGCAACGGCGCTTGCC
>Ga0209162_1003784_pt1 | contig 11864 bp, 8 predicted proteins | sample YNPNPMetaG_FD_187121 | JGI IMG/M metagenome (GOLD analysis project Ga0209162, IMG submission 187121) | Anoxygenic and chlorotrophic microbial mat microbial communities from Yellowstone National Park, USA - YNP NP MetaG (SPAdes) (version 2) ...
GCGGTCATCGAGGACATCGTCAAGAATTATCCGATAGTCGCCTTGGTGAACAGTTGGAATAGTTCTGCAGAAACCGCCCCATCTGTCACCCGCAGTAACGCCGGGGGTGCAGACGTCGGAGTGGAAGGGCTATCTGCGACGAACAGTCCAGCCATCTCGCCCGATAATATGACCGTAGAGATTGTTCCCGTTCGCCTGCCAACGCTACCAGCGCATGTGGCGTTTGCCCTCTATCTGGTCGGTGCACTGGTTTTCTACACCCTGCTGGTGTTGATTGCACAACCCGGTCCAGCAGAGTACTACTGAAAAGTCCCGACTCGGTTTCGTGTGGCACCTCCGCACTCCCCGGCAAGCTGATTGCCGGGGAGTGTTCGCTACGGATTATCGGTTCCCCTTGACCACCGGTAGCAGGATATGGCTTGGACGACCGGCATCCATGTAGATGGTGTTGTGCGCTGGACGGGTACGTTCGCTGGCACGGAAAGGCTCGCCGGTATTGGGGTTGGGGTCAAACGCGGGAGCGTTGCTCGAAGTGATGTGCACCCGAATCCGATGCCCCCTGTTGAATACAATACTGGTGCTCCACAGGTCAATCTCAAAGCAATACGGCGTGCCCGGCCGCATGAGCTTTTCCTTAGAAAACCCTTCGCGGAAGCGGGCACGCAGGATACCCTCGCAGATGTTGATGGAGCGTCCGTCCGGGTATACATCGCACAACTTCGCCGCAAAGTCGGTGTCGGGTGCGTCGCTGGAAGCCCACAGCATCACCTTGACCCTGCCGGTCACCTCCATCGGCTCGCGTAGCGGCTCGCTGGTGAACACCAGCACATCGGGACGGCTTTCTATCTTACGCTGGTCCATCGCTCCGGCAGGCAGCGTCAACCTCGGTCCGCCTACGGTCGGCACGGGGTCTTTGGGGTCGTAGGTGTAGCTCAGTGTGTCTCCCTCTTCGGGTTTCCGTGTGGATAGCGAGCGGTCAGGATGCAGGTAGAAGGGGGTTGGCGTCGCGTTCATGGGAGGCCACTGATTGGCAGTACGCCATTCGTTGCCGGGGGCGTTGCGGTCGGTCACATCGCCCATCACGTAGTAGGTTACTGCGGGCTCACGGTCTACACCGTTATCTACACCTTTCAGATAGTGGTCAAACCACTTCCAGATGTCGTGTGCGGTTGTGGGTGGGTTCTTGGCATTGGGGAAGGTGAGTTCCCCTGCTTTCTCTTGAAACACCCCATGCGTCCAGGGTCCTATCAGCAGTTTCTGCTTGCCTCGTGCGCCGGGTCCGCCTCGTGTTTGCATTCCAACGAAGGCATCTATGGTTGCCTGGGCGAAGATATCGTACCAGCCGCCGATGTGGATGGCGGGTGCGTTCGTATAGCGAAAGCGGGTGGTCATGTCTCGCTCGCGCCAGTAGGAATCGTGGGTAGGATGAGATGTCCAGATTTTGAGCGCATCGGGGCTAAACGCACTGATGCGCAGCCAGTCCTCAATCATCGCTTTGCGGAACACACCACCCCAGTATACCACGCCATGGTACAGGCTTGGTGCGCCCACCGTGATATTCTGCGCGGTTACCCTCTTCGTTCCGGTGCCAGCCAGCAGGTACTGCGTGATGCCCAGTGCGGAACCACCCCACGTGCCGATTTTGCCGTTGCACCACGGCTGGCGGGCTATCCATTCCACCGTATCCTCACCGTCGCGCAGCCTGCCCCAGCCATCGGTTTCAAAAGGCAGGTTCTCTCCCTCCGAGCCGAACCGTCCGCGCGTGTTCTGAACCACCATCACATATCCCCGCCGCGCTGCATCCTGCGCAATACCCTCGCCCAGTTTGCGGTCGTAGGGGGAACGCAGCAAAATCACGGGGAAGGGCCCATCGCCTTCGGGAAAGTAGATATCGGTCGCCAGACGCACGCCATCGCGCATGGGTACCATGACGGTTTCCTTTTTCACCGGCGGCTGCAGTTTCGAGAGCACCGCCCGCACGAGAAACCCCGCGCCAATCACGCATGCACTGAGGGTCAGTACGGTTCGCCACCATTTTGCCCTGCGCATTACCGTAACTCCTTCACAGATGTTTGAAATAACACTTCGCAGACCATGCACCGGGTTCCTGTATGTGGCTGGCGATGGTCGTTGACATCAACCTCTGCGCGGCAACCGCGTTCACGATGTTGACATCACCTGCCACGCATGATAGCTTATAGCAGGCATCACTATCCAGAGGAGGAACCTGTGGATACTTTGAAGGTATTCCATACCACCATCCGCAAAGAGACCCGGGGAAACGGGCACACCATAGACCTGACATCGGAACTGCAAGCAGCGGTGCGAGAAAGCGGTATACAGAACGGAACAGTTACTCTGTTCGTGATAGGCTCTACAGCGGGACTGACCACCATGGAGTTCGAGCCGGGGCTGGTGAGTGACCTGCAGCGCGCTTTCGAGGCAATCGCTCCCACCGGCGCCTCTTATGCCCACGAGGCTCGCTGGGGCGATGACAACGGACACGCCCATGTGCGCGCATCGCTGCTGGGCCCCTCCCTCACCATCCCCGTGGTGCAGGGGCAGGCGACGCTGGGTACCTGGCAGCAGGTGGTCTTGATCGACTTCGACACTCGCCCGCGGCAACGGCAGGTCGTCATCCAGATGATGGGACAATAAGCAAGCGCTTCAGTTGGCGTCGCGCAGCGCGCGCAATCGCTTCGCGAACTCGCGCGGAGGCTCGTAGCCGACGAGGGTCAAATCCTTCACCCATTCGCCACGCGCGTTGAGAAAAGCCACTGTCGGCAGTCCCTCCGCGCCATATTTCTTCGCGAGCTCCACCGTCTCCGGCGGGGGCGTGCTGGATGTCATATCCACGCGAAACACTGCGAAGTCCTTCGCCAGCCGGGCGACCTCGCCGTCGGTAAAGGTCTCTCGTTCAAGACGCCGACAGAACGGACACCAGTCCGCGCTGAAGACAAGCACCACCGGCTTGCCCTCATCGATAGCCTGCAGAATAGCCGTTTTGCTGGCGGGGAGCATATTCACCTGCCCCTTGCCTGCCAGCACGCCGGGCTGCGCCACCCACAGCGCCCCCATGATCAGTGCAAAACCCAGCACCGAATGGGCACCGCGCCTGCGCAGGAGCAGTATGCCTGCCACACCAAGGCTTACCGTCATCAACACACGCACCACTTCCAGCGGCATCATTTCACGAGTTTGCCAGAGAACTCCGGCAACCACCAATAGAATAGCCACCGGTAACCAGAAACCGAATCGTTGCATCGTATCCTCCTTATCGCTTCGCTGTCTGTGTCGTCAACGAATGGAATTGCGCCATTCGCTTCAAGAACGCCTCCGGCGGTTCGAACTGCACCAGGCGCAGCGCTCCTTGCTCACGACCAGAGCCGTCCAGAAAGACAATGGTAGGCACGCCGACGATGCCGAACCGCTTCTTCAAGTCCTGCACGGCAGGGCTATCATCGCGAGTCAGGTCTGCCTTCAATGCGACGATGCCCTCAAACGCCTGCGCCACACGCGGGTCGGAGAAAGTATTTGCCTCCAGCTCCTTGCACGGCAGGCACCAGTCGGCATAAAAATCGATGACCACCGGCTTACCTTCGGCAACAGCTTGCTGCAGGGCTGCCTCGCTGTACGGCTGCCAGGCGATATGACCGCCCTCTGCCTTCTGGGTGGGGAGCGCAATCATCACTGCCCATGCCACCAGCGCTACGCCCAGCAGTCGCTTGAACCAGAAGAAGCCGCGCACCGTTTTCGCCAGCTTGTCTACGGCAGCCAGATAGACCCCCACGCCCGCCAGGAAAGCGAACATCAGCCACTTATACACCATCGCAGGCAGGATAGGACTGAGGAAGAATATCGCCACACCGATTAGCGCGAAGCCAAATAGATGCTCGACCGCCACCATCCACTCGCCGCTGCGCGGCAGTCGCCGAATCGCCCCCGAAAACATTGCCAGCACAACATACGGGATACCCAGCCCGATTCCCAGCGTCAGGAACAGCAGAAAGCCCAGTGGCACATTGCCCGTGCCCGAAACCACCGCCGCCAGCGCGACAACCACGGGGCCCACGCATGGTGCTGCTGCCACACCGACCAGCAGTCCCATTAAGAACGCCCCCAGCCAGCCTTCGCGCAGACGCGCCTTGTTGCGCAAACCGGCAGGAAGCTGCAACTGGTACAGGCCAAACATGCTCAGCGCAAGCGCAATCAGGATGACCGCAAACCCACCAAGCACCCACGGGTTCTGCAGCTGGAAACCGAAGGTCTTTCCCAGTGCCGCCGCCGCGGTGCCCAGTGCCGCGTACATCAACGCCATTCCGAACACATACACCAGCGACAGACCAAATGTGCGCGCCGCACTGCCCGCCGTCTGCCGGCTGAAGAAGGAGATGGTGATAGGAATCAGCGGGTACACGCAGGGCGTGAGGTTCAGCAAAAGCCCCAGCAGCAGGATTATCGGCAACGCGATGCCGAACCGTCCTGCGTTCAGCAAATCCTGTAGTTTCTGCAGATAGGCTCCCCCTGGCGTGGAAGAGAACGTGCCCGCCACTGCCGCGCCGTCGGAACCGGGCGACGCGCCAGTCTGTTCTGCCTGCGCCACCGCCTGCTCACCCTCTGTGTCAATACTTGCCGCCGAAGGGGCGACCTTTAGCTTCAGGCTAAACGGTAAGTCTCCGGGCGGATAGCAGGATTTGTCGTCGCACGCCTGATAGTTCACCTTGCCCCGGACGGTGACCTCGCCCCCTTTTAGCTGCTTCGAGGGTGTAGCGGTGACACGAACAACAATCTTGCCCTCGTACACTGCGATTTTCTTGCCGCCCGTGAAAGCGAACTCGCGCAACAAGCCTTTCGGATACTGAGGAGCAGCGAAGGTGATACCCGGTACGGGGTCTATCGTCACGGTAGTAGGAATGAGGAACTTCTCGCTCGCCGGGTTGGCGTTCACGTGGTACGGGTGCTTGATGTTCAGCGTAACCAGTATTTCGAAAGGCTTGCCGGGCACAACCTGCTTGACCGAAGCCGTCGCCTGTACGCTCAGGGCGTCTTTCGGCGGTGCGAACTGCGCAACGGCTGAAACGGTCAGCAGCAGTGCTCCAAGCAACGCAATAAGCGTTCGGTACATAGACTTCACCTCGTACACAGTTTCTCTTCCCTATACGATAGATACCTCGAACTCGGTTTCGGATGCATGGCGGTCTCTTGCTTGACACTATCCGTATCCCTCTGCTACCATTATCCCGAACCGACAGCTCCCGAAAGGGGGCAAACTTGTGGTCATTGCACTTTTGCGTCGGCAGAATGCAGGAACAGGAGGCTCCGTATGACCAACAACTGGAACGAACGCTGGGATGCGCTGGCAGACCGCCTGGCACAGATGACGCTGGAACGCTACCCCGAAATGGCAACCTATCTGGGCGTACACACCTACGACCATCACGTATACGACAACTCCGAGACCGCACGCGTTGCGGAGATTCGCGCCCTTTACAGTCTTTTGAGAGAGATACAGTCCATCCCGCGGGAACAGCTGAGTCCGGAACGCGCTCTGGACCACGCGCTGGCGGAGAGCGAGATTCAGCATCGGCTGATTGACCTCGAAGCGTGGCGCAGCTGGACGCACGACCCCGATGTGCCCAACAGCATCGTCGTCGGGGGGGTCTTCGCGCTGGCAAAGCGCTCGTTTGCCCCGCCGGAAGAGCGGCTGAAAGCGGTCATCTCCCGCTTGAAACAGGCGCCGGTAGTGTTCGAACATGCCCGCCGTCAGCTGAGTGAGCCCGCGCGTGTGCCCACCGAAATCGCTATCCAGCAGGTCAAAGCCACCATTGGCTTCTTCGAGCAATCGCTTCCTGCCGCCTTCCGCGAGGTGACGGACACCAAACTCTGGAACGAGTTCGAGGAGGCAAATCGGGCGGTTATCGATACCTACCGCGCCTACGCCGCGTGGCTGGAGGAGGAGGTGCTTCCCCGCGCACAACACCCCTTTGCCATCGGTGAGCGGCTTTACAGCCTGCGCCTGAAATGGGGCGAGGGGGTGGAAATGCCAATGGATAAGCTCATCGACATCGGCAAGCGCGAGCTGCAGAGACTGCAGGAGGAGTTCACCAAGACCGCGGCGCGCATAGACGCCACTCGCTCGCCGAGAGAGGTGTTCTACGAGATGGCGAAAGACCATCCCGCTGCCGACCAGCTCATCCCGTTCACGCAGCAGATGCTGGAGGAGCTGCGTCAGTTCTGTATCGACCGCGAGGTGGTAACCATCCCGTCCGACGTGCGCTGCCGGGTGGAGGAGACGCCCGAGTTCATGCGCGAGCTGACCTTTGCCAGCATGGACACGCCCGGTCCCTTCGAAGAGGTAGCGACGGAAGCGTTCTACAACATCACCCTGCCCGCGCCCGACTGGTCGCCAGAGGATGTGGAAGGGCACCTGCGCGCGTTCAACCGCTACAACCTGACCGCTATCAGCATCCACGAGGCGTATCCGGGGCACTATGTGCAGTTCCTGTGGCTGAAACATGCCCCCACACGCCTGCGCAAGATGCTGGGCTCCTACTCCAACGCGGAGGGCTGGGCGCACTACTGCGAGGAGCTGTTCATGGAACTGGGCTACAAAGCGGAAGACCCGCGATACCGTCTGGCGCAGTTGCATGAGGCATTGCTGCGCGCCTGCCGATACGTCGCTGGCTTCGGGATGCACACACGGAGAATGAGCGTGGACGAGGCAAAGCAGCTGTTCGTCGAGGAGGCGCACATGGAACCCATCAACGCCGAACGCGAGGCGAAGCGCGGCACGGTCGACCCGATGTACTGCAACTATACGCTGGGCAAACTGCTGCTGCTCAAGCTGCGGGAAGACCTGAAGCGCAAGCAGGGCGCGGCGTTCAACCTGCGACAATTCCATGATAATTACCTGAAAGCAGGGTTCCCGCCCATCCCCCTGTTGCGCGAACAGATGCTGGGTGAGGTTGGAGAGGTTCTTTAATCGCTCACGAGCTGAGCAGGATGGTCTCCCGCTCGAACAGGCGGGTGGCAACCTGAAGGCTGACGACTGCCACGGCGCATGACGCCAGCAGCGAAAGCAACAGGAAGGAAGGCTCCATTACCCCTGTCAGCACCTGTTTGATGATAATCGCGCCGTTGAGTACAGGTACAGCCGCCAGCCACAGTCCCGACTCGGTGCGTGCGAACATCGACGCCACCGCTGGCAGTACCACCAGTGTGCTGAGCGGGATCAGGTAGGTCTGCGCTTCTTTCTGGTTGCGGGCGAAGGTGGAGATAATGGTCAGCACCGCCGAGTAGAATACGGTCAGCGGAATCAGCGTGACCACCAGCGCGCCCATCGCCCAAGCCGAAACGCGGAACTTGCCCGCCTGTTCGCTGAAGATATGTGCGCTTGTGGGGAGGGTAAACGCCAGCAACATGCCCAGCATGGCGAAGATGGCTGCCACCATGCACACCACGGCGACCGTGAGGAACTTGCCCCATACAATCTGCCGCCGGGTAGCGGGCGTCGCCAGAAGGGTCTCCATTGTGCCACGCTCCTTCTCTCCTGCAATCAGGTCAAACGCAGGCGACACCGCCCCAAAAAACGCCGACAGCACGATGACGTAGGGCAGCACGATGCTCAGCATCAGGTTGCCTACCGGGCTTTCGGTCTGGATTGCCTGGGTGGTCAGGGCGATGGGTCGGGTGAACTCCGCCCCGATGAAGCGGCGGGCGAGGCGTCGCTGCACCCACTCTGCGCTCAGTTGATCGCTCACTGTCCGGAGGCGTTGCACCGCATCGCGCGAACTGTCATTTAAGGGGTCAAACAGCACCTGCACCTGCGCGGTGCTCTCGTTGTGCAGCCGCTCGTCAAAGTCCGCCGCCAGAAGAACCACCGCTTTCACCACCCGATGGCGTAGCTGCGTCTCTGCCTGTGTTTGCGCCGGTAGCCGATGCACAGCGAAGCCCGCCTCCTGAAGCGCCGCGATGAACTCCTCACCGCCTCTGGGCGCGACCACCCCAATGGGGATGACCACCTTCTGGGCGGACTCCTGACGTTGCTGCACCATCAGCCCGATACCCCAGAGCAGCATGGGCGTCAGCAACAGCGGGGAGATGATGGTGGAGAACAGCACTCGCCGGTCGCGAAGCACCTCGCGCAGTTCCTTCCAGAACACCACGAACGTGCGGTTCATACGGCGTCCTCCTTCTCGCCAATGAGACTGAGAAACACCAGCTCCAGCGCGCGTTCCCCCGTGCGCGTGCGCAGTTCATCCAGCGTGCCAATCGCCACGACGCGCCCGCGATGGATAACGGCAATTCGGTCGCACAGTCGTTCCGCCTCACTCATGATATGGGTGGAAAAGAGGATAGTGTGCCCTTTGCGGCGGCTGTCGTCGATGAACTGCATGATGGTGCGCGAAGTTACCACATCCAGCCCCGCCGTCGGCTCGTCCAGGAACATCACCGGCGGGTTGTGGAGGATACTGCGGGCGATGCTCACACGCTGTTTCTGACCGGTGGAGAGGCGGTCGCATCGTCCGTCGATGAAATCGTGCATGCGTAGCGTCTCCACCAGCTCGTCTATACGGCGGCTCAGGTGCTCGCGGGACAGGCCGTACAGCGCGCCAAAGTAGTGCAGTATCTCGCGTGCGGTCAGGCGTCCATACAGCGCGGTGGAACCGGTGAGATAGCCGATATGCTGGCGCACCTCCTGAGGCTGGGTGCGGATATTGTAACTGGCGACGGTGGCATCGCCTGCAGAGGGCGAGAGAATGGTGCCCAGCACACGCAGCAGAGTGGTCTTGCCGGCACCGTTGACCCCCAGAATGCCGAACACCTCTCCCGGCTGCGCCTCGAAGCTCACCTCCTCGAGCGCAACCACCTGTCCCCGCTTGCGGTCGGAGAAGACTTTGCTTAAACCGCTGGCGGTAACCATTCCAATCTCTCCTATCGGCAAAAAAGACACCGAACCCGAGGCGTGGGTTTCACCGCATATGGTGTATTGTACGCCCTCACCCCTGTCCCCTCTCCCACGCTGTGGGAGAGGGGCGGTTGCAAACCTCACCCCCTCCCGTCTCCTGCCCCGAGTCTGGACCAAACGAGAAAATTTAAAGAATTTTGCCTGTCCAGCCCCCTTCAACCCCTTTTTTGGCACGAATCATGCATGTATACAGAAATGGAAGAGGACAGACGCCCGCGAGGAGGGGTTTCGTACTTCCCCATATGGTATGTTCTTCCCAGCAGAGCCTCTCCTGAAGCGTTCCCACTGTTTCCTCCTCCAGAGCCTGAGCGAAGGGGCTTTGAGATCCTTTACTTACGCTCAGAATGACAGTTACTGTCAGGATGAACAAAGTCGAACATCTCGTTGTTGTCACCCTGAGCGATAGCGAAGGGGCTCGGGTTCTTTGCTTCGCTCCGAATGACAAGCAATATGCTCAGCAGGACACTCTTATCAAAGGAGGGGTTTTACCATGCGAAAGGGCAACAACGGATGGACTGTGTTGTGTCTGGTAACCACGTTGGTGCTTTCCACACTGTCCGCCATCGCACAGGGAAGACCGGACATCGTCTGGATGAAAGGAGGGCACTCAAGCCGGGTCTACAGCGTGGTCTTTTCCCCTGACGGCAGTCTGCTCGCATCAGGCAGTGACGATTCCACCATCAAGTTGTGGCGGGTAACAGACGGGGAATTACTTCGCACCCTCGTGGGGCACTGGCATGTGGTCACCAGCATGGCTTTTTCTCCGGATGGCAGTCTGCTGGCATCGGGAAGCGGGGATAACACGGTCAAGTTGTGGCGGCTATCCGATGGAGCAGAACTGCGTACCCTGACGGGGCACACGGGTTGGGTGCATAGCGTCGCATTTTCTCCCGACGGCAGTCTACTGGCGTCAGGGAGCGCGGATGGCACCATTAAGCTGTGGCGGGTGACGAATGGGACGGAAGTACGCACCCTCAGAGGACACTCGTGGGATGTGACTGACGTCGCCTTCTCTCCCGACGGCACCCTGCTCGCATCGGGAAGTGGGGATCGCACCATCAAGTTGTGGCGGGTGTCGGATGGAACACTGGTGCGCACCCTCGCAGGGCACTCGGATTGGGTCTGGAGCATCGCTTTTTCCCCGGATGGTTCTCTGCTGGCATCCGGAAGCAGGGATTACACCATCAAGTTGTGGCGGATGTCGGACGGGGCACTGGTGCGCACCCTCACAGGGCACTCGGATGGCATCCGGAGCGTCGCCTTCTCTCCCGACGGCACGCTGCTCGCGTCGGGAAGTGAGGATTCCACCACCAAGTTGTGGCGGGTGTCGGACGGAGCAGAAGTACGCGCCCTCATGGGGCATGAGGGTGTGGTCTTAGGCGTCGCCTTCTCCCCCAGCGGCACTCTGCTGGCGTCGGGAAGCGTAGATAATACCGTCCGGTTGTGGCAGGTGTCCGATGGAACAGAAGTGCGTACCCTCACCTGGCACACGGGTTGGGTCACCAGCATCACCTTTTCTCCCTGCGGCAGTCGTCTGGCTTCAGGAAGCGGGGATAACACAATCAAGTTGTGGCGGGTGCCCGATGGAACAGAATTGCGTACCCTCGCGGGGCATTCAGATTGGGTCAGCTGCGTCGCCTTTTCGCCCGACGGCACCCTGCTCGCATCGGGAAGTGGAGATCGCACAATCAAATTGTGGCAGGTGTCCAATGGGGCAGAGCTATGCACCCTCACAGGGCACTGGGATTGGGTCTGGAGCATTGCCTTCTCCCCCGATGGCACTCTGCTGGCATCGGGGAGCGCGGATAACACCGTCAGGTTGTGGCAGGTGTCGGATGGGACAGAGGTGCGCACTCTCATGGGGCACTCGCACTGGATCAACAGCGTCGCCTTTTCTCCCGACGGCAGCCTGCTGGCGTCGGGGAGCGCGGATGGAACAGTCAAATTGTGGCAGGTGTCAGACGGAGCATTGCTCCAAACCCTCTCCGGGCACTCGCGGGAAGTCACCGACGTCGCCTTTTCTCCGGATGGCACTCTGCTGGCATCGGCGAGCGCAGATGGCACCGTCAAGGTGTGGCAGGTGTCAGACGGAGCAGAAGTGCGTACCCTCATGGGGCACTCGAACTGGGTCAACAGCGTCGCCTTTTCTCCGGACGGCACTCTGCTAGCATCGGCGAGCGCGGATAACACCATCAGGTTGTGGCAGGTGTCGGACGGGGCAGAACTGCAAACCTATGACCAGGAAATGGGCACGGGTGTTCTTTCCATCCAGTTCTCACCCGATGGACAGTTGTTTGCCTGTGGGCGAGACGATGCAACCGTGATGGTGGCACGCAACCCGTTTGCACAGCGCACCTACTCCATTAGCGGTCAGGTCACGCTGGAGGACTTCTCCGGGGACGTCACGTGCGTGCCGGTGGCGGTGGAGCTGCGCCGGAACGGCAACGCGGTGCGGCGACACGCTCTGTGGCTGGATGCTTCCGGATGCTACACATTGCGCGGCGTGCAGTCCGGCACTTACGACCTCGCCTTCAAAGCCAGCCACTGGCTGCGGGCGGTGGTACCCGGCGTAACCGTTGCTGATTCCGATGTGGATGGGATGGACGTATGGCTGCTCAACGGCGACATCGACGGAGACAATGAGGTGACGCTGTTCGACTTCGGCGCGCTGGTGGCGGCGTTCGGCTCCATGCCCGTCGACAGCAACTGGAACCCCGATGCCGATTTGGACGGCGATGACGAGGTAACGCTGTTCGATTTCGGCATCCTCGCGCGCAACTTCGGCGCGATTGGGGATGAGTAGCCCTCACCCCTGTCCCCTCTCCCACGCTGTGGGAGAGGGGAGTGATTTGCCCTCACCCCTGTCCCCTCTCCCACGCTGTGGGAGAGGGGAGTG
>Ga0209162_1003785_pt1 | contig 11863 bp, 7 predicted proteins | sample YNPNPMetaG_FD_187121 | JGI IMG/M metagenome (GOLD analysis project Ga0209162, IMG submission 187121) | Anoxygenic and chlorotrophic microbial mat microbial communities from Yellowstone National Park, USA - YNP NP MetaG (SPAdes) (version 2) ...
GACGAGACAAGGGCGGGATGCCCTCGCTTCCAGGCGCGCGGGTTACTCCAGGTGTGAACAGTTACCTCACGCCCTCTCCGTCAAGCGGAGCACGAGACTGGCGGTGGGCGAGGTTGAAGGAGCCCCGGGTTCCGGGCGGGCGCAGCCCGCCCGGAACCTCACGCTGTGAGAACCATCGGGACAACCGGGCTGCCCCACGGCCTGGCCCGCGCTCAGGCGCCTGGCCGCTCCTCGCCGCTCTCCTGGCGCATCCGACGTTGCTGCAGCACCCCGTACTCGATGGCCTGCCAGATGAGGATCGGCGCCCCCGCCCCCACAAAACCGGCGATCACCAGCCGTTCGTAGTCGCGCCAGGTCAGCTTCGCGCCGCTCCGCCGCGCGATCCAGCGCACCGGCAACCCGACCAGTAGCACCCCACCAACGACTTCCAGCGCCACCCACGTGGGTTTGATGGGCAGCGCCCGTTCCAGCACTGCCAGAATACCCGAATAGCTCGCCCCAAGAATAGCCGTGGTCCAGAGGACCTGGTTCTGCAAATGCTCGGGATCGTTCGCCTGGGAGACGAGCGGCGAAGCCTGTGCCATACGCTTGCCCTTTCCACTAATGCTCCGGACGCCTGAGCACCTGTTCAGACCTGTCGGGGGGATCGCATCAGGTATGCCAAACAGGCTCGCAGGCTCCTGTGAGGACAAACGTGCACGGTATCCGATTTTGCGCGACGGCTGCCGCTTCCTAAACATGGGGGAACCCGGTTCCCCCATACCCCCTCCCGGTGAGAGGGTTTGGACCCCCACGCCTCGCCCCCGGTTCGAGGTATGCTATACTAGCGTCACCGCAGCATTGATCCGGGTGACCGTATGCAGCATACCCCGAAGAGGAGCGCGCAATGAAGCGCATGGTGAGCATCAGTCTGGGCTCATCGGCCCGCGATTACCACTTTACGACCGCGATCCTCGGGCGCGCGGTCGAGGTCGAGCGCATTGGCGTGAATGGCGAGGCTGCGCGCGCCGCGGAACTGATCCGCGCCTTCGATGGGCGGGTGGACGCAATCGGCCTCGGTGGCCTCACGCCGGTCTTCCGGGTGGGCGCGGCGCGGTATCCCCACCAGGAGGCCATCCATATCGCCGCCCAGGCCCACCGGACGCCGGTGGTGGACGGCGGGGTGATCAAGGCCACCCTGGAACGCTGGGTCGTGGCCCAGGCTGCGCGGCAGGTTCCCGGTATCTTTCGCTACAAGAAGATCCTCTTTACGAGCGGCATCGAACGCTACCAACTGGCCGCGGCGATTGCCGAGCACGGCGGGGAGTTGCGCTTCGCCGATCCGATTGTGCACATCGGGCTGCCCTCCCTGCCCGTGCCCCGTTCCCTGGAACAACTCGAACTCTACGCCGCTACCACCCTGCCCATCACGGCGTTGCTGCCCTACCGCCTGCTGTACCCCGTCGCCCTGGGTCAGGAGGGCTACGACCCCCGCGCCGAGGGTCTCTTCCGCTGGGCCGAGGTGATCGCCGGCGATTTCGCCTTTATTCGCCGCTTTGCTCCGCAGGACCTCCGCGGCAAGACCATCGTGACCGACGATCCCTCGCCCGCCGAGATCGAGGACCTGCGCCAGCGCGGTGTGGTCACGCTGGTAACGATGACGCCGCCGTTCACCAGCGCCGACGGCGCGCCCGCGCCCCGTCCCTTCGTCGCCGCCGATGTGCTCGAAGCGATGGTCACGGCCATTCAGGAAACTGGCGCCCAGCCCGGCGAGGCGGAGGTGCTGGATTTCATCGCCGCCACGGGCTGGGGCGCGCACGTTCAGGAGTTGAATCCGCGACCAAAGCCGAAGTTCGCCTTCGTGATCCACCCCCTGCGCCCTAGCCTGATCGCCAACGATCCCCGTTTCCGGTGGACACGCTACCTGCCGCAGCGACTGGTTGAGCGGGTCGCCGCTTACATTCCGCCCCTCTACCTCTCGCGCATCCGTGGGATTCGCTCGGCGGCCACGGGCGAAGAAGTCGAGGGCATTCTGCTGACCCTCGGCGCCACGCCGCGAGAGATGCTGCGTCGCCCGCCGGGTTTCACCTACCGGCGGCTCATCCGCGCCGCGCGGATGGCCGAGAAGATGGGCGCCCAGATCATGGGCCTCGGCGCGTTCACCTCGGTGGTCGGCGACGCGGGGATCACCGTCGCCCAGAAGAGCGACATCGGGATTACCTCGGGCAATTCGCTCACCGTGGCGGCGACCCTGGAAGCAGCCAAACAGGCTGTGCTGCTGATGAAAGGTGGGCGACCCGACAAGGTGCGCGCCGTGGTCATCGGCGCGACCGGCTCGATCGGCTCGGTATGCGCCCGCCTGCTGGCCCAGGCTGTGCGCGACGTGGTGCTGATCGCCCCCCGCCCCGAGCGCCTCCTGGCCCTCAAGCAGCAGATCGAACACGAGACCCCCGGCGCCCGCGTCATCGCCGCCACCCATCCCGATGCCTACCTCGGCGACGCCGATCTGATTATCACCACAACCAGTTCACTTACCGGGCGTGTTATTAATATTGACAAACTTAAGCCTGGCGCCGTAGTGTGCGACGTGGCCCGCCCGCCGGATGTGAAGGAAGAGGACGCCGCCCGTCGGCCCGATGTGCTGGTGGTGGAGAGCGGCGAGATTGTGCTGCCCGGCGAGCCTGATTTTGGCTTCGATATTGACATGCCCCCCGGCACCGCCTACGCCTGTCTCTCCGAGACGGCGCTGCTGGCGATGGAGGGGAAGTTCGAGGATTACACCCTCGGTCGCAACATCGAGATCGAGCGGGTCAAGGAAATGTATCGCCTCTGGCACAAGCACGGCCTGCAACTGGCCCGCCTGCGCTCCTTCAATGTGTACGTTACCGAGGAGATGATCGCCGAGAAGCGCCGCCTGGCCGAAGAACGGCGCCGGCATCTCGGTCTGCCCGTGGAGCATGTCGAGGGGTAGCGCGAATGAGTCCTGGGTCAGGCCACGCGGCGCCGGGAGCGCGGGCTGCCTGGCCGCTCGCAGCGTTCGGCCCCTCCCAACCTCCCCCCGCCGGGGGAGAAGCCGGGTTCCCTCCCCCAGCGGGGACAGGACGCACGCGGTGGAGGGGATGCGGGGAGGCTGCGCCTCCCCGCATCCCCTGTTCCCGCCCGCGGCGGCCAGGGGGTCTAACACCCACGGCCCGCCCGCCGCGGGCGGGCACGAACCGGTTGGTGGCGGGCCTGCGGCCCGCCACCCCTCCCCGTCGGAAGGCGACCGCGTACCTCCTTGTATTTGAGAAGTTTTGGTTTTAGGCATGGTTCAAACGCACTTGACCGTTTGCCTCGACACGGGACCACGGGGGGGTGGTGGAGGGGCCAGGCCCCTCCACCACCCCCCCGCCAGCCTGTCAAGCGCAAACCGCAGGTTTTGAAACTGCCTTAGGCCCCAACCATGGCAACCCTTGAACATCTCACCAGCTACCCCGTCCAGCGACGCTATCGCGCGCCGCTGCTGCTGATCCACGGCGCCTGGCACGGAGCCTGGTGCTGGGAAGCAGCGCGGGAGGACCTGGCGGCGCGTGGCTTCGAGGCGCATGCGATCAGCGTCCGGGGGCACGGCGGCAACCCGGCGCCGCCAGGGCACTGGCGCTCGACGATCCTCAATTATGCGCGCGAGGTGCGCGGCGCGATTGCCGCGCTTGGCGGTCAGCCGATTGTGGTCGGGCATAGCGCCGGGGGCTATGTGGCGCAACTGCTCATCACCGGCGTCGTCGGGCCGCGTCCCCCGCTAGCCGGGGCGGTGCTGCTGTGCAGCTCGCCGACGAACATCGGGGCCTATTTTCTCGACCGCGGGCTGCGCGGCGCGCCCATGGTCAACCTGCCGGCCCTGCTGCGCCGCGAGCCGGCGGCCGTGCGCCAGGCCCTCTTTCGCCCCGACATACCCGACGCGGAACTGGAGCGCCATCGCGCCCGAATGGTGGCCGAACCGCCCCTGGTCACGCTCAGCAGTATGCTGCTTCGCCCCCGCCCCGCCGCATGCCGCCTGCCAGTGCTGGTGATCGCCGCCGAACGCGACGCGATCTTCGACCTGGACGTGCAGCGCGAGACGGCGCGCGCCTATAATGCGCCGCTGGTGGTGGCGCCAGGAGCCGCCCACGATCTGATGCTCGACCCGGCCTGGCCTATCGCCGCAGAGGCCATCGAGCGCTTCGCGCGCGAGACCAGCGGCGCCCTGCTGCCGGTTTGAGGACACTGCCGCCCCCCTCCACCGCGTACGTCCTGTCAAATGGGGAGTCCCGAACCTCCCCCCAGCGGGGGGAGGTTGGGAGGGGGGCTGCGGCGCCCTCTGCGCTTAAAGGTGCACGCCCCCTCCCCCGCTGGGGGCGGGAGTCCGGCTCCTCCCCCAGCGGGGGGAGGTTGGGAGGGGGGCTGCGGCGCCCTATGCGCTTCTGTGACAGGACGTACGCGGTGGAGGGGTGCGGGGAGGCTTCGCCTCCCCGCACCCCCCTGTTCCCGCCCGCGGCGGCCAGGCGGCCTGGCGCAACCCCCATGGCCCTCCCGCCGCGGACGGGCGCCAACCGGTTGGTGGAGGGCCTGCGGCCCTCTACCCCCCCGCCGGAAGGCGACCGCGTACCTCCTATTAAGATAGTGCTTTTAGGGGCGGGTGCGAATCGACCCTACGCCGGCTCCTCCAGCGTCGAGAGAATGCGGTGGGCCCGCAGGGCCAGCCAGAGGGCGAAATGCTCCTCGGCATTGTCCAGATCCATCCCACTGATCTCTTTGATCCGTTCAAGACGGTAGAGCAGCGTATTCCGGTGGACGTGAAGCGCCTCGGAGGTGGCGCGCAGATTGCCCAGGTGGTTGAAGTAGGCTTCGAGGGTCTTGAGTAACTCGGCGCCCTGGCGATGGTCGTAGTCAGCCAGGCGCGATAAGGTCTCCCGATAGAACGTCCACAGTTCCGGGGTTTCACGGAGCCGCACCAGCAACCGGTAGACCCCCAGGTCGGAGAAGGCCAGGACGCGCCCGGTGCCAAAGAGTTGACGCCCCAGCAGCAGAGCCTGCTCAGCTTCTTCGACCGAGCGACGCCACTCATTCAGGCCGGACGCGGGCGTACCAAGCGCCAGCGCCAGTTTGGGAAAGGCGCCCGACAGACGCTCGCGCACCTGCTCGACCAGGTCGCGCGGGCGGGTGGCGCCCACTACCGGCAGCATACAGAGGATGCTGCTCTCACGGCGCGAGATCGGCGCGCTCACGTTCCGGCGCGCCAGCTCGGTTTGCAGCGCCGCGCTCAAGCGGGCCAATACGGCAGGGCTGGCGTCTTCGACCGTCACGATGACGGCGACGTGCGGCGCGGCAAGGTTGTAGCCCAACTCCTGGCCGCGTTGCATCGCCGCGGTCACGTCGCCTGGCTGCCCGAAGAGGATGCCGGCCACAAAGTCGCCGCGCAGGCGTTCCTCGGCGGCCTGCACCGCCTGCTCTTTGGCCAGTTCCAGGGCCAGGGCCGCGGCGCCGCGTTGCGCCGCCTCACGGTCCCAGTCATCAAGGGTCGCGCCGGCGATGGCCAGATAGCCTGCTGGCATCTCGCCCGATCCGATCGGCTCAACCCAGATCTGCTGGTTGAGCAAGGTCATCATGCCGCGCCCATTGGGGCGCAGGGCTTGCAAGGCCACCCGGGCCGAGCCGCGACCGCGCTGCGCCCGCAGTTCCCCGTTGGGAGCGAAGCAGGCCAGGCTCTGGCCGGTACGCTCGGCCAGCACCTCGAGCAGGCCGGGCACCCCCTGCCCGGCCAGCGAGCGCTGGGTGAGCAGATCGTAGAGTTGCGCGCTGCGCCGTTCGAACTGGGCCTCGTAATCGGTGACCAGCCGGGTGATTTCCCGCTCGACATCGCGGAGATCGGCGCTTGCGGGCAACTTCAGCAGGGGCAGCCGCACCTCCTCGGCAGCCGCGATGTCCTCGGGCCGGATTTCGCCGAGCGCCACGACGCCGGCTACTGGCACCGGGGCGCTACCGAGCCGGCGCACCAGCGTCGCCAGGTTGAGTCGCGAGTCGAGCGCGAGGGCCGCCTCGACCGACAACAGCGCCAGTTCGCCTCCCCGTAACTCGGCGAAAGCCGGTAGCGTGGCGCGGAGGGTGGCCACCCAGTTGACCTGACGGCCAAGACCGGCGCCCCCTGCGACAACCTCGGTGCCCGCGGGGAGAGCCAGGCGTAGAACATCGCGAACGGTGATGACGGACGGCATGGGTACTGGCCTTGTGGCAAGTCGCTCTCACGAAATTATAGCACGTGAGATACAGTGAACACGGGGCCGCCTGGCCGTCCGGACAGGGGGTGTTTGCGGTTGATGTCGTGTATGTTCGCCACTGGTTATTTCTGCCGAGCGTGTACCAACGCTAAAGCTCACGCCACCAGCAGCGCCGTCTCGGGCTGGTCGAGCAGCGTCAACCCGAAGCGTTCGGCGATGAAATCGCCCAAAGCCTCGGTATCCGGAAAGCTGACCACCGTCTCCTCGTCACCCTCGCGGTAGGCCACCCGCCAGCGCCGCCCCAGACGCTCATCCTGCCACACGCGCAAATCGGCGGTCAGGATCACTACACCCTCACGCATGATCGTTGCTCCTTCTCTGGTTCCTCTCAGGCGTCTATGCGACTCCGCCGCACACCAACAGGATGGAGAAAGGTTATTCCTGGGAGGGCCAGGCCCTCCCAAACCCTCCCGTGGGCGGAGGTGTGGGGAAACCGGGTTTCTCCACACCCCTGCTCCAGGAGACGATGTTCACGTCAGGCACCATGCGGCTCGCGCCGCACACCGCGACGGGATGAACATCCTTCCTGGGAGGGCGTAGCCCTCCCAAACCCTCCCACGGGTGGGGGTATGGGGAAACCAGGTTGCCCCATACCCCTGCGCAAGGGCTGCGCCCTCACCTTCCCGGGATAGGGGCGTGGGGAAACCGGTTTCCCCACACCCCTCGCCGAGGGCGTATGTTCACGTTAGGCACCATGCGGCTACGCCGCACACCAACAAGGTAAAAAAGAGTTTTTCTTACCCTCCCGCCAGCCGGGAGGCGACCGCCTACCTTCTCTTACCATGACGTTGCAACCAGATTGTCGGTTCTCTAGCGTTGATGAGAAGTAGGTGAGAGTGAGGATGGCCAGGGGCACGGTCGCGCGCAGCCCTGTCCGCCGGAACCTGGGGTAGCGCAACCCTCCGGGTTGCGGCAGGAAGACGGGGTTGCCCCGCGCCCCTGCGCGATTGGGAGGGTTCATGGCATCACATAGCAGCAATGATTCGCCCGCGACCATGAACCAGCGGCGCGGAGGTTTCTGGGCAGCTCTGGCGGCGCGCATCGGCGCATCCGATGCTCAAGGCGCGCTCTATGGCGACCTGAGGCGGCAGGTTGGCGCGCCGGCGGCGCCAGCTCCGGCGGGTATCTGGACGGGGTTGCGGACGCGCACCGACCGGCGCTACTATCGCCCCCGCCCGGTTGCCGGCGTTACCGAGGAAACGCTGGTCGAGGACGGCGCGACCTTCGTCGCCCTGCGCAGCCCCACCGGTGGCTATGTGCGCCTGACCGACGCCGAGCACGCCCTCTGGACAGCCATGGATGGCGAACACAGCCTGGAGCAACTGGCGCTGCTGGGCTTCACGCAATCGGGGCGCCTGCTGCCGGTGCTGGATCTGGTTGAGAGTTTGCGCCGCGGCGGCTTCCTCGACGACGCCCCGGCGGACCTCTACCGCGGGCTGCGGCAGCGTCTCGAAGGGCGGAGCCTCCAGGGGTGGGGCCGCCGCGTCGCCAGCGCGCTCCGGGCCTATCCCATTTCCATCCCGGGGGTTGACGCGCTGGCAGGCGCGCTCTACCGTGGTGGGGGCTGGCTGTTCTTCACCCGCCCCTTCGTTATCGTGCTGGCACTCTTCGTCGCGGCCGGTTTCGGCGCCTTCGCCCTGGTGGCCAGGAGCGGGCGCTACGCGGTGATGGACGCCACTAGCGCCGGTCTGGGCTTGCTGGCCCTCTGGGGGGCGCTGCTGGTATCGTTTGTGCTGCACGAACTGGCCCATGCCCTGGCGGTGAAGCACTTCGGGCGGCGCGTGGCGCGCGGCGGCGTCATGATCTACTACGGCATGCCCGCCGCCTTTGTGGACACCAGCGACATGTGGCTGGCCGGGCGCCGCGCGCGCATGATCGTTTCGCTGGCGGGGCCGCTGTGCGACCTGCTGGTAGGCTCCACGGCGGCCCTGGCGGCGGCCCTGCTGCCCGTAGGCGTCCCGGGTGCGGCGATGTACACCCTGGCGGTGGCGGCCTACCTGGCGGCGTTGTGCAACCTCAACCCGCTGCTGGAACTGGACGGCTACCACATCCTCAGCGACCGGCTGGGGAGGCCGAACCTGCGCCGCGAGGCCATGGGGTTCATCAGCGGCCCGTTGTGGGGGAAACTCCGCGCCGGCGCGCCCCTGGCCCCCGCGGAGCGGCTCTACGCCCTCTACGGCCTGTTCGCGGCGGCCTACACTGTCCTGGCAGTGATCCTGGCCCTGGCCTTCTGGCAAGCGCACCTGGCGCGGATCCTCGGCGCGCTCTGGGCCGGCGGGCCGCTCAACCGCGTGGCGGCGATCCTCATCATGGCCGCCGTGGTGGCGCCTCTGGGTCTGGGCCTGCTGCTGGCGGGCTGGTGGCTCGTGCACATCGCTGCCGCCCGCCTGGCCCGACGCGGCTATGGGCGCAGCCCGGCCTTCGTCGCCCTCACGCTCACCCTCTTCGTTCTGGCCCTCGCCGCGCTGCCCCTGCGCTTCGGGCGCAGCGTCGAGACGGCCCTGATCGCTGCGCTACTCTGGTGCGCGGCCCTGGCGGCGCAGATCACCCTCCACGCCGACTACCGCCGCGCCACCCTCGCCCGCGCCCTCGACGCCTTTCTGCTGGTTACGGCCCTCGAAATCCTGGCGTTGAGCGGCGCGTTCCTCTTTCCAGAACGGCCCCTGCTCTGGTCGCTCCTGCAGAACGCCGGCTTCGCCCTGCTCTTCTTCGCCGGCTTCACCGCCCTGCTCGACGTGGACCTGCGCCTGGCCTCGCCCCTGGAACTGGCCGGCAGCGCCCTGCTGCTGATCGTGGCCTTCCTCGGCGGCGGCCTCACCATCGGGCTGGCGCAGGCCGCCCGACCCGCCGATCCCTTCGCGCTGCAGGTGATCATCGCCGCGCCGGTCTACGGCGGCGCGGCCGCCCTGGGGCTGCTGCTGCCGCTCATCGCCGACATGCGCGCCTCCTGGCTGCTGTGGAGCTGGCTGCTCCTCTGGTTGGGCATTGCCGCTCAGACGGCGACCTATGCGCTGGAACTCGACCCGCGCCTGCGCGCCGCCCCGGTCGGGCAAAGCGCCGCCATCCTGGCCGCGGGACTGTGGACGGCGGCCTGGTGCTCGCACGTGGTCGCCCTGCGGCAGATCGGCCCCCAGGAGCGGGCATGGCCCCTGGCGCCCGAAAGCAGTGAAGCCGAACGACTGCAACGCGCCTTCCGCTACACCTACGCCGGCCTCTACCTGATGTTCCGCGCCTACCACGGCGCGCGGCGCGCCCGCGCCCTCGATGACCGCCTGGACATCGTGGCAGCCACCGCCAACTGGGACGTCACCCTTGACCGTGACGAGGCCCGCATCGGGGCGGGCCTCGCCGCCGCGCCCCTCGACACGCAGGGCGCGCGCTACGCCGAGGTCCTGCGCTACACCGTGGCGGCAATCGAGCAACTGGCCGGCCTCACCTTTGCCCGTCGCGCCGTCCAGGCGGCCTACGACGCCCTGCCCTGGCCCGAGCGCGAGGTGGCCGACCGGCGCTGCTTTCCCCACACGCCCTGGGCGCGGCAGCTTTCGCGCGCCTTCGGCGACGCCCGCGCGGCGCGCCTGCGCCTGCTGCGCGAGGTGGAGCGCTTCGCCGCCTGCGACGATGCCGAGCTTCAGGCCCTCGCCGACGCGCTGCAACGGCGCCATGTCCGCGCCGGAACGCGCCTCATGGTGAGCGGACAGCCAGTGGAGGGGCAGTGGATCGTCGAGGCAGGCGAAGTAGTGGTGCGCGAACAGGGCCGCGTGGTGGCCGAACTGCACCGCGGCGCGACCTTTGGCGCCGCCGATGACGAGGAACGCGCCACGCCCCGCGAGTATCGCGCCAGCGTTGACAGTGTGCTGCTCTTCCTGAGCAACGCCGACCTGGAGCGAACCGTTCCGCGCGTCAGCGCCGGCCAGAATCTCACCGCCGTGGTGCGCGCCCTCGAGCGCACGCCGTTCTTCCAGGCTCTGCCGCGGGCCACCCTGCACCGACTCGCCGCGCAGGCCGAGACGCTGCATCTCCCCGCGCGCGCGCTGATTGTTCGGCAGGGGCAGGCGCAGCAGCGCCTCTTCGTCATCGTCGCGGGGCATGTCGCCGTGGTTCGCCGCGACGGAGACGCCGCGCCGCGCGCGGTGGCGCGGCTGGGACCAGCCGAACTCTTCGGTGACGTAGAACTCCTGCGCGGCGGCCCGGCCCCGGCCAGCGTGGTCGCCACCAGCCCGGTGGAACTGGTCGCGCTGCCCCATACGGCGATCGCCGCGCTGCTAACGTGAGCATGGGGGAACCAGGTTCCCCCATCCCCCCGCCCGCGGGAGGGTTTGGGAGGGCGCACCCCCTGCCTGGAAACGGGCCGGCGTAGGGGCGGGGAAACCCCGCCCCTACGCCGCCGGCCCCGGCGTCTCCCGCCCGGAGGTTCCCGGGGCGCACCCCTCCTGACGTGAACATACGCCCTCGGCGAGGGGGGTGGGCAAACCGGGTTTCCCCACGCCCGCGTCCCGCAGGGGGATGGGGGAAACCCGGTTGCCCCATCCCCCCACCCGGTGGGAGGGTCTGGGAGGGCGTAGCCCTCCCAGGAGAACCCTGTTATCCCCTTGCGGATGCGGGCCGGAGGCCCGCGCACCCAGGCCCCGGCCCCTGGGAGGGTTTGGGAGGGCGCAGCCCTCCCAAGAATAACCTTATGTTCATTGCGGAGTTGTGCGGCGGAGCCGCATAGACGGCTGATGTGAACATAGGCCGGGAGCGCGGGCAAGATGCCCGCGCTCCCGGGAGAAATTAGGAACACATACGCAGCCCACAGGGTTATACCTGCACGAAAAGCTGAAACGCCCCGTCACGGGCGCCGCGGGCGCTCACCCGGTAGCGAATGCGACCGGCCTCATCGGCGCGCACAACCCCCGAGCGCGTGACCTGAGCCCCGGGACGCGAGGCCGTCACAAAGGCGACCGAGCCGTCGGGCTGCAACAGGCTCACCTCCAGATCCCCCGAGCGCACCTCGATCATGACAATCACCTGCGCCACCACCCCGGGACGATCCAGGGTCAAGGTACGCTCGGCGCTGCCCTCGGCGCCGACGAAGCTGGTGCTCACATTGCCGCCGTCCGGCCCAAGAGCGATCGTCGTCGCCTCGCCGCTGATCTGCAAACACCCGGCGAGCAGCAGGGTCGCGGCCAGCAGCAGCAGCCATTGCCGAGCCATTCTCCCCTCAGCCATCCACGCGGCTGCGCCGCGCGCCAACGGGATGAACATACGATTGTTCTTGGGAGGGCTGCGCCCTCCCAAACCCTCCCGCGGGCGGGGCCTGGGTGCGCGGGCCGCGCCCGCCCCAACCCTGCCAGCGGGTGAGCGGATGGGGCAACCGGGTTGCCCCAGACCCCTGCGCGCGGGCTGCGCCCGCCCACACTCTCCCACCGGGTGGGGGTATGGGGAAACCTGGTTTCCCCATACCCCGCTCCGAGGGCCTATGTTCATGTCAGCCATCCATGCGGCTCCGCCGCACACCGACGGAATGAAAATAAATTGTTCTTGGGAGGGCTTTGCCCTCCCAAACCCTCCCCCGCTGGGGGAGGGAACCCGGCTCCTCCCCCCAGCGGGGG
>Ga0209162_1003787_pt1 | contig 11857 bp, 10 predicted proteins | sample YNPNPMetaG_FD_187121 | JGI IMG/M metagenome (GOLD analysis project Ga0209162, IMG submission 187121) | Anoxygenic and chlorotrophic microbial mat microbial communities from Yellowstone National Park, USA - YNP NP MetaG (SPAdes) (version 2) ...
AAGAAATCGGCGATCATCTTCGATAGTTCGGTGCGCGAAGGAGAAATCGCGCCACCGCTGGGGGTAAAACTGTGTCCGGCGTTCTTGACGATGACAAACGTTGCGTTGACGCCACTCGCTTTCAACTTGTCGTACAAAATTTGCGATTGCTCCAGCGGCACGACCGCGTCCTTGTCGCCGTGCAAAATCAGGAACGGCGGATCGTCCGGCGTGATGTACGTCACCGGGCTTGCCTTGACGAGGACGGGATCGTTGTCCGAGGTTGCACCAAAAACCATTTGCGCGACCATCGCGGCGCGCCCGGTCAGCATCGCCGGCAAATCGGCGGGACCGAACAAGTCCACAACGGCTTGCACGCGCGACGATTGATCGAGATACTCGCCGACGTCAAAGCCCGCACGCGCGTCCGTCGTGCCCAGCATCGCGACGAGATGCCCGCCCGCGCTGCCACCCCACACACCGATTCGATTCGGATCGAGGTGGTACAGCGCGGCATTCGCGCGCAGATGGCGAATCGCGCATTTCACGTCGGTGATGTGCGAGGGCCACTTGTACTGCGGCGCCAGCCGATAGTCCAGCGACGCGACGATGTAACCGCGCGCGAGCAACTCTTGCATATCCACCGAGCCAGCACCGCTCCCCTTGTCGCCTGCTGTCCAGCCGCCGCCATGAACGTAGACCGCGATCGGCATCGCTTTGTCGCTCAATTGCCTGGGGTAAAACACATTCATCTTTTGCGCGATTCCGTCCGGCGTGCAGTACGTCACATCGAGATAACTGGCGCCGGGTTTTGCTTCGATTTTTTGTGGCGGCGGTGTTGCGCGTGCGGTCGGCGTGGGTACTGGCGCGGTCGTCGGCGCGGCAAGTGTTGCGGTGGGTTCCGGCGCGCGCGCAAGTTGCCCACGCTGGCACGCGCTTGCAAATCCGCAGACAAACAAACAGACGAGAACAATGATTTTTTTCATCTTCATACTCCTTCATCTTTGAATTATACAAGTTTTCCGTTTGCTTGTATAATCACGCGCGAAAAAAGTTACGGCGGTCGGCGGTCATCCGTCACCGGTCGGATCATCAGGAGGCACAATGCATTTACTCGCAGAAATGTCGTGGGAACAGGTCAAGGAATATCTCGCGCGCGATGATCGCATCATCGTTCCGCTCGGTTCAACGGAAGAGCACGGGCGACATCTGGGACTGGGCACAGATTCGTTCGAGGCGGAAGCGATCGCGCGCGGCACCGGCGAAGCGACCGGCGTGCTCGTTGCGCCGACGCTGAACTATGGGATGGCGCTAGCGCAAATGGGATTTCCCGGCACCGTCTCGCTGCGTCCAACGACGTTGATTGCCGTGCTGGAAGATATTTTGCGTTCGTTGTATCGGCACGGTTTTCGGCGTGTGTTCATCGTCAATGGACACGGCGGTAACGCGGCGGCACTCTCCAGCGCGGTGCAAATGGTCGCGCAGGATGCACCGGGCTTGCGCGTCAAAACGTTCGAGTGGTGGACGGATGCCGAATCGTACCGCGTGGTGATTGAGATACTGGGTGAGCAAGTCGGCTCGCACGCCTCGCCGGGCGAAACGGCGTTGATGCTGGCGATTTGTCCGCGCGCGGTGGATTTGAATCGTCTGACGGGACGCGATGCGCCGGTCAAACCCTCGCGCGAGATGACGACGATTCAGAATTTCGCGCAGAAATATCCCGACGGGATTATGGGACGCGATCCGCGCGACGCGACGCGCGCGGTAGGCGAAGCGTTGTTGAACAAGAGCATCGAAATTTGCGCGCGCGAAGTGGAGACGTGGTAGCCCGCCAATTGCCTTTTTGACGCGCGCGTGGTATGATTTTATCATCTAAGTAACCATGCAAAAGTTTTTTCCGCTTGGTGGGGGCGAAAGATTTTTCGCCCCCAACAGGATAATTACTCAGCCGTCCTATCCATCGCGAAATAGCCCCGCCCCCTAGCCCCCTCCCCACGCCGCTCTGCGGCGTGGGGAGGGGGAAACAAGGGAATGGGGGTGTGGGCGGGCGGCTTCGCCGCCCGCCCACACCCCTCCTCCCATCTCCCCCTGCTCTCTCCGCAAAGCGGGGAGAGCAGGGGCAGGGGGATGAGAGGGGTTATCCCGTAGGTGCGAAAGATTTTTCGCCCGTACAACGATGGCGAAACAACGAGCACCGTAACCTTCCGATGGCGGAAGAGACTTTTGCATACCTACTTGGAGTTGGAGGAGGCGCGATGCAAGACAAAACGTACGTGATTGCTGTTGTTGTTGTGCTCTTGATTTGTTGTCTGGGCGTGTACGTTGCCGTATCGGGCTATCTCAACAGCAACCCCGATGCGATTCCCAACTGGGTTGCCAGTTTTCAGGGCACACCGGTCGTGGTCTCGATTAGCACTTATACTCCCTTGCCAACGCAGGTGGTTATCGCGCCACCGGCAACAGCGACGTTGCCGGCAGTCCCTTCGCCTCTGGGCGCGCTGCGAACGATTACAGCGGCGATAACAATCGTTATGCCGACTCCGACGCGCGCGGTCATCGCGTCTCCCACCTTCACGACCGCGTCCGGTTTTCCGGCGTGTGGAAATTTTGCGTTTTGTCCACGTCCCGGTCCGCCGGATCTCGCGCTGGCGCCAGCGGGGCAAGCGTGTCCGCGCAATTACATCTGGGGACGTGTGGTGGATGCCAGTGGGCGCGGGTTACGCGATCGCAAAATTCGTTTTAAGAATCCAATGGGGGAAAGCGATACCGTGACAACCAAAGGCGCGCCGGATCCCGAAGGGATTTACAATATTCCCTCAGTGGCGAGTGGAACGACCTGGGAAATCTGGTTGTTAGACCCGGGGGGTGGTGATGCGAGTCCGCACGTCAAAGTGACGGCGGTGGCGTATTCGGGCGTGGGCAACTGTCCCACGCGCGTGGACTTTGTGCAACAGCGCTAAGATAGAGAAACCAGGTTTCTGCAAGAAACCTGGTTTCTGCATTTACTTGGGCATGGCTTTGATGCGCACGTACGCACCGCGCGGTGTGCCATCCGGTTTGGTGATAGACCACCAATATTCTTCGTTCTGTTCCGTCCAATCGGGGTTTGCCATATAGATGACAAACATCGCGCCGATCCACGGCGCCCAATTTTGCTTTGCCCACTGGAACGCGCGCACGACGTACTGTCCGTGCGTGGATTCATCCACCGCAAACCACGAGTACTCTTTGTGGAGGGGATCCATCGTCCAGCCGAATTCGAGAATCACGATTTGCTTGTTCGTATCGCCGCGCGCAACCATAATCTTGCGCAAATCTTCGACGTGACGAAAGCAGTACACGCGTCCGGTGACAGGTTCACCGTTGTTGTAGGCGGGATTTTTCACCACCTCGTCGGGACTCATTTCGGGCGGGGCTTTGTAGCCCGGCGCGTGCAAGCCCAGCGCATCGAAATAGCCGGTCGAGTTGTTGCGCATCGCATCGTACATTTTGCTGAGAAACATCTCGTCGGGCATCGCTTCGTCGTTGTACGCCGAGGTGGGCGTCAGTCCTGCGCTCACGACAATCGCATTCGGGTCAATGGATTTGATTTTGGCGTACGAGGCTTTCAAGAGCGCGGCGTACTCGGCAGGGTTGGGTGGACGACCACACCACTCGCGCGCGAGGTTCGGCTCGTTCCAGATTTCATAGGCGCGGATACGACCTTTGTAACGTTTGACGAACGTGTCTAGAAAATCGAGCCAGTCTTGCATATTCCTGGCAGGACCCATTTGCTTTTTGGCAGGATTGAAACAACCGGGCGCCGCCCAATCGGGCGCGTTGTCAATCCGCGCGAGCATGTCAATTCCAAACTGATTGGCAAGCAGCACCGCGCGATCGGCGTTTTCCCAGCTGAACGTCCCTTTCTTGCTACCTTCGATATCGCGCCATGCGAATTGTTGTTTGACCCACGTCAAGCCGGCATCGCGCATCATTCCCAGATCACGATGCGCGGTTTCGGCACGCCACCACAAAAACGCTTGCGCGCCGTACTCGGGTGATTTCATTCGCGTCGGTTTCACCGGCGGAATCGAATCGGGAAGCAAGGTGACTTTGGCAGGTGGTAAAGGAGGCGCCGTGGGCGTACGGGTCGCGCCACTAACGGGTGTGTTGGTGCCGGGAGACGTTGGTGGCATCGTCGGTGCGCCGGGATTGGCTGTGGGAGAAGGATTGGCAATCACTTGAGCGACTTTGGTGGGAAAGGGTGTTTCGGTCGGCGCACTCGTTCCAGACAAAACTGAACAGCCGACCAGCAGGATACCAAGCATGCCGAGAATCAACCTGTTTCGCATCAGACTCCTTTGAACAGTGACCGTTGACGGACGACCGCTGACCGCCGTCATAGTGGGTAGTTACGCCCATACGCAAACTAGAGGTAGAGCGATTATACCGATGCCGACGGATTTTGACAAATTTCGCGCGTCGAATTTATAATCGTGAGGCGTGGAACGTGATACGTAATGCATAAATCAAGGAGTGCTTGTGATCATCGAAACTTTAATCGTGGGTCCCCTGGAGGTGAATTGTTACATCGTGGGTGACGCGGAAACGCGCGAAGCGCTGGTGATTGACCCCGGCGGCGATGCGCGCCAGATTCTCGATACGCTACGTCGCGCGCAATTGCGCGTGGTGGCGATTGTGGCAACGCACGCGCATTTCGATCACCTTTTCGCGCTGAGCGAGTTACGCCAAGCCACGCGTGCACCTTTTGTGCTTCACGCGGACGAGGCGCCGATGCTGGCAAATGCGACGCTGGGCGCGCGCTTGTTCGGCTTTGTGTTCGGCACCCCTGCGCCTGCCGAGCGCCTGGTGCGCGACGGTGATGAGATACATGTTGGTTCACTCGCTTTTCGAGTGTTGCATACGCCGGGGCATAGTCCGGGAGGAATGTGTTTGCTGCGCGATCGGGTGGTGTTTGTGGGCGATACGTTGTTCCAGGGTGGCATTGGGCGCACTGATTTGCCCGGCGGCGATTATGGAATGCTGATGCGTTCGATTCGCGACAAACTGCTGACACTGCCCGACGACACGGTGGTCTATCCCGGTCACGGCGACGCGACAACGATTGGTGAAGAACGCCAGTTCAATCCTTTCCTGCGTCCACTGCGAACAGGGCGGTGGGACGTCTAGAGTACAGCCATCCGTCACAGAGAAATCGCGCCATCAGGTTGTTGCCTGATGGCGCGATTATTTCTTTTCATTCCATCCAGGAGATTCTATGGAATTTTGAATATTCAATCAGTTCAGTTTTGACTAAACTAACTAGATGTGTTATAATAGAGCAGAAAGGAGAGATCGTTATGGACAAGGATGATGGAGGTAGTCGTAGTCATTTTGCCGCCATGCACTTTGTCGAGGATATGGGTTTGCTGCTGGAGCGGAGCGGCATCCCACGCATGGCGGGACGCATTATTGGCTGGCTGTTGATCTGCAATCCACCTTATCAATCGGCGCAACAACTGGCGCAGGTGCTCGGCGCGAGCAAAGCATCCATCAGCACGATGACGCGCTTGCTCATCGAGATGGGCTTGATCGAGCAGGTGGGTGTTCCCGGTCAACGGCGCGATTATTTTCACATCAAACCGGGCGCGTGGGACGAGGTGATGCGCGAGACGCTGGACGAAATCGTCCTGGGGCGCCAACTTGTGGATCGTGGCTTGGAATTGCTGGAAGGCAAACCCGCCGAACTCAAACAACGCTTGCGCGAGGCGCGCGAGGTGTACGCCTTTTTTGAAGCGGAATATCCCGCTTTGCTTGAACGCTGGGAGCGCCAGCGCAAGAAACTGGCTCGCCAAATCGGCGGATGATGTTCAATGATTCTCAAGAATTTGTTACGACGTCGCACCCGCACGCTGTTGACGGTGGTGGGTATCGCTATTGGCGTGGCGGCGGTGGTCGCGCTCGGCGCGATGGCGGAAGGATTCATCAATGCCTATACCACCGTTCTCACGTCAGCGGGGGCAGATGTCATCGTAACGCAAAGCGACGCAGCAGACATTCTCCTATCGGCAGTGGATGACGCCGTTGCGCCACAACTCGCGGTTATTCCCGGCGTCAAGCAGGTTTCGGGTGTGGTGGTCAGTATGATCACTACACCTGAAGTGCCGTACTTTATCGTCTTCGGTTTGGAACCGAATACGTTTGGCATGGCGCATTACAAAATCGTCGCAGGACAACCGCTGTGGCGCGAGCGTCAGACCCTGTTGGGTAAAACCGCCGCGCGGATTTTCAAAAGACAGGTCGGCGACTATTTCAGAATTCAAGATGTGTCCTTCCGCATTGTGGGCATTTACGAGACCGGGCAAGGCGTTGAGGATATGGGCGCGGTGGTTTCGCTCAAGGACGCGCAGGAGATTTTCAAAAAGCCGCGTCAGGTGACGTACTATCAAATCAAAACGACTCGCCCGGAAATGACCGAAGCCGCAATCAAAGAAATCGAACGACGTTTTCCCAAATTGGCTGCTTCGCGTTCCGCCAATTTTATGGACGAACAGACAGAGACGACGCTGCTGCGCGCGATGGGGTGGTTCATCGGCTTGCTCGCGGTAATCGGCGGTGGCCTGGGAATGATGAACACGATGCTGATGAGTGTGTTCGAGCGCACGCGCGAAATCGGTGTGTTGCGCGCACTCGGCTGGCGTCGCGAGCGCGTGCTCACAATGATTCTGGGGGAAGCGTTTTGGCTTTGCCTTGTTGGTGGTGTGATGGGCTGTCTCATCGGTGCGGCGCTGGTGTACGCGCTCAATCAAGTTCCCGCGCTGGTGGGAATGTTCGATAACGCTTTGTCGCCCGCGCTCTTTGCACAAGGGATGTTCATCGCACTCCTCCTGGGTGCGGCAGGGGGACTGTATCCCGCCTGGCGCGCGGCGCAATTGCAACCCGTAGAGGCGATGCGCTACGAAGGAACGAGTCAGGGTAAAACTTTAATCTCCGATTTCCAATCTCTGCTTACCCGTCTGGGAGGACTGGCGTTCCGTAACGTCCTTCGCCAGCGCACGCGCACAGTGTTGACGATGCTGGCGATTGGTGTCGGCGTGAGTCTGGTTTTCTTGTTCAGTGGCATCGCCGAGGGATTTGTTGAGCAAATGGGCGCGCTGGGCAGCGCGAGTGGCGATTTGACCATCGCTGAGGCAAAAGCATCCGATATATCGCTCGCGGCGATTGATGACAGGGTCGGCAAATGGACCGCGACATTGCCCGGTGTCGAGCACGTCTCAGGCTTGTTGTTTGGCGTGTCGTCCATTCCGGGCACGCCGTACTTTTTCGTGATTGGAGTTGAACCAACGAGTTACGCGATGCGACATTACGCGATTACCGAAGGCACGCGCTTGCGCTCCCCGCGCGAAATCCTCATCGGCAAAATCGCTGCGAAGAATCTAAAGAAACGCGTGGGCGATACGCTTGCGCTTTCGGGGAGTGTCTATCGCATCGTCGGCATTTACGAGACGGGAACAAGTTACGAAGACGCGGGCGGTGTCATTTCGCTGGCAGAAGCGCAACGCCTCTTCAAAAAACCAAATCAGGTCAGTTTCTATTTCATCAAACTCAAAGACCCTGCTCAAGCCGATGCCGTCAAGCAAGCCATCGAAACGCGCTGGCAACAGGTGAGCGTCTCGCGCTCGACCGAGTTCATCAACAAGACGAACGATATGCAATCGTTTCGCTCAATGGCGAACGCGCTCTCGTTCCTTTCGATTCTCATCGGCGGCATTGGCATTATGAACGCGATGCTGATGAGTGTGTACGAGCGCACGCGCGAAATCGGCACGCTGCGCGCGCTGGGGTGGCGTCGAAGACGCGTCGTTGGGATGATTGTGCGTGAGGCGTTGGTGCTCGGTTTTATCGGTGGCATTGCGGGGATTGTGTTTGGCGTTGGTTTAGCCGCGCTCCTGATGCAGGAGCCAACGCTGGGAGCGTACCTGAAACCTGCCTACACTTTGCCGATGTTGCTTCAAGCCATTGCCGTCGCGCTGATTCTGGGGAGCGTGGGCGCGCTCTACCCGGCATGGCGCGCTGCGAATCTCTCGCCCATCGAAGCGTTGCGGTACGAGTGAGGTGTGATGCGTGAACGCGTACGCAATACGCAACACGCCATACCGCTGGAGGATTCAATGAACGCGCGCAATCTCATCCTTGGAATCGTGATTGTCGTTTTGCTGGGCATAGCGTTTCTCACGCTAGGCGGCGGTAGTACGATGCTTGCACCTCAACCGACACCGACGCCGAATCTCGCGTTGCTGGAACTGGAGAACATCGTCAACGCGTCAGGGATACTGGTGCCAGTTCGGCGTGCGAACCTTGCCTATCACGGCGCGTTGCCCGCGCGCGTGCTGCGCGTCGCTGTTCAGCCGGGGGATGTCGTCAAAGCAGGTGATGTGCTGATTCAATTCGATGCGGCGGAGGAACAAGCGGCGGTGAATGTCGCGCGCGCAACCCTCGCACAACTGCGCGCAGGGGCAACCCAGGAAGAGATTGCCGTCGCGCAGGCAAATCTGGACGCGGCGAAGGCACAACTTGCCAAAGTGCGTGCCGGCGCCACGCCCGAAGAGTTGGCGATGGCACTTGCCAATCTGGAACGCGCGGCAGCCGTGTTGCGCGACGCGCAATCACAGTACGATCGCATCAAAGACGATCCGCAGCGCGGAATGTATCCGCAGAGTCAGGCGTTGCATCTAGCAACGCAAGAGTATCGCATCGCCGAAGCGCGCTATCGGCAGCTGCTCAAGGGTGCAACACCAGAGGACATTCGCATCGCCGAAGCGAATGTCGCCGTCGCGCAAGCCCATCTGAATCGCGTCAAAGCAGCGGCGCGTCCGGAGGAAATTGCCGTCGCGCAAGCCAGACTCGATCAGGCGTTGAGCGCGCTCGCTCTCAAGACACTCACCGCGCCGTATGCAGGTACCATCGCGGCGGTCAATGTGAAAGAAGGTGAGACGGTGACGCCCGGCGTACCGATTGTCGTCATCGGCGATTTGAGTCGGATGCGATTGGAGATTGACGATTTGAGCGAGACGCACATTGCGCGTGTGCGCGTGGGACAGATCGCCACAGTGACTTTTGACGCGTTGCCGGGCAAATCGTTTCAAGGCAAAGTGACGTACATCGCGCCGATGGCGTCGGCGCGGCAGGGAGGAACGAACTACACCGTCTATGTCGAATTCGATGCGCTGGACCCGGCGTTGCGCTGGGGAATGACGGGGCATATCGAAGTCAATATCAAGCAGTGAATTGCATTTCGTCCATCCGAAGGGAGGGATGACGTGTAAAAAATCCAGATATGGAGGTGAGGCGTGATCACGATTTACAAGACCAACGGAGCCATCTTGAACACGCTAACCGAGCCGATCCAGAATTCGTGGATCAATGTGGTGAATCCGTCGCCCGATGAAATCACGCAGTTGCAAGAGATGCTGAACGTGCCGCAGGATTTCATTACCTATCCGCTCGATCAGAACGAAATGTCGCGCGTCGAAAAAGAGAATGGCGCGATGTTGATTGTGTTGCGCGTGCCGTGTTTTCAGGGCGAAGGAGCGGATGTGCCGTATATCACCATTCCACTGGGCATTATTTTGACGGATCGCTACATTGTCACCGTTTGCAGTGTCGAGACGAATACCATTCAGAGTATCATCGCCGGACGCGTGCGCGGTCTTTCCACCGGCAAGCGCAATCGTTTCATCCTGCAAATTTTGTGGGCAATGGCGAATCGCTTTTTGAACGATTTGCGCGAGATTAACAAAACGGTGGATGTGCTCGAAGATCGCCTGCAACATTCGTTGCAGAATCGTGAACTGCTGGAACTGCTCAAGTGCCAGAAGAGTTTGACGTACTTTACCACCGCGCTCAAGTCCAACGAAGTGTTGTTGCATCACTTGCAGCGCAGTCAGTTGTTCCAGCAGTATCCCGATGATCAAGAGTTGCTGGATGATGTGATTACCGAAGTGCAACAAGCCATCGAGATGACCAGCATCGCCAGTAACATTCTCAGCCAGATGATGGACGCCTTCGCCTCGATTATCTCGAACAATCTGAACGTGGTGATGAAAGTGCTGGCGTCATTGACGATTGTGTTGAGTTTCCCGACGATAATTGCCAGTTTCTACGGTATGAATGTTGACCTCCCCTTGCAAAATGATCCACGCGCGTTCGTTTTTACCGTAGTGCTTTCGCTCGTCGCGTGTACGATTGCCCTGTTCTTCCTGTGGCGCAAGCGCTGGCTGTAAGAAACGATCTCAAAAATAGAACACCTATCGTGGCGAGAGATAGTTTTTTGCTATGTGTTGGCACGCTTTACTCAGGAGCATGTGCATTTTGTGAAAAGCCTTTCGCTGCGAGAGGTAGTGCCCCACCCCCTTGCCCCCTCCCCGTTGGGGCGAAAGATTTTTCGTCCCAACGGGGAGGGGGTAACAAAGGGGCGGAGTGGTGGCGGGCGGCTTCGCCGCCCGCCACCACTCCGCCTCTCCTCCTCCTTCTCTTCCCACCACGTGGGGAGAGAAGGAGCAGGGGGATGAGAGGAACAGAAGGGATGACTACCGGCGTTTTGAGACAAGTCACATATGCCAGAGATGCCAAATTGCCCAACGTGCCAGATTTGCCAAACGTGCCAAATTTCCTTTTTGGCACATTTGGCTGGTTTGGCACATTTGGCACATTTGACCCAGGGTTGAAATGGAAAAACCCATCGTTGTCGAAACGATCCAACTGACGAAAATTTACGGCGATGGCGAAGGCGTGCGCGCGCTCGATGGCGTCACGCTGACGATTCGCGCCGGTGAATTTGTCGCCGTGATGGGACCTTCGGGCAGCGGCAAGAGCACGCTCCTCAATCTGCTCGGCGCGCTCGATCGCCCGACGAGCGGCGTGTGCAAGGTGAACGGTCAAGATTTGACACAGATCAAAGACCTGGATCGCTTTCGCTCCAGGACTGTGGGCTTTGTGTTTCAATTGCACAATTTGATTCCCACGCTCACCGCGCGCGAGAATGTCGAAGTGCCGTTGCAAGAGGAAAGAATGAGCGACGCGGCGCGGCGCCAACGCGCGGAGGAATTGCTGAACCTCGTTGGGTTGGGCGACCGAATGAATTTTATGCCCGCGCAACTTTCGGGGGGACAACGCCAGCGCGTCGCGATTGCGCGCGCGCTCGCCAATCGTCCCGCCATCATTCTGGCGGACGAACCGACCGGCAATCTCGATAGCAAAAGCACAGACGAGATTATGGATTTGATGCGCCGATTGAATCGCGAGCAGGGAACGACGCTCGTCGTCGTGACTCACAATCCGACTGTCGCGCGTGCGGCGCATCGCATTATCACGTTGCGCGATGGGCGCGTGTTGCGCGATGAACGTCTGGACAGCATCTACCTTTCGGATTTGCGCGAGTTCAAAGAGAGCGCGCTGGGTCAGGCGATTCTGCGCGGCACAGTGCCATCCGAGTTGCACACGCTGGGTTTGGAGCAGGTCGTGGAGCAGGTAAAAGTGATGCTGGAAAAAGTGGGCTAGCGAAATGGGCTATGGATGCGTTCCCCAACGGGGAGCGCATTTTTGTTTCGGCTTAACTTGTGTATAATACGCCTGGAGACCTGATGCCGTCTGCACTCTGGATTCGTCTCAAAGCATCGCTCGCGATTCTGTTCTGGGGCGCCTCGTTCATCGCGACGAAAATCGCGCTGCGCGATGCGCACCCCGCGACGATCATTCTCCTGCGTTTCGCGCTCGGCGCGGCGATTCTCTGGCTGGCGATTTGGCGTTGGCGAATGTTCCAACGCATCGGCAAACGCGATGGGGTGTATCTCGCGATCCTGGGATTCATCGCCGTACCGTTGCATCAAGCGATTCAAGC
>Ga0209162_1003788_pt1 | contig 11857 bp, 6 predicted proteins | sample YNPNPMetaG_FD_187121 | JGI IMG/M metagenome (GOLD analysis project Ga0209162, IMG submission 187121) | Anoxygenic and chlorotrophic microbial mat microbial communities from Yellowstone National Park, USA - YNP NP MetaG (SPAdes) (version 2) ...
ACGCTCCTTCCAGCGTGGTTATGCATGTAATCAGTCCAGCTGCCACCAGTATAATGTTAGTCAGTCTTATATTGATTATCTTCATTTTGTTGTCCCCACAAGGTTAATCTCGCGATAGACGTTGAAGCCCAACGGACCATCCTTGAATTCAAAACGGACGGCGACCACATTAGTCGCATCCGCCTTAATCCGCAATTCGGATGCGCCCCCGTTACAACGCACGGAAGCCGTGGCGAGTGTTTCGAATTTTTCAGGGTCAGAGGCGCGGGCAATCAACACTGTGTAGTTCTGACTTGCCCGTCCGTCTTGATGTCCAGCAAAGGTGCGAATCTCGGCGAGATTGGAAGGCTTAGCCAGTCGCAGGGTCAATTTTGATCCGTTGCCGTAGCCACGGAATGTCTTGCCATCGTTTAGCGTTTCATCGCCGCCGGAGCCGTTCCGGGTTGTGCCATTGAACAGCGCGGATGCGTTTGTTCCGCCACCGTCGTGAGCAACGCCTTCTTCAACAACCGATGCGATGGAAAGGAGATTTTCTTTTACAACGTCTGATTCCAGCGATTTTCCGGTTCGCGATTGCACAGGAGAGGAAGGTCGCTTCGGACGCACAGTTGTCCAGTCTTCGGCAATAAGTCTTACGGGTCCGAGCAATCCTGATGACACAAGCGGCGAGTCTTTGGTGAAATAATTCCATGTTGTGAAACAGTAACGACCGCGTGATGGTCGCGGCTCGCCTTTGATGAACCAATCGGGGAATTGCTTGAGGTAACCGCCGTGTCCCATGTGTCCTGGCAACCATTCGCAATCAGGGGGTTCCTGCTCATCGCCGATGAGCCGGTTGCGCCATACATTGGCGACTTCGATTTCGAGCTGGTTTCCTGTGGGTTTCAAAAGTCCGTCCGGGATGCTCACACTCCACGGCGCAGTCCAGACAACGCCAAGATCGCGGCCATTGAGACGCACGCGCGCAATGTGATTCACAACGCCAAGATCCAGCCGCGTGGCATTTGCGCCATTAAACGTTGTCCGGTAAATTGCCGTTCCGGAGTAATACCGGATGCCGGGTTCGGGACGTTTCGTCCAATCCTCTAACTTCTCAAATTTTACTGTTCCCGGACCGCCCCACTTTGGATCAAAACTCACATCCCACGGACCGGTGATTTCTGCAACCGGTTTAAGCGTAGGGAAGTTCGATTTATGGGATGGTTTACCGGGTTTGCGAAATACCACGAACCAGCTTTGCGCAGGGGCAAATTCGAGCGTGAGTGTGGTCTCGCTGCCGTCGTCTTCAAAGTCCGGCAATTCGCGTTTTGTGCCGGTGACTGCGTCCCACAGCTCCGGCTGTTTACCGGTAACCTTAAACGTGCATTGAGCCTCACCGGCTTCGCGTTCGGGATTTGCTACAAACCAGACGTCTGCTGTTTCGCTGCGGCGGTGAATTGCATTTATGGAGAGTCCCTCTGCATGAAAATCTGCAGGCGCATATTTGCCCCATTGCAGCAACGCCTGACATCGCTGCCAGTATTCAACCAATGCCCCAACATATTTCCACCATGTTTGCGTGCGGTCAAAATGTGTGCCCCATTGTCCCATTGTGGCGCCGGGGAGATACCGTTCGTCCCATGGCCGATGCACGAACCGGTGGAGAACGAACCGGTTAATCCCTGCGCAATATGCTGCATCCCCGATTGGTTTTAGCCACGCTGGCGTCTCCGTCCATTCGCTATCTCCCGGCGAGCCGGTGAACGCCTCAGCCTCTACGATGTTATGTCCGCTCTTGCGCAATGCTGCAATGGTTGGATCAACTTCATAAGGATTGTATCTTCCGCCTGCAGTCCAGAATTCGGTCATCACGCGATCTACTTTGGACATAATTTCCTCTTGTCGCCATGGACCGCCATAAGGCTCGCAAAGAAAATCTAACTTTGCCGCGCGCAACAGTTGATGAGTCGTGGTAAAGTAAACATCGCGGTAAAGGTCGAGGATAGTGTTGTGAAAATCGGTGCGGAACTTTTTGGTTTCTGCGTCGCTGCCAATCACGCGTCCGGCAAATGTCGCCAGAAACGGGGTCAGGTCGTATCCACGCCGCTTTGCAAATTCCTCTTGCATCTTTGGCGTCCAACTTGGTGTACCGGCTTCGTAACTATCAAAGTGAACGTGCGTGAAGCCCGTGCCGATGAGGTCGCCGAGGTGTTTTTGGATTTCGCTGATAACGTGGCTCATGTGGAAAGTTACCGCTTCGACGCTCATCTTGTCGCATTCAAAGCCGGTTGCCTTCCACTGCGCGGGTTGAATCAGCGTCCCCATCGTCGTATGTCCAAACCGGTAAATAATCCATTTGCCCTCGGGGACATTCCACTCTTGCTTGTCGGTCAGGTCAATCACCTGATCTTTTGCAACCACACCGGATGCCGGCATAGCGAGGATGGCGATGTCCCGATAAAACGTTTTGCGTTCGGGAATCTCAGGTTTCTCGACCTTGCCGGTGTTGGGATCAAACACAGGGAACGGCTGAACTGCGCGCAGGTCAACTGTGGGCTGCGGCAGGTCAAGGACAACCTTGCCCGGACCATTGACTGATTTCTGGGAAAAACAGATCTGCTGCATCGAAAGCTCAGGAGGAATCCACGGTCCGCCACTTGCTGTGTAGCCCGGGCAATTGTGCATCCCGAAATCCATTCCCAGCCGTTTCGATTCAAGCGCTGCAAAACGGACAAGTTTCCACCAGGGCTCAGTCCATGCAACGATTTCTGGAGTGGGACTGTTGCGAATCTCGCACGCCCATGGCGTTGTTACATCTGCAAGGCTGAACATAGTCGTGCGATTAAACCCAGCCTTTTTCAGCGCCTCAAGGTCGCGGGTGATTCCGTTTGAACTCAGGTTGTAACCCATCCACATCCACAGCACGCCAGGCTTGGCAGACTCCGGCGGATTTGCAAAAATCTCATCCAGTTCATCAGCCCGCAAAGCGAACGCCACAGCTAGGGTGCAAATAATCAAGAATTTTTTCGTGATAATTCGGAGCATAATTTGAGTTCTCACCTCTTAGGATCAACGGACACCCGAATTAGTCATATATAAACGTGGCGGTGGCGGTGGTGTTTTTGTCGGAGACGAGGCGGAGCCAGTAGGCGCCGAATGAGTCGGGGAACTTGTAAGTGAGGGTTTTGCCCGGCTCTACGGTAAGTGTTGTGTAGTCAGTCCAGTCGCCGGTTCCAGTGAAGTCTGCCTGAAGACGGAATGTTACTGATTCGCTGCTTGTATGTGAGATTGTAAGTTTTTTGTTGTCGTAACCGGTAGCAAGGCAGGGGTCGCTGGGGATGCCGGCGCGCACTGGTGTGTTATTCCATGCGCCGAGAACACCGCGCGGTTTGCCAAACAACCAGAGGTCGTCAATCACGCCTACCCATAAGGCGCATTTGCCGTCGTCGCTGCGGATAATATGTTCGCCTGAGGCGTCGTCTGCAATGCCGCTTATAACGAGCATTCCGCGATAGCTGGCGAAGTCGTGGATGCGGCGGTTGTGGGTAGCAATCGGACGTAATTTACTGAACCCGCCCGCATTCTCTGCCGGCATTTCGTAAAATGTGCCGTGTATGTTGAGCAGGTTGCGTTCGGTGACGACTTCGCGGCAGACACGGGCAGCGCCGAGCGGTCCGTCTTTGTCAAATGCCGGGTCGCCTTTTGGCAGTCTCCAGCGTTTGCCGTTGGGTTCAACATAGAGAACAGAAGCAGCATCCACAGTAATGAGCGAAGATGGTATTGCGACTGCTTTTGCAGTCCACGAAGCGCCTGCGGGGTCATTGGTTTTTATTAAACACAGTTCGCCGTCGAGGTCGTAACAACCGAGCTCGCCTGCGGGATTGCGCGCAATGAAACGAAGCGTCTCGCCGCGGACGTAAAGTAGTCCGCCACTGATGTTTGTCTCGCCCGGTTTTGCAATGCCGTCGAATAACGGAGCTGCCGCAGCAACGCGGTTATCGTCACCGCGGTAGTGGAAGAAGGCAGTAACTTTTGAGGCATCGCGGTTGACTGCAAGACGCACCCACGCGCCGGATTCGGTCGGGGCAAATTCAATCCATTTGTTTCCGCGTGGCGCAACGGTTATCTCGCGCAGTTTTGTCCAGTTGCCATTGCCGCGGACGTCAACCTCGAGTGTAAAGACGATCGGTTTGGCTGTATTATGCGAAAGGATGAGTGAGCGTTTCGAAAAGCCCGAAAACAGGAATGGTTCACTGTGCGAACCGGCTTTTACATCGTCGTTGAGCCAGACCGCACCGCGTCCGAGCAGCGGACCTAACCGGTCGAGTTGCGGCGGGTCAACAAACCACAGGTTTGACTGCGATTTTCCTGGGGCTGCAAGGTCGCCTTTTAGCGGATGTTTATTGAGGAACTCGCTTTTGGCGGTGTCATCGCAACCGAATACAATCTGGTCGCCCCAGCGGCAAAAATCTGCGATGACTTTCAAGTAAGTGGAACGCGGCGAAATTCCAGCAGAGTTTGCGGCTGTAAAGGTCTTTGGGAACTTCCAGAAACAGCCGTGCATTGTCATCAGAAGCGTGCTTTCGCCAATATCGCGGATGCGTGGCCATTCGGTGTTCCAGCCGTGGGCGCCGTCGTAGCAGTGCGACGCCTTGGGCAATCTGAACGAGTGCCATTTTCCGCCATCAAGGAGCATCAGGATAAGTGAACGGTGGTCCCAACCAATAGACCAAATCGGGTCTGTGGCGGGATTCTGGTTTCCATAGATGCCGCCCGGTCCGGTAACCTCGGTGAACTGGTTGCGGCGGACAATTGTCCATTCCGGCGCCTTGCCGTCCCACTGTGCGAGCACACCCGATGGAATGTCCGGGCGTCGCTGCGCTTCTGCACCATGCTCCCCGTTGTTGGCATACACAAGCAGTCCTTGTCCGGAATAAAAACCTTTTCCGTGGTAACCTGGCATGTTTGCAAAACGCGGATTTTTGTCAGCCGGACGTTTCCAGCGGGAGTTCTGGTTGAGTTGTTCATCCGTCCATAATTCGGTAACTTCAAGTGTCTTTATGTCCACTTCGTAAATCCCTTCTTCCATAGTGGCGTAATAAATTTTGTTTGCGGGGTCAAATAGATGACGGGCGTTTCCGGTGAGGCGACCGAACATTTTTGTATATGGAATTACACGCACTGTGCGGTCGGCGCCGATAACGTAAGGTCCAATAAAAAGTTGATGCGATTCGCGGTGAATCATACGGTTTGCCGGGGTGCCACCGATACTTTCCGGACGGATGATCTGCGTAAGGTCAGGTGTGATTTCATAGAGTTTGTCTGACGAACCTATTGGTTCATGCGGCGCATATGTAACCAGCCAGAGCCTGTCTGCCCACGGCACCACTGCGCCAATGCCGCATTCGCCTGATTCATTGAATACTGCCAGATGCGGATAGATTCCAGAGATCTGTCGGGCTTTCCCTTCGCGACGGGGTTGACCCGTTGCGGATTTAAGGTATTTGTTAAGAAAATCCCGGGTCAATTCGGGGACTTTGGGGTCTCTGAAACCGCCATGTCCGCCCCCTTTGACGGTATAAAAGATCACCGGAACGCCGGCCTTTTTGAGAGCGGCTTCGAGTAATTCGCTCTGGTGATGCGGGACGAGCGGGTCGCTGTCGCCATGAACAATCAGGAACGGTGGGTCGTATGGCGTGACGTAGGTGATTGGATTTGCCTTTGCGACCTTATCCTTGTTTTCCTGAAGTGGTCCACCTATCAGCTGAGATTCCGGAGAGTCCGGCGTGTTATGCACCATTCCATCCGGCAGACGGTGGTCGTCCATTTGCAGAAAATCGGTCGGTCCAAAGTAATCCACCACTGCCTGAACGCGGCTCGACTGATCGAGGTTTTCCCCGACATCAAATTCTTTCACATCTCCGGTTGTTCCGAGCATAGCAACGAGATGACCACCGGCGGAAGGTCCCCATGCGGCAAAGCGGTTCGGGTCAAGGCGAAACCGGGCGGCATTTGCCCGCAGCCATCGCACTGCTGCCTTGCAGTCTTCTATCTGAGCGGGGAACTTTGCGTGCTGACTCAGACGATAGTTGATCGATGCCACAGCGTAGCCCAGAGATAGATATTCAGTTGGAACGCCTTGTTCTTTGCTGCCCATACGGAATGCGCCGCCGTGGATGTAGATAATCAGAGGCAGATTCGTGCCTTCTTTTGGCAGATACAAATCAAGTTTTTGCCGCTCGTGACCATTGGACACATAAGCAAGGTCGCGATGCACAATTGCGTCTTCCGGCAGCATCGGTGTTCTTAGTTCGGCAGGCTGAGCCAGTAATTTTGTCAAAAAAACTGGCAGGCAAACCAACATCAAAAATTTCCGTATTTTCATATTCACTTAATTGCCAATGTTACAAAATAAGCAAAAAGATTTTCAACATCATAAACATTTTGTTTGTTAATCCTGCTAAACCCAACAAACTAAAATAAAAAACCCTGAAGATCCTGCAAATCTTAGTAGTAAAGGCAACCAATATAGCACAGGCTTTCCTGCCTTTGATGATAACTCGCAGACAAGGATGTTTGTATCACATTGTAGCACGTTATTGTTTCTTACGGTAGACCCGGACATAGTCAACTTCCATTGCCTTGCCGTCAATGGCATCGGTGATGCGGTCCGCCCATGGAATGACCGCAAGGCTCAACCAAATTGAGGCTGGGCTGTGGCAAAATTCGTTTTCCACGCGCCTGAGTTTCCCTTCCATTCAGGTAAAAGACCAGTTCATTTTCATTCCACTCAAGCCCGTGGACTTGGAATTCATCGGTAAAGTTTTTCCTGCTGAAAATAAATCTGCGGGGTGAAGTTGGATGTGTGGGCTTACCGTTGACGATTTTAATGTCGGAATGGTTGTGAATGTTATTGTTGACCTTGTTTGGGAAATGCCCCTCGTTGAAGTCAATTTCGAAGAATTTACCTCTTTTAATTTTTTTTGCGGATGTCGGCATCAACCAAAAAGAATTATTCAGACCATCCGCAGCGGCGTACCGGTAGCGACACTCAAAGTAGCTGTATTGGAACATCTCCCGCGTCCAGATGCTGCCGGCTGTCCAATCCTGTCCGCCGCTTTTTTCCTTCCGGGCGATAATCCGCAACAGACCGTTGGTGACTGTCACGTTTTCGCGCCAGCGACTGCACAGGATGTGGCCGCTGGGGCCATTTTGCGAGATCCACCTTTGGTCTAAGTCCTTGTCAGAGCCATTGAATTCACCGCTCCTGATTAATTCCCACTTGTCAGTGTCGCCGGGCAACAAAGGTTGCGATGCCGGATTCTGGTGCTGTGCCAGGGCGAGGCACGAGGCGATGATGAACAGCAGGAAAAATATTGGTCTCATAGATTCAAGATTTTACCGGACTTTCAGACAATGCAACCGATCATTTTGTAGCCTTCAGCGGAATCTGGATACTGAAACTGCCATCGCGGTCTTTTGTTTCTGCGGCTGCGCAAATCAGCGCAATGGGGATTCCGTTTTCAAAGAATATCTGGGGGCGTTCCAGCGCAGTGAGTTTCTGTTTTCTGCCATCTGCCCAGGTAATCTCAGGCACAGCAACGAGCGGATTTTTTGCCATTTTCCAGTTAATGCCGTCAGTTGACTCCCAGAGCGCCAGCGAATAACCGCGTTTTGTGAAATAACCGGCATTATCCTTGACCACAGCCCAGTAACGATCTGCACCGCGCCAGACAAAGGGGTCTTCCGCTGCAAACATAACACCCTCTTCGTCAAAGACCGTTCCCGGAAGTTTTTTGAACGGTCCGGTCGCGCTATCAGCGGTTGCGACAAGGTGCACAACATGTCCACCGAACGGGAGTGGTCGTTTTAATCCCACAGCCTTATAAATCATCAGAACCCCACCGTCGGGTCGTTGTGTTACCGAAGGGTTTGTAACCACAAGTGCATCCGGGGCGTTTGTGTCGGTGCTGACGTCAATCACTGGTTTATCGAAACGTTGCCATGGGCCGAAAGGAGAATCTGCGACAGCCACACCGATTCGCTGGTGGTTGCGGTGTGTCCAGTTCAACGAACTGCCAACCAGTCCGTCACCATAATTGCCCATATAGTAAAGATAATATTTGCCGCGGATGCGGATAACTGTCGGGTTGTGTGTGCAGGAGCCGTCCCAGAAATTCGTCCCCCGAGCGGGCAACGCGATATCATGATGTTCCCACGGACCGAATGGCGAGCCGCTGATTGCATGGGCGACCTCCGAATGCGTTACCCAGGCGAGGTGTCCAAGTTTTCGCGGCCATCGGGAGTAGAACATATGGTATTTGCCGTCGTCGCCCTTTATCACAGAACCGCACCAGATGTTAAATTCCGGATCAGAAAATTTTGCTGTCAGCGGCATCGGCTGGAGCATTGCGTAAAAATTGTAATCCCCGTCGGTTTTGTCGACAGTTGAGTATGAATCAGCGCTGTAGACATGGTCCTCAGCCACAACCGAAACCATTACAGCCGCTAACGCCGCCATAAAATAAGCTTTAATTTTCACCGGTGCTACTTATATGAAAAATCGTCTGCGTATTTCAAGATCGTTAAGATGTTTGAATACTTTGCAAATTTTAGTGAATTATTTATATACATGCTAAGAGTAAAATAGGGGTTAAACTATTTCTTGATTGAGGAGGGGGAGGGTGGAGGTTTATTTTTCTTACCCGATAACGTCCGAGGCTATTAACATTGAATTCCTTCTGAATTCTCAAGTGGATGGTCAGATAATCCCATGATCCTGTTTAGTACGTCGTCGAAAGCGTTACACCGTTAAACGTGTATTTCAAGCTTTTTCCATTTTCGGTCAGAAAAGCATACTATGAAATCAGTAAACAATGTAGATTTTTCTAAGAGATTGAGGATTAGGATTTTTTTTCGGACTAATCTAATTCAAATAAATCAACTCTTTTTAGATCAGCGCAATAAAGATTAAATTTCCTTAAAGACAACACGCAGTTCATGTTTATTGGTTTTTTCTGGTTGAGGCGCGGGGACGACAGGCAAGAGAATAAAATTTTCAGTTATAACGGGTTGAAGTTCAGAACCTTCAATTATCTGGACCCTTTTTAATCGTTTTGGCAGGAACTGGAAAATTGGACGTCCCCCGCGCTGGGAACCGTTTAGGTCAATGAGTTGGAAACTATTTTCACTTTTTAACAACTGAATTGTGAAGGTGTAAGTCCCGTTTTGGAAAACAAGATTTTGTTCCCAACCCGATTTAGCAGGCTTGACCCGCGCTTCAAATGCTGGGTCGCCGTAGAACGCGACGACATCGCGGTCGAAAAGGTGGCCTTTTGAATCCGGATTTTTTTGCAAGCACCATATAAGAGCCTGTTGGTTAGCAAAGAATGCTTCTGATAAAGTGAATCTTCCCGGCTGCTCAACAAAATAATCCAGCACACCCCAGCCCATATATCCAAACCAGGTTGGGACAGTATACCCAATCATTTGCACAACGCCGGCGGAGTTCATCCATGCGAGCGCTATTGCGTTTGAGCCATCGATATGTCCCATTAAACAGTTCCCGACCGGCAGATAAACACGCTGACGCGAAGAATGGATTGGATATTTGTTGCCGTTCAGGTCAATCCCGTAAAGTGAACCGGCTTCGGACTTGAATAATCCGTTTTTGTAAGCATAACCGATTTGCCAGTCTCTTTCTGTTGCGTGACCTGAAGTAACAAACATATCAGCGTTACCGTTTAGCTCATCAACGAGCAGTTTTGTGGTATCAACAGGGACTTCGATTTGACGTGGAGATTCGCCCGGTTTTTTCTCCATGGCAAACCCTGCTTTTACTTCGCTGTACCAGATGCCTTCAGTAAAATATTCAAGAGGCACAGAAGTCGCAGCGACAACGCGATTGATTATTAATGGTTTATTTGCTGATGCGATTTCTTTTGCATTTTTCGCGTCATACCCTGTAACAATTCCCCAAATGGTATCTCCATAGGGGTCGTCATCTAACAGGCGAGTGAGGCGGTTAACTTTTATAACAAATTCCCTGTCAGTTTCTGCAGGAGTTGCGACAAACGCGGTGAAAGTTGGCGCATATAATGATAGATCCGGAATAATTTCATCGACCGAGTTTGTATAAATAAAAACAGTTCCATTGTGTTTATTTTTTAAAATTGAAACCACATCGTTCCACGATTTATCCTGAAATGTTTTTTGGCTTACGACGATTGCGTAAGAAGATTCCGCATCTGCACAAAAAAACGATGCCAACCAAAAAACAGTTATAAAGAATAAATTTTTCATAAGGTTATTTTTAATTTTAATGAAGAGATTGTCAACCCACGCAGTTATTATTGGCAATAGCAAGCTGAGAATTTGGAATTAATGAAAGAATAGAGGGCGTAAGTTTTTCCGGAAGTTAGTGTTTTATTGATTACATGTGGTTTAGCAAGTTCAGCTACAAATTTTCATAAACCCATGACTGAAATTGGATGTTGTTTTGCTGGCTTAGGTGCCTGCGTTGGTGGCACCCCCATAATTTGGTACAGCTAGTGCAGTGGTTAGATGGTCCTCTGGCTGGCCACAAAGAAGGTTGTGACTTACAGCCTTGTATCCTTTTTTGAATTGGTCTTGCATCTCTGGCCAGTGGCACGAACACCAGCTGCGCTGGCATATGTTTCAATGTTTTGTTCATTCAAGTAGTTTCGTAAGCATAATAGGCTTGCTTCGCTGCAAAGGTTCTGGAGTGAAATGTTAATCAGGTCTATGGTCACGTGGTGATTGATTCTCGATTGAGAAACAACAAAGGCATTCATGGCTTAGATTTTAATAAGTATGGATTTGGCCACTGCTGAATGGTGGTGTTTGAGCATTGCTGCTATGCAGTGGGCCTGGCGGAAACTACCTCTTCGCACTCAAGGCACAGCCTGAAGCAAAAGGTCCAGTTTTCAGAGGCATTCAGGCTATTAGTCATATCGAGTATGTTCATGTCACGCATGGATTGGAGAGTCAAAAATGATTCATATATTTAGACAAAACCTCTAATCTCAAATATGTTATTCGGGTTTTTTCTTAGATCAATAACTATGCAAGTGGATTTAATAAGTTGGGATCAATTGAAACAGTTATGGATGAGTCTGATTTACGGCATAATGAGATAGGTGCTTGAAAGACCACTGTTATTAATTCACTTGTAAGAATGTCTTTGGGCGGGCCATGAGCGACAATCTCGCCGTTGTTATTAAGTAGTACAATCAAATCTGTAAATAAGGGTGAAATAATAAGGTCATGACAGATTACAAAAATTGTATAACCTTCTTTTGTAAGGCTTCGGAGCAAAGAAAACAAAGCTAATTGATGAGATATGTCAAGATGACTTGCTGGCTCATCAAGAAGCAAGGTTTTGGCTTGTTGTGCTAAAGCCTGAGCGAGAATTACCTTTTGACGTTCACCTCCACTTAATTCATCGAAGGGCAAATCCACCAGGTGTGCGGCTCCTACTCGTTCGAGGCTCGTAAGTACAATGTCATAATCCTTTGTAGTGGAGATGCCAAAAATGTTTCTATGTGCATATCTGCCGAGCATGACCATTTGGAGCACAGAGAAGGGGATATTAACAGGATGTTGAAAAAAGGCCTTTTTCAGGGCAAGTTAATCCTGATGATTTATATTTGTCTCCCCGGAGTTGATTGGAATCCAATATATGTGCTTTTTGCTCACCCCAAATGTCAATATCTCCTGCCTCAGTAAGGGCTTTTTAACCCTCAGAAGCATCTATCAGTACCAAATCCTGACTGTTTAACTAACTGCTCCCAAACTCAAACGCGCCATCCGTAATAGATTGTATGCAGCTACTACAAAATATCCCCACGCTTGCGTC
>Ga0209162_1003792_pt1 | contig 11847 bp, 9 predicted proteins | sample YNPNPMetaG_FD_187121 | JGI IMG/M metagenome (GOLD analysis project Ga0209162, IMG submission 187121) | Anoxygenic and chlorotrophic microbial mat microbial communities from Yellowstone National Park, USA - YNP NP MetaG (SPAdes) (version 2) ...
ATACAAAGTTACGAGGCGAGATAAATCTCGCCTTACACATTACGCGATGCTGACGATCTCGAATTCGACATCGCCGCCGGGAGTCTGCACGGTGACGACATCGCCGATGCGATGTCCCATGAGGGCCCGGCCGATCGGCGATTTGAGCGAGATGCGGCCGTTGCCCGGATCCACCTCGGTGGAACCGACAATGGTGTAGGTCTCCTGGTCGCCGTAGGTCACATCGCGAACCGTCACCTTGCACCCTACATCTACCGTTTCCCTGGATCCGTTCTCGGGGATCACGACGGCGTTGGCCAGGATGTTCTTGAGCGTGAGGATGCGCCCTTCGTTGAATGCCTGGGCGTTCTTGGCTTCTTCGTAGCCGGCGTTTTCCGAGACGTCGCCGTCCGCCTTGGCCTCTGCGATCTGCCGCGCGATCTCCGGCCGGCGGATGTTGATCAGGTAGTCCAGCTCCTCCTGGAGCTTTTTGATGCCCTCTGCCGTCAAATAGGTGTTGTGCGACTCTTGCATGCCCGTCGTCCTTCAAACTTTTCACAAGCAGATCAGAATATCACGTGCCTGGCACCTGAAAAGATGCCAGGCACGCCGAACGCATATGCATGACAAAAAAAGAAGCGCCCCCGGCGCCGGTGAGACAGCCATTAACAAACGTAGCCGTCGGTGGATAGACGGCTGGAACGGAGATGATTATAGCCTAACTATGCCCGTTGTGCAAATCACGCGAACCGCGAGTCGAGCCTCTTCCTTGACATCGCAGGGTGCTCATGTTACTATCCGCCGCGGAGGTGAAACGGATGGATCGGCCTGATGACAAAGAACACGCGATGAGTCCGGCTTCGTGCGCGGACGGCGCGGCCACGCGGTTTTTGCGCGTGTCGCGCACCATGGTGATTGTGCTGGTCATTTGTCTTATCTGTCTCTTCGTGGCGGGCTTTCTGCCGGTCGCCTGGACGACGCCCGAACAGGCCCAGGCGTCGGGCCCGAACTGGACGGTGCCGACGCGCACGCCCCCGCCGACCCTTTCTCACAGGACGTATCTGCCGATCGTGGCGCGCACCCGATGAGGCGACAACCCGAAACCGCCGTGAGATACAACGACCGCGCATGACGGAAAGCTCGTTCGAGAAGCCCTGGCGCATTGCCCTGGTGGCGCCGTTCGGCCTGCGCGCCAAGGGCACGACGCGCGCCCGCGTCTTGCCGCTGGCCCGCCAACTGGCCCGCTGGGGGCATCAGGTCGCGGTCTTCGTGCCGCCCTACGATAGCCCCGAGGACGCCGGCCGGCGCTGGAACGACGCCGGCGTGGAGGTGATCCATTGCGCGTTGCCCCGGCCCGCCGCGAGCGGAACAGCGTGGCATCTGGCGTTGGCGTGGCGGTTGTTGGGCCAGGTACGCGCCTGGCGGCCCGACGTCGTCCATGCGTTCAAGCCGAAAGGCCCTTCGGGGTTGGTTGCCGCGGCGCTGTGGCTGTGGCCGGGCCGCGGCCGCAACGGTCGGCCCCGACTGGTGGTAGACAGCGATGATTGGGAGGGGCCGGGCGGCTGGAACGACGACCCCCGGATCGGCTATTCGTCGCTCCAGCGGCGTTTCTTCGCCTGGCAAGAGCGCTATGGCCTCTCGCACGCCGACGCCTGGACGGTGACGAGCGAATGTCTGCGCCGGCGGGCGATGGCGTTCGGCGCGGCGCCCGAGCGCGTCTTTATATTGCATAACGGCATCGAGCTCGCGCGGTGGATGCCGGCCGGCCGGCGCGAAGAGCCGACGCCGGCCGGGCCGCCGGTGGCCGTCCTGTACACGCGCTTCGCCGGCGTGCGGCCGGCCGATGTGCGGGCCATCTGGACACGCGTGCGGGCCGGCCGGCCCGATGCGCGGCTGATGGTGGTGGGCCGCGGGCAAGGGGGCGAGGAACGCGAGCTGGCCGATCTGCCCGGGGTCATGATAGTCGGATGGGTCGAGCCGGAAGCGTTGCCCGAGCAACTGGCGGCCGCGCAGGTGGCGCTGGTGCCGTGGGCCGACACGCCCCCCAACCGCGGTCGGCACAGCGCCAAGGTGCTCGAGCTGATGGCGGCCGGGGTGCCCATCGTGGCCTGCGCGGTGGGCGAGCTGCCCGCCACCCTGGGCGATGCGGCCGTGTTGGTGCCGCCAGGCGATGAGGCGGCCTTCGCGCGCGCGGTGCTCTCTCTCCTGGCCGATCCGGCGATGGGTCGGCGGATGGCCGCGGCGGCACGCGCCCGCGTGGCCGGGCTGTTCACCTGGGAGCGTCTGGCGGCGGTGGCGATGGCCGCTTATAGAACTACTCGAAACGAGGATTGAACCATGTGGAACAGACTGCGCGGCCATATCGGCCTGCGCTGGGCCATGGTGGCGGCCTGGATGGCGATGATCTTCTTCCTGTCGGCCCAGCCCCATCTGCCCGACCTGGCGCCCGGCCTGCCGGGAGTGGAAGAGATCGGCGGCCATCTATCGGCCTACGGCATCTTGGCGGTGTTGCTCTGGCGGGCGCTGCGCGGCGCGGGGAGCAGAGCGCCCGCGACCTGGGCTCTGCTTGTCACGATGGTATACGGCGCGACCGACGAGTTCCATCAGCATTTCGTGCCGGGACGCACGGCAACCGTGGAAGATCTATTGGTGGACCTGATCGGCGCAAGCCTGGGGCTGCTGCTGGTCAGCTGGTGGCATCTACGGCGGTTGCGGGCCCGCCTGGCCGCGCCGACGGGACAGTAGGAGCGCCCGGCCGCATCTTTGGCTTGCGGCGCCGCTTTCATTATTCCGCGCCGTTCTCCTCGCTGCTCTCCTCGCGCGGGGTCGCGCCGGGCAACGGCACGATGAGGATCTCGCCGAACGGCACCTCCTGCACCGCATTGATCTCGCGGCGCTTGATCAGCTCGAGCACGGCGAGCAGCGTCACGATGATCTCGATGCGCTGCCGGGCCGATTGAAGCAGCGCGGCGAAGGTCACCGGTCGGCCGTCGGCCGTCTTCCGGCGGATCAGCTCGATCTGGTCGCGGATCGTCAGGGTAAAGGGCGTGACGACCCCCGGCGGCACCGGCGACGGAGGGGGCAGATTCGTCAGTGCGCGGCGCGCGGCCGCCACCAGCTCGGCCAGGGTGATGCTGCCCTCGGCCAGGCGGCTTTCCAGCTCGGGCGGCGGCGCGGTGCGAGGATAGGTGCGTCGGCCGCTTGCTTCGAGCTCGCGCAACGCCTGGGCGGCTTCCTTGTAGCGCTTGTACTCCTTGAGCTGCCGGGCCAACGCTTCGGCCGGGTCCTCCTCCTCTTCTTCGGCCGGAGGCGCCGTCTGCGGCAAAAGAGTACGCGACTTAATCCACACCAGCCGCGCGGCCATCACCAGGAAATCGGCCAGGAGATCCGGCTGGAGCTCCTCGAGCTGTTGCACATAGCTCAGGAACTGGTCCGTCACCGCGCCGATCGCGATCGCGCTGATGTCCAGCTTCTCCCGCTCGATCAATTGCAACAACAGATCGAGCGGACCCTCGAAGACCGGCAGACGGACCAGATAAGGCTCTTCACCGAACAAAACCGACAAAGGTAGCGTCCCTCCCGTTCCCAGCCCCCAACCCCCAGCTTCCAGCCCCCAGCTTCCAGCTACACGTTGAAGGTCAAAAAGCGCTGTCCGCGCTGGGCCAGGTCGTCGAGGATCCGTTGGGTATCCGCGAAATCGCGGCCGGCCAGGCGTTCCACCTTGCAGCCGGCGCGCTTGAGCATCTCCTCCGTTTCCGGCGGCACCCCCAACGGCCCGCCGACGATCGTGACGTATTCGGCGTTGCGGGCATCCTCCGGCGAAAAGCCCAGGGTAGGCCGGAAGCGCGCCACGTAATTCAGCGCGGCCGTGTAATCCTCCTTCGCCCAGGCATCGGCTCGCTGCCAGAAGAGCATATAGTGGCCGATGGTCTTCGCCGGCGGCGTGAGCGCGCCGTCCCAGACCGCGCGGATGCGATCGTGGACCATCTCCTTCCACTTGCGGCCTTCCAGCCACTCACTCCCCGGACACATGGTCGGATTCTCCGGAAACTCCTTGTGTCCCTTGATATTGTCGAGCGGGATCTTGAGCTTCAGCGCCAACCAGGCCGCCAGGTGCGCGACGCTTTGCATCTGCGCCGGGGTCGGCAGGACGCCGTTCTGAAAATCCCCTTCGAGGCAGATGCCCACCGTATAGTCGTTCGCAACCCCGGCATGATAGGAGATCGTTTCCAGCTTGTTGGTCTGGTAGATGGTGCCGTCGGGCCCGATGGCGAAATGATAGCCGATGCCGGGCCAGTTTTGATCCTTGACATGGTAGGCGGCGATCTGTTCGACCGGTATGTTGGCCGGCCCCGCGCTGTGGTGGATCGTCAGGTGGGTGATGCGATCGAGCGACCGCGTGCGATAGCGGTTGATCGGGTGGGTGGGCAGTTGAGCCACCACGTCTTTGATCTCGGGCGGGGGCACGCGATCGGTCGGCGCGGCCGGCACGGCCGGCGCGGCTCCGCCGGCCTGGGCCTGCTGAAGCTTGCGCTGCAGGTCGGCGATGGTCTGATTGAGCCCGGCGATCTTCTGCGCCAGGCCGTCCTTTTCGGCCGTGAGCGCCTGGATGCGCTGGTTCAGGGCGGCCTTTTCAGCCGTGGCCTGCTGGATCTGCGCGGTCAACGCCTGGACCTGTTGTTTGAGCTGATTGAGCTGGGTCGCGTCGCCGCCGGCCTGCAACTGCGCCTGCAAGTGATCGCGCTCCAGCGTCAGCGCGCTGATGTCGGCCTGCGCCTGGGCCAACGCCTGCTTCAGTGGCTCGATCTGGCCGTTCAGCGCGGCCACCTGTTGGCTCAGGGCGGCTTTGTCGTTGGTCAGGGCCTGCACCTGTTGGGCGAGCGTGTTCCGGTCGTTGGTCAGACGCTGCACCTGTTGCGCCAAAGCCTGTTTCTCGGCCGCGGCCGCCTGAAGCTGCTGGTTCAGCGTCTGGATCTGCTGGTTGAGCTGCGCGACATCGGGCATCTGGCTGAGCCGGGCGCGCAGTTGATCGCGCTCGGCCGTGAGCGCGTTGATCGTGCTCTGCGCCTGGTTCAGCGCCTGCTGCAACTCCTTGACCTGGGTGCGCAGCGCCAACAGCGCTCCGGCATCGGCCGTCGCGCCGCCGGCCGGCGCGACGGCCTTCTGCAGTTCGGCGATGCGCGCCAGCAGGAGGCCCTTCCAGTTCTTGCCCTGGAGCCATTGCGCGCCCGGCGACTGGGTGGCGATGAACTCGCTGACTCCTTTGACCGCCTCGACCGGCAGCTTGTATTCCTGGAGCAGCCACGCGCTCAGGTGGGCCGCGGCCTGAAGCTGGGCGTCGGTGGGGATCAACGCGGTGAAATCGCCCGCGACCGCGATGTTGATCCCCTCGGCCAGCCACGGCTGGGTCAGATCCACCGTCTGGTCCAGCGGATTCGTCTGCTGGATCGTGCCGTCGGCCGTGATGAAGAAGTGATAGAGGATGGCGCCCCAGCGCTTCTGATGCGCAGCCGCCAGCCGATCGGCGCCCACGCTGGGATCCACGGCCGTGTGGTTGAAGACCAGGTATTTGATCCGGTCGGTCGGCCGCGGCTTCAAGCTGCCGGCCGCGCGGGGCAACTGTTGGGTGATGTCGCTGATCGCGGGCGGGCTGATGCGGGCCGGCGCGGCCTGGCTGCGCAACAGCTCGATCTCGGCCTGGAGCGCGGCGTTGCGCTCTTGCAAGCTCAGGAGCTGGCCGTTCAGGCTCTGCAACTGGGCCTGGAGGGTGGCGATCTGTCCCTGGAGCGCCGCCACCTGGCCGCGCAACGCCGCGGCCTCGCCGTCGCCGGCCGGCGCGGGCGGCTTCACTGCGACGGACTGAACGCGCACGCGCTCGAGCAGCATGTTCTTCCAGTTTTGCCCGGCCATCCACTGTTCGCCGGGCGAACCGGTGGTGATCAGCTCGCGCGCGCCCTTGATCGCCTCGATCGGCAGGCCATAGGTGGCCATGAGCCACGCGCAGAGGGCGGCCAGCGCGTTCAACTGCGCGTCGTTCGGCACCGTGTCGTCGAACTTGCCGGCCACGTAGACGCTGATGCCGTTATAGATCCACGGCTGGTTCTGCGCGACGACCTCGTCGATCGGATTCGTCTGCTGGATCTCGCCGTCTTTGGTGATGAAGAACTGGGCCACGATGCCCGGCCAGCGTTGCATGTGGGCCTGGGCCACGCGATCCGCGCCGACTTCGGGCCGGACGGCGGTATGGTTGATCACGATGTACTGGATGGCGCCAATCGGCCGCTTGAAGAAGCCCGCCGGATTGCGCGGGAGGCTGGCCGTGATGTCGGTGATCGCCGGCGCGGCCGGCGCGGCGCCCCCCTGTTGCAACTTCTTGATCTGTTCCTGGAGCAGGGCCACCTGCTGTTGCAGGGTGGAGACCTTCTGGCGCAGGTCGGCCGCTTCGACGCCGACCAGCCGCAGGCGCACCTGGCCGCTGCCGGCCGGATACTCCTCCATCACCAGCCGCTGCCAGTCCTGGGTCTTCAGGCCGCTCTCCGGGTGGGTGTATTCGTCGCTGATGGGATAGCCGGTGATTTCGACGCCGTACTTTTGGTAGAAGGCGGCAAACGCGCCCTGCGCCTTCTTGCCGGTCTGCGGGAAGGAGATGGCCTCGGCGACCGGTTGCGTCGGCTGCACCGGCGGCTGCAGCTCCAGATATTTCTCCCACGAGTATTTGTGTTTCAGCGCCTCTTTGAAGTCGTCGATGATGCCGGCCTTGCCCTCGATGTACCACCGATCGATGCGCGGCCAGCGGTAGAGGATCACGGCCCGAATCTTCTGCGTGCCGGGGGTCTTGTTCCAGGCGTCTATCTCGCCGTACACGCGCTGCACCCAACCGTTGTTGACGTTCGACCATGGCTCATCCTGGTCGGTCTCCGTCAGATAGACCGGCAAGGAGCGCATGCTGGGCGGGATGGCCTGCATGAAGTCCCGATAGGTGCGGAAGTGGTATTGCCGGTTCTGAAACGGCGGATCCATCCGGTAGTCGTTATAGACGTACTCCGGCTTGTCGCCGTGGGTATAAGCGTGGATGGCGATCCCGTCGCAGTTGGCCGGGCCCAGGATGGTGAGGATGTCGGTGAGGTATTTGCACCAGTCGCCGTTCGGGTTGCCGTCGTAGACCGTGCTGTTGTTCCACGGCGCCACCGCGCCGACGATCACCTGGTCGTTTTGGTGGCCGGGCACGGCTTTGATGGCCGCGCGGCACTGGCGATAGCAGTTGGCATACATGCTCGGGGTGATCGTCTCGCCCGGATTGATCAGCCGATCCCCTTCGACCTTGGCCCCCGGCCGCTCGACGGGGTGGTTCATCTCGTTGCCGATGATCCAGATGTGCGCGCCCGCCGAGTTGCGCACGAAGTTGGCGCAGCGCCGGGCGAAATCGCCGTAGCGACTGGCCGGCGGAATCGTGCCTTCCGGCGCGTACCCGTTGTTGAGGCGCACCAGGATGCCGAAGCCGCGGTTGGCCCAGGGCGTGTAATCCCGGCCGCTCGTGTCGTTCGGGTTACAGCCGATGGCTTCGGTGAAGAGGATCCAGCCGAAGATGCCGGCCTCGGCCATGATCTCTTCGCCGCCGGGGTCGTGAAAGCCGTAGAGGTAGGGTGAATCGTTGAGCGGTCGAGCCATCGCTATGCCTCACAGCGCAATACCATCTGGACGGAATGCCGAGCTACCACTTATCTCATTATATGTGATTGCGGCCAGATTGTCCATCTGGCGATGAGCGCGAGAACAAATCTCCGCCTTGGCCAAAACGCCCACTTCGCAGTATAATCAGGCCATCGTTTCGGTGGAGGCAACTCTGTGGAAATCGAGTGGTTCGGACATTCCTGTTTCCGTATCCGCGAGGGGGGCGTCACGATCATCACCGACCCCTACGACAAGAGCATCGGCTATGTGATGCCGCGCGTGCGGGCCGACATCATCACCGTGAGCCATGATGCGCCGGGCCATGCGGCCGCCGGCGCCATCAAGGGCGATGCGCGGGTGTTGAACAGGCCCGGCGAGTACGAGGTGAAGGGGGTTTTCATCACCGGCATTCAAACCTGGCGCGGCGCGGGCGCGCACGGCGATGCGAAGGAAGAGAACACGGTCTTCGTCTTCGAGTTCGCCGATCTGACCGTGTGTCACCTGGGCGATCTGGCCCGCGTGCTCACCCAGGCGCAGGTCGAGGCGATGCCGGACATAGATGTGTTGCTGGTGCCGGTGGGCGGCGGCACCGCGCTGGACGCCGATCGGGCCGCCGAGGTCATCAGCCTGATCGAGCCGCGCATCGTGATCCCCATGCACTATCAGACGCCCTATGTCAACCTGCCCCTGGAGCCGCTCAGCAAGTTCCTGAAGGAGATGGGGGTTTCCGAGCACACGCCCCAGCCGAGCCTCAAGGTGACCAGGGCCGAGCTGCCCGAGGAGACGCAGGTGGTGGTGCTGGAGTGCAAGCAAGGCTAACGGCCGCATCAGCGCACTTCTGAAGGAGGGACGCATGGCGAAAATGCGACGGATCGGAGCGACCTGGCTGGTTGCGATGTTGGTTTTGTCGGTGGCCGTCGGCTGTGGCACGTCCGGGCCGGCGGCAGGTGAGCCTTCGTCAGCGCCGGGCGTCGCGGGAACGCGTCCTTCCGGCGATGCGGCCGGCCACGCGGCGGCCGGACAGGCCGCGCTCGACGCGGGCGATCTGACGAAGGCCGAGCGCGAGTTCCTGGATGCGGTGGCGCTCGATCCGAAGCTGGCGCGTGCCCAGCTCGGCCTGGGCAATGTGTACGTGCGCCAGGGCCGCCTGCCCGAAGCCGAGAAGGCGTTCAAGGCCGCGCTGGCCAGCGATCCGAACCTGGCGCCGGCGCAGGCCAACCTGGGGGTGGTGTACTATCAGATGGGACAACTGGCGCAGGCGGCGGCCGCGTTCGAGGCGGCGTTGCGCCTGGAGCCGGACGACGCGGCCAATCTGTATCTGCTCGCCGTAGTGCGCTTGCAGGAAAACAACCTGGCCGAGGCCGAGAGGCTGCTCATCCGCGCGCGGGAACGCAAGCCCGACCTGCCCGAAGTGTACTACGGCCTGGGCGTTCTGTATCGCCTCAAGGGGCAAAAGGATCTGGCGATCCAGGCCTTCGAGAAGTTCCTGGCCATCGGCCCCGGCCAGGATCCCACCGCCATGGATTACGCGCGCCAGGAGCTGAAGCAACTGCGCGGGCAGTAAAGCCGAGCAACGGCAGGGAACGGATGATCTGATCGCGCAGTGCCGCTGAAGCGCTAATCGCCGAACGCGTCCCGTCTGATTTTTGCCCTCGCTTTGATCCGGCCCGCCAGGAGATCGAGCCAGCGTTTCCAGAGCACCGGCTCCAGGTGCTCCCACTCCGCGATCAGGCCGGCCAGCGCGTCGTCGGCGGGCGGCCGGCGGCCGTAGCGTTCGGCCACGAACAGATCGGTGAGCCGGCCGACGGCCGGCCGGGCTTCGGGGATCGCTTGATTGAAGACGGCGGCCCGCTCCAGCGGGGTGAAGCTGGGCCGCCAGGGGATGCGCAATCGCTCGGCCCAGCGACCGACCACTTCGAAGAGCCGCACGAGCAGATCGGGCCGACGGTAGAAGGTGCGGCGTTGCCAGCGTCGCACCAACCACGCCGACAGCGCCAGCAGCGCGGCGGCCAGCGCGGCGGCCAGCTTCGGCCAGTTGGCGCGCAGCCAGACGATCGCCGGCGGATCGCTGCGGACGGGCGTCAACGGGCCGCGGTCGGGCCGCTCGGGCCGCAGGTCGTCCAGATCGTCCGGGTTGGGCCGGTCGGGCGGCGTATTCGTGCCGCCGGCGCGGGCCGCGTTCTCGGCCGTGGGCCGCGCCAGCAACGGCTCCGATGCGGTCGGCTCGAACGGGATCCAGCCGTAGGCCGGAAAGTAGACTTCGGGCCACGCGTGCGCGTTGCGCTCCAATACGCGGTAGTATCCGCCGCCATAGGGCAACAGCTCTTCGGGCTGGACGTATTCCCCTCCGGTATAGCCCACCACCATGCGGGCCGGAATGCCCACCGCGCGCAACATTGTCACCATGGCCGTCGCGTAATAGTCGCAGTACCCCTCTTTGCTGGTAAAAAGGAAATACTCGACCGCGTCTACGTCGGCCGGGGGCGCTTCGATCTGGAGGTTGTACTTGAACGAGCGCAGATACGCCTCGAGCGCGGCCGCCTGATCGTAGGGGTTGTCGAAGGGCGCGGTGACGCTGATGGCCACCTGCCGGACGCTGTCGGGAAACGTCTCGGGCAGTTGCAGGAAGCGGTCGGTCACCCAGGCCGGGTAATCGGTGCCGGCCTGGCGCAGCGCTTCGACCGGCGCCATGCTCACGCCCGACACCACCTGGTAGGGCGCATCCTTGCCGATGGGCACCCGGCTGCGCAACAGCGCGATGTAGATCTCGCCTTCCGGCGTCACGCGGCTGGCATCCGCGTTCGTCGGCACCGAGACCCGCAGCGGCTGTGGCCCGACGAAGATCACATCCTGGTCCGTTTCGAGCGGCCGGATAGTAGAGGTGATCTCGGTGTAGCGGACGAAGCGCGGCTCGTTGAGCGGCTGGTCGCGCTCGATGATATAGAGGTCTTCGTCGGTGCTCTGCCAGCCCTGGCCGGTGTAGAAGTCGAAGGTGGCCCCGCGCCAATAGCTGCGCCGGGGCGAGTACGCCTCGAAGATGATGCGGTCGGTCAGGTTGACCGGACCGCCCAAGGACATGGCCTTGCCGAACTTGGTGGTGCGGACGGGCGGCCCCTGATAGCGCAGCGATTTGTACATGCGCGACCAGGTCTGCTCGAAACGACGCCACGGCCCTTCCAGCGGCCGCGTCAGGCGTTCGACCGCGGCCCGGTTGGCGACCCCCGGCATCAACCAGGCCAGGGCGGTGACGAGGACGGCGAAGGTCAACCCGGCCTTCAGGAAATCCCAGAAGATGTCCGGCGGATAGCGGATCTGATAGATGCGCCAGCGCGCTTGATTGCGGGCCAGCTCGATGTTGATCCCCAACAATACGACCGAGATCAGATACACGATCAGATAGCCGACCAGGTTGAGGGTCGAGTAGTACACGACCACGATCAGGCCGATGCCGGCCGGCAGGATGGCGTAGAGCACCTGGCGATGGCGGTAAAGGGTCCAGATGGCGAAGTGCCCGATCCACCAGCCCAGCAGGCAGAGCTGGATCACGAAGATCAGGTTGTCGGCGGCCGGCGCGCGGCTGAAGAGGGCCGCGAACCAGGCCGCGTTGCGTTCCGCGATGGCGATGAGCGCGTCGTGCAGGCTCAGATCGGGGAAGAAGCCTTGATGGAGCAGCGTGACGATCACCGGCACGCTGACGACGAAGCTGTAGAGCGCGGCGACGAACCCGTTCCAGCGGGTAAGCGCCAGGAGCAGGCCGACGAGCGCGGCAACGACCACGACCCCTTGCACCAGGTCGAGCCCTTCGCTCCAGCCGGCGGTGTAGAGCGCGCCGGCCATGCTCAACAGCATGACCAGCGTCAGCATGACGGTCCACCAGCCGCCGCCCAACTGGAAGCGTTGCGCGGGGGTTGTGGCGATAACCGCCTCTTCCCACGGGGATGCGACAGCCACTCGTGCGGTCAAACGAACCTCCGTTTCTCGAGCTTTTTCAAGTATAGCACCAGCCGGCCCGGCGTCAAGCGACAAGTCAAGCGACAAGGGTTGGGGCGATTGAAATCGCGGCTAACGGGCGCCCTGGCGCCGTCGCACCCACCTCCGTGGGTGCACGCGTCGGCGCAGGCCGACGCCCAGCCCGCCGGGCCGCGGGTTGGGGCGATTGAAATCGCGGCTAATGGGCGCCACGGCGCCGCGATGCCC
>Ga0209162_1003793_pt1 | contig 11844 bp, 6 predicted proteins | sample YNPNPMetaG_FD_187121 | JGI IMG/M metagenome (GOLD analysis project Ga0209162, IMG submission 187121) | Anoxygenic and chlorotrophic microbial mat microbial communities from Yellowstone National Park, USA - YNP NP MetaG (SPAdes) (version 2) ...
CTACGCACGCTCCACAACATGCACGGAAATATCTATCGGGTGAGGCCGCGTTGAGGTGAGGTCCCACCCAAAAAGGCGGCCCTACCCCTAAACGAACGGTGTTTTCTGTGTTGGGGTTTCCGAGAATTGGGCTATGTATAGTGTCTTGCCTGGACAGGCCCAAGTAACTCAATACAACAACAATCATCAAAGGAGGACGTGCCATGAAACGATTTTTTGTGACCACTTTATTTGTTTTACTGAGTGTTGTCGTTGGTGCTCAGGCTAGTGCGTTTCGCGGTTACACTTATGACTCACGTTCAGGAAATCATTATTCAACTTTCGGAAGCGGTTATCGAGGCTATAATTTTAACACTGGATCTATGTGGTCAACTTACAACAGCGGAAGAAGTATGTACGGAATAGACTCACGAGGAAACTACTGGAATTATGATCGCAATAGCGGCTTTTACCAAAACTTTGGCACAGGAGAAATGCGATACCGCGGCAACCGGTGGTAGGATGACGTCCCAACGGTTCTTGTATTGAGCATTTATCAAAGTTGACTACGTTAGCCAGCGAAGCATTTGGATTGCAACAGGGCCTTCTGGAGACCTTGATGCAAGTGTTCAAGCGGGCCCATAAAAAGGCTCGTGAAAGCAGCCGCAAACAGGCCAGAACCCCGTGCTGGGAGCACGGGGTCTCACCCATCATATGGTTAACCTTTGCGCTTCCCGCCCGTTCGGTGGAATGTGTCCTGAAAAATGAGACACCTCCGGTCAACAATTAGGCTTTCAGGTCATTGGTTGGCGGCCTTTTAAGCCATTCCGCCGTCGAAAACGGGGGAAGTTGAAGATCCATTTCGGCGAAGGGAAAGGCTTGAGATCTGCAGTCTTTTGGGTTTAGCAGCGTCTTCTCTGCTGGTCGTTGCCCAGGGAAAGGGCTCGGGTCATGCGAGCACGGGACGGCTTCGTCACAGGGCGATGTCTATGGAGCGCACCGGGGCCGCGCCGTCAGGCACGCCTGTGGAAAAGGCACAATTTGGACACTCCACGCAATCTTTTAACAAGCCAGCACAATCGCCCCATTTCCAGAACGGCATCGGCCGTTGAAGATCATAGCGATTTTCATTATACGTTCCACAATAGCTGCGTTTAAACATCCTGATGCGCGAACAACGGCCGGGCCGCTTTGCTTTTCAACGCGGATCGGAAGGGAAGGGTCAAGGCGGTTCCGCAATTTTCCATAAGGGGGGTGAACCATGTTATCCGATTTCGTGCAGGTGCTGGCAGATTATCTTGTGAGCCAAGGTGGGGTCGTTAGCATTTGTCTCCTGATCGCAGCTGTCTTCCTTTTCCTGGTTGTTCGTTTTTACCTTGAAATTCTTCCGTTAAGTACAGAACTAAAGAAAGCCGTCGAACTCGTGACCGCGCAACCGCCAATGCGTCAGTTTGGTGCCGCTCTTGAGGATGTCTCTGACCAACTCCGCAATTATAGGAATCTTGGCCCGCTTTGGCGCGAGTTTTACGAAACTCTTATTTTTCCCCAACCGGGCCAACAAGATCAATCTATTCGAAACGCCAAGGAAGTCGCCTCATGTTTTAATGAGAACACGATTCTGGCTCACAATATGGACCTCCCGTTTTATGCCTCCGTACCGAACTACCTCACCTGCTTCGGGATCTTGGGAACCTTCGTAGGGCTTGTTGCAGGTATTTATAGAGCCAGCCAAGGGTTGGCTTCAAGCGATGCCATGGAATTACGCCACGCCCTGGAAGGCCTTCTCGGCGGCGCTTCCATGGCCTTTTGGACCTCCGTCGTGGGCTTGGCCGCATCCCTTTTATTTTCCTGGTTTGAAAAGAACCGACTTCATAATGTCAGGCGGCTCATCGCCCGTTGGAATGATGAACTCGAACAAAGAATCAAACGCGTAACCCATGAAGACCTGGCCGGACAACAACTTCATGAACTGCAGAAACAATCGGATTTCATGGAGGAGTTTACCACAAAGATCGCCTATAACATTGCCGAAGCACTGGGACAAAAAATGAATGATCGGCTGGTTCCGACGCTGGAACGGTTAACTCACGTGGTGGAGGAAATGCACGACCATCGCAATCAGACGATTACGGACATGCTGGAAAAAGTTGTCCGGGAATTCAGGTCTACGTTGACCGCGTACGCCGGCGAGGAAATGAGGGCTTTATCCCAAAGTTTACAGACGATGAACGATTCTTTGAGGCCGCTTTTGCAAGAGGCGGCAGACGTGCAGAAGCAGATGACGGATGCAGTCAAAACGATATCAAACCATATTATGGAATCCTATAAGACCGGATCCGAGGAATTTGCCAAGGTCATGGCGGAGACTATGGACCATATCAGGACGGTCATAGGAAGTTTAGAAGAGTTCTTGTCTAACCAGGTGAAACAAACCCTTGAGCAGGGACGTGGGGGGGTTGAAATGCTGATAAATGAATTTTCGGAAAGGATACACGAATTGCGAGAAGCTGGACAGACTTTTCGGTTTATGATGGAGAGCACGGCGGAAACATTGAAAGGCCTGAGAGAAACAGTCGCCCAAGTGAATGATTTGTCTCACAAGATTGCTTCCATCTTGGGACATTTGAGCGACCTATCAGATCGCATGGAGAAAATCGCCGAGGAAAGCCATCATACCCATGTATCCCTTCAGAGTGTGACCACAAAGCTTACCGAGGGTATGAACCAGTTTCAGGAGGTCCAAATAACCTTAAAGAATCAATGGCAGAGTTATCTCAGTCGCTTTGAAAATGTGGATGGATCCCTGGATCGTGTCTTTCAAAACCTTATGGATGGTTTGGAAGCCTTCGCGACGAAAACAAAAGACTATGTCAATGATCTGGACAAACATACTGGCCAAATCACAAGCAGCTTCGGTAGCGCAGTCAAAGAACTGCATGAAGCGATCGAGGATTTGTATGAAGCCTTGAACTCTCGAGGGCCCAAATCGTAGAGCCACTGAATGGTAAGGTGGACCCCTTGGGTCAATGGTTGTGAGTCGATTCTTGTTTTGTGGGAAGGAAAAGCGCGTATGATGAGAAAGGAAGACGGCGGGCAAAATTATCTCATTTCAGTCAGTGACATGATGTCCGGACTGCTATTTCTTTTCATCATCACACTAATGGTATTTGTCATTAACTTCCATGTCGAGACAACCAAGAAGACGGAGGCGCTTGAGCAAGCCACGAAACAAAAGGAAGCTGTGACATCGTTTTACGAAAAAAAGACACAAGAACTGACCCAGACACGGGAAGCCCGCGCCCAGTTGCTTAAGGAGCTGAAAGTGCGGCTTGAAAAACAAGGCCTTAAAGTCGAAATAAATCCGGATCATGGTATACTTCGTCTGCGCGAAGAAATTTTATTTCCCCTAGGATCTGCGGACTTGCAACCCGAAGGGAAGGCGAACCTTCGAAAACTCGCTTTTGCGCTAAGCGAGATCGTTCCGTGCTATGCGGGGAGTCCTTCCAACCGCAAACCGGATGCCTCCAAACCATCTTTATGTTCCGAGGACAAGTTCCGGCCGGGTACTCTCGAAGCGATTCTGATCGAGGGGCACACGGACAACGTTCCCATTCGAGATGGGGGTTATTTTAAAAATAACTGGGAATTATCGGCAAAGAGAAGCATCGTTACCTATTTGGAAATGCTTCGGGCTGAGCCGAGCCTCGAGGATCTAGTGAATCCTAATAATGAACCTTTATTAGGTGTCAGCGCCTATGCCGAAACCCGTCCCGTTGTCCCGCACGAAAAAGAGACGCCGGAGCCAAAGAACCGCCGCATTGACCTGCGGTTCTTGATGGCTCCACCATCTGAGGCAAGGATGGAGCTTTTAGAAAAGGTGCAGTGAGGTTATGGGCGGCAGCCTTAAAGAGAGCTTAAGATCTTTTGGCCTCCCGAAAATATTGGTGGATGACTTGGAAAGTCCTTGGCATCTTCCTAAGGCCTGGGAAGAGATCCGAAAAGACTTCGAGTCTAAGTCTATACCACCTGCGCCGTCGGGAAATGATCTCAACCTCACCTACAGCTACCTTAAGTCCGCGTTGGAGGCCGGCACGCCCGTATCGTCCATGGATAAGAAGCACCTCAAAAGGGCACCCTGGGTCATCTTCGACCCGCATCGTTCCAAAGTTCTAGCGGCGGATCTTTCTTTTTCCGAAGGATACCTGAGGTGGCTTCGAACGTGGAAAAGAACATCAACCATTTGCTGTCTTATTTTTTCTTTCTTGAAAGAATATCCTAGAGAAATTCCTTATGTTAATGTGTGGCGCCAAGCCATATACCCTCTCCTTGAGTCGTCCGAAAGTTTACGGCTTCGCCGATGGCTCAACGCGGCCTCTCGTTTTTATCTCCTCGAAGAAGACGGTCCACAAAAATTTGCGGAACTGCTCCTGAATGGGAATCAAGCACCCGATGAAATTCTCGAGGCAGCAAATCTCAAATACGAACTGGCAAACCAAGGCTTTTCGAAATGGGCCTTTAAGGCGGCCCTGGTCATGGTTGAGACCCGCTTGTCGAACGATTCTCTTACCATGAACCAGTTGGACCGCCTGATGCTATGGTCCAGAAATAACGCAACCTCCAGCGAGCTCAGATACCCAAATGAAAAGGCACTCCTGGCCGAATCTTTGCTTCGCCCCTTTGCCCGCCGAAAAGCTCCGGAAGAAATGAAAAAGAAAATCAAGTCTTTTCTTTTGAGCCAGTTGGGTGATCCCCACCTCCAAAGGACCGGGTGGTTCGGTGTCTCCGAGCAATGTATCCGCGTCATGTCTTCCTGGTTAATCGAAGCTTCTCTGGAACATTTCTTCCGGGTTCTCGACCACACCGCAGACCCTATATGGAGATACCGTAAGGCCTTTTGGGGGGCTTTTTTCGATCGCGGTCACATTCGTGAAGCCTGGCCCGTTCTTGGCAGGAATGCTCGAGATGCCCTATACCGGGCATCGAGAGACACAGAAGACCAAATTTTTTACGGTACCTTGAAGGGTGTTGAACCGAGGCAATCGGTCCTTCTCTTGGTCATCGGTGATTTGCTTATTGCGGAATGGAGCCACAACGGTAAATGCAGAATCTGGCGTTTGGAAGACGAGGCCAGGCAATCCCTGAAGGACCGTTGGTTTTACAATACCGAAAAGCCCGTCAGAGCTGAAGAACTGAGACGCCTAGCTGATATTGAGGTGGTCCACAATGGATCCGAGTACGGTAGGTGGCAGGAACGTCTTTACGGAGAGATCCATCAATACACCGGAATAACTATCCCTAAAAGCCATTTAATGCCGCGAGGGATGCCATGAAAGCCCATCTCACGTATAAAGCAGACGATAAAGGATACACCTTCGCTTGCATGGAAGCGGGCTCAGTAATCCCTTTTGAGCGCTGGGTCCTCTTGAAGCCCGTTTTATCCGATGGAACTCCGGCTCGCATCGGAATTTTGTCTCGTCTTTTGGAAGACGAAAAAGCTTCTTTAGAAATTCATGGCCATGAGATTCACATCTCCCACGATGTGGCTTCTAGGCTGCAAACGTGGGAACTGAAGGGATTGGGATTGCCCGAGCCGGCCCCTTTTCGACTTGAAATTACAACCATAGGGACGCTAACCAGCCAGAATTTCTGGGTAGATTACCAGTTTATCTACCCCGATTCGCACCCGGCGGTCGGAGCGGAGAGAATAGGAAGCCTCCTCAAACACGGTAACCGACAATACATGTTGCTTCAACCTCTTTGGGATGTTGTCCAGCTGATAGACAAGTACAAGGAAAGCCCGATTTTGGATATGGATGAGCGCTTCCAATGGTGGGCAGAAGTCCAACAGCTTCTCCCCCAAGAAACGGAAGTCAGCCCTTTTCTCAAAACGATGAAAATCGTTCGGGCAGATCGATTCACTTTGGATATTGATTTGGATCATCTCACGTTTACGCCGCATTTCGTTACTTTGCGCCCACGCTCGGATGAGACAGACGGACCAACGGCAAGTGAATCAGAAACGCAAGACCTTTTACCGCCGGCCGTGCAGCGGGAATTCGATGCCCAGTTTCACAGTGCCCAAGGCGTGCGTGCGCGGTATGCTCTCAAGAACCGATGGTTCATTGCCCTGACCCCCACGCTGCGCAAAGTCTTGGACAAAGTCTGTGAGATAAACGCGATGCCATTCCATAAGCGGGGGGAATTGTTGCATAACCCCAGGGCGGTCTTGCGGGATGCCTTCGAGGGAGATCTCCATCCGGAAATTCTTGAGGAAATTTTTGTCGAAACACCCCTTTTCTTGAGCGAGAGAATTCGATTTCTCGGGGAATGGTGCCCGAAAAAAGGCATATATATTAAATATGAAGGAGAAGAGTGGTTGCCTGAGACTAAGACTATTGAGGAAATATCTATCCCCACCCCCGACGGGCTCTTGGTCGTGCGGCGCGATGACATTCCTTCCTTCAAAAACGCAGTTAGAGCGGCAAAGGATCAGGGGAAAAAAGAGATCGTTTGGCAAGACCGGAAGATTCTTTTATCTGACGAGCTGTATCGTGCCATCGAAGAAATCCCTACAAAGAAAGCCCCTACGGGAGAGCCTGAGAAGGTTGTCGAACCGTCCCAGCCACTGGACGTGAAACCTATCATCAAAGACAACATCAACGAGAACACTTTCGAGAAAGGGATCTGTGCCGATAGACGGCCGCTTAAGGATTTCCTGCCCCGACTGGCCCAGGGCACCACGCTTTTGGAACATCAAAGGGAAGGTTTTGAATGGATGAAAAATCATTGGATTAACGGCAGCTGCGGTGCTCTTTTAGCCGATGACATGGGCCTAGGCAAAACGCTTCAGACTTTGGCTTTCCTGGATGTTCTCAGGCAAAATATGCAATCGGGCGATTGGCCACACCAACAGCCATTTCTTGTCGTGGCTCCCACGGGATTGCTCGACAATTGGCAGATGGAGGCCCGCAAGCACCTCAGAGATGCCGAGTGGCACTTGCCGGTTCGCGCTCATGGGAGCGCGGGCAACAACTCCTGCTTTCGGAGCTTAAGACAGGCTGAGCAAACATTCCAACGTTCACTTTGGGTACTCACCACCTACGAAACGCTGCGTGATAAGATCAACTATTTCCTTTCCACACATTGGGCGGTCGTGATTTTTGACGAAGTCCAAAAAATCAAAAACCCGCTTTCTCTGGTAACCGATATGGTCAAGTCGGTGAAGGCGGAATTTACCCTGGCGCTCACAGGAACTCCCGTGGAAAACAGTCTGGCGGATCTATGGTGTATCATAGACACTGTGCAGCCTGGTCGCTTCGGGTCACTCAGGGAATTCAAAAAGAAATATATGCCCGATCGGTTTCCAGGGCCTGACATTCTGCTCGATCTGAAAAAGGAAACCGAGACACCCCCTTCTCACCCTCTGATGCTGCGGCGGAACAAAGAAGAACACTGGAAAGAAAAGCCCAGGAAGCTCGAAAGGATCATTGAGGTGAGCATGACAGATCGTCAGGCGGAGATTTACGCGCATTGGGTTCGGACCGCGCGCATGGGTGACCAGACTAAAGGGCTGATGCTCTCCACCCTGCACCATTTGAAGACCACCTCATTGCATCCCACCATAAGCCCAGAAGGGATGGATGACGCCGAATATATACGGGCATCAGCAAAGCTTCAGGCAGCCTTTGAGATTCTTGACCAAATCCATCAAAGGCAGGACAAGGCTTTAATTTTTCTTGAATATCTGGAAGTGCAAACGGTCTTGGCGGAAATGATTGAAAGGCGCTATGGATGCGATCGTGTCCCCATCATGAGTGGAAAGGTAAGCGGATCCAAAAGACAGCAGATGGTGGATCGATTTCAAAACGGGCGCAGAGGGTTCGGGGTCATGATTTTGTCCCCGAAGGCAGGGGGAGTAGGCATTACCCTTACGGCCGCCACCCACGTCATCCATCTTTCCCGTTGGTGGAATCCTGCTGTAGAGGATCAGTGTTCCGACCGTGCCTATCGTATCGGCCAGGACCGTGACGTAACGATTTACTACCCTTTGGCAATTCACCCTGAATATGGGAAAAAACATAGTTTTGACGTCAAATTGCATGAGTTGCTGGAACATAAAAGAAGCATGAGCAGAACGCTGCTCGCTCCTCCGGCTTATACCGAACAAGACATGGAGCAGCTCTACCGAAATGCCGTGGGTTTTTGAAGCTAGCTCGACCGAGATTGACGATGCCTGGGATGCGCCGTTAGCGTTTCGTTGCTACGGCTGAGGAGGAGTGTTTTGGGTGAACCGGTGACACAGATGATTGAGGCGCTTGATCTTGAGATTGCTGCCATCCGCAGGAAGGGCGGCGCAACGCAGATCGAATTGCGGGGCGGCGAACGCGTCGGTGAGGTCCAGGGCTCGTGGCTCTATCGCTTCGTGGTGACTGAGGACCTGGCCTTTCGCGACGACACGCCGGTGCGCGTCACGGCGGGCCAGCAGGACGTGCCTGGGGTGGTAGTATCGTTCCGAGATAGCGTCCTCCTCGTGGCGCTGGAGAAGGATCTGGGGCCCCAGATTGCCACAGCTCGACTGGTGGCGAACGATTCTTTCCTGTTGGAACGGCTCAAAGAGCGTCTGGAGAAGGTGCGTGACGGGGAGACTCAGTTCTCCCGGGCTGCGGCCCACCGTGTGTTAGGCCTCGTGCCAGCGTCAACCGGCGACGCAGAGCCTCATCCTGCTGTCATAGAAGATGGGACCGCAAACGCGGACCAGATCCTTGCCGTGCGCCGCGCGCTCGGCAGCGACATCACCTTTGTATGGGGGCCGCCTGGTACTGGCAAGACCACCACTCTCGCCCGGATCGTCGAAGCACACTATCGGGCAGGTCGGTCCGTGCTGCTGGTTTCTAACACAAATATCGCTGTGGACACAGCGCTGGAAAAGGTGGCCGAACGCCTCAAAGGAGAACCCCAGTTCCACCAAGGACTCGTGATTCGACAAGGCCCGGTTGTCAAGGAGGAGCTGCGCCGTCGCTTCGGACCACATGTGATTCTCGACGAAATTGTCGCGCGACTCGCCCGGAAGCTGAAGGAGGAGAAGGACAGCCTTCTCAGCGAGAAGGAGAAACTCGAAGCCGAGGAGCACTCGCACGCCACGGCGCTTGAGCACCTCCAAAAACTCGCATCCGCTCGGGATACATTCGCCGCCCGCCGGAAGGATCTCGAGGCCGCAGAGGGGAGCATGGTGGCCCGTCAGCAAGAGGCTGAACAGCAGCGCGCCCGCGCCGCCAAAGCCAGGGCCGATCTCGAGCACGCGCAGAGTATGGGGGCTCTTCGGCGCTTTTTTTCCGGGCTCAATCCCGACCGTTTGAAGCAAGAGATAGCCGCCGCGGACCGCGATGCCCAGAACGCAGCCGAAGCGGCCCGGGCGTTGGCATCGGCCGTGCGAAAGCTCCAAGCGGAAATCCCATTGCTCCGCGAAGAGGTGAACCGGCTCACCGCACAGACTCAAAGATACCCGCCCAAAGCCCAAATAATGGAGCGCCTTGGTGAGCTGCGGGGTCGGCTCGACCAAATCCGCGGGCGTATCGCAGCCATCGACCGCGAGGTCGGCGCCCTTGAGCAGGAGGTCCTTGGCCGCTGCAGGATCCTTGCGACCACAGTCTATCGAACATACCTGGGAACGAGTGGTCTACGCCAGTTCGACGTGGTTGTGATCGACGAGGCATCTATGCTTATGCCGCCCCTGGTCTATTACGCGGCAGGGCTCGCTAAGCAATCGATTACGGTGGCGGGCGACTTCCGCCAGCTCCCGCCGATCGTGTTGTCCGACGAGCGCCTCGCTGCAGAATGGCTCAAGTGCGACGTCTTTGAAAAGGCCGGCATTCCGGAACGGCTCGCTAGACGACAGCCGACGCCTCACCTTGTGGCCCTCGGAACTCAGTACCGGATGCGCGAGCCAATATGCGCGGTGCTCAATAGATTTTTTTACGCCGACCGGCCTTTGAGTTCGGATCCCAGCGTGAACCGCGCCAACGGCTGTTTGCCCTTCTCCAATGAACCGCTGCTGTACATCGACACGGCCCCGTTCCACCCGTGGGCGGCATTTCGCTTTGGCACCCACTCCCGTTACAATCTTTTTCACGCCCTCCTCGTGCGGAACATCGTCCTGCACCTTGCCGAAACGGGTTTCTTGCCGGATGCGGGCAAGCCGAACAATGTATTGGGTGTTGTCGTTCCCTATGCCGCGCAGGCACGTCTCATCCAGGCCTTTCTCAACGATCGCCTAGGTCCACGCGCCGCAGGCATCGCGGCGACAGTCCATCGCTTCCAAGGCAACGAGAAAGCCGCCGTGGTGCTCGACCTTACCGACTCGCTTGGCGTGCCTCTGGGCCGGTTCCTCCAGGCGAAACGCCTCGAGGATGAAGGAGCGCGGTTGCTGAATGTCGCCGTGAGCCGCGCGCGGCGGCATGTGATCATTCTGGGCAACTTCAAATACCTGCGGGAGAGCGCGCCCCGCGACGGCTTCGTGCGCCAGCTCGCGGATTACTTCGAAGCGCACGGTGCGGCACTTGATTTGGACGCGTTGCTTCCGTTGGCGGAATGCGAATGGATCGACGGGCTCCACCATGTGCTTCCCGAACCTTTCGAGTTTCCCGACGGAGCAGCCGGGGTATTCACAGAGGGCACCTTTTATCCGGCGTTTGTCAAAGATCTTACCCGCGCGCGTGAGTCCATCGTTATTTTCTCGCCTTTTGCCACTAGAGACGGGACCGCGCGTTGGGTCGACACGCTCCGTGCGGCACTCGCCCGCGGCGTCAAAGTGCATATCATCACCCGCCCACCCGAGGAGCTTAGCGGCGGTTCGACCGAGAATGTGGCCCAGCTCATTCAGGGGCTCCGGGACCTCGGTGTTACCGTGGGTCTGCGAGCGCGGATGCACGAAAAGATAGCCATCCTCGATGGGTGCATCCTTTGGCACGGATCGTTGAACATCCTGTCGCACCGCGACACGCACGAAAGCATGCTGCGCATTGAGAGCCAAGCTGCGTGCCAGCAGCTCAGCCGCTTCCTCAGCACCCCGGCTGGGCGATCCTGTCCGCAGCCAGGGTGCGGTGGGTTCCTCGTCGAACACATCGGCCGTTTTGGTCGTTTCCTCGGATGCACCAACTACCCACGCTGCCAATACACGGAAAAATATGGACTGAAAAGGGTGGCAGGCAACAAATTGTAAGTATTCACGGGGAGCTTTTGCGGCATGATTTTAGACTGAGCTGTAGAGCTTCAAACGGCATTGGAATTTTCATGCGCATGCGTCAACGCCTGACGATGTAGGAAAATGGAATGAGCAGGTGACAAACCAAATAGGGCGGTTGCAGGAGGGCACGCATGGGTTTCTTTGACTTCTTCAGGAAAAGACGGAACGAACCATCTGAGTTCGACTCCTTTGAAGAGAATCCTCCTCGCCATCATCATTATGCTCTTGCCCATTATGTCTTGAGAAGCATGGCATTTGAGAATCCCTTGGCCTTCTTGAGCATTCTCGCGTCTCCGGAGGCACACAAATTCCTCTCCAGTCTCATGGAGTCAGTGTCTGAATATTACGAGGAGCTCGAACAAGGGCCAGATTTTACTGTCGAAGAATTCACCATTCATAAGGCCCGTGTGGGGGGGTATCCGTGCGCGATCATTGAAATGCCTCAGCCAAGAGGGAGGACCGAGGCCTTCTTTGTCGCAGCCGTTCTGCTAGCCGATCCAGATCGGAGTATGTTCGACTCGAAGAAGGATGCGCTTCGATATTTTACTCTGGAGAAGGGATTCCGGCTTGGAGGCCCCCCGCGGACAGTGCTTTGTGAATGGACGGAAGAAGGAACCCACATC
>Ga0209162_1003794_pt1 | contig 11840 bp, 10 predicted proteins | sample YNPNPMetaG_FD_187121 | JGI IMG/M metagenome (GOLD analysis project Ga0209162, IMG submission 187121) | Anoxygenic and chlorotrophic microbial mat microbial communities from Yellowstone National Park, USA - YNP NP MetaG (SPAdes) (version 2) ...
TGTTGTTTCTGGTAATTTGATTATTAAAACAGAAAAAATTGGCAAAGAAACTGTTTTTGAAAAAATTATCAATTTAGTGGAAGAATCTCAAGTTAATAAAGCGGAGATCCAAAGCGTTTCGGAAAAATTTACTAGCTGGTATATTTTTATTACCTTAGTCGGTTCCATAATTTTGTATTCAATTTCAAGGAATTTAAGTTTGGTTTTGAGTGTGCTTTTGGTGACTTGCGCTGATGATATTGCGGTGGCTATTCCCTTGGCTTTTTTAGCGGCGATTGGCCAAGCGGCTAAACAAGGCGTTATTGTTAAAGGAAGTACTTTTCTTGAGGGATTGGCAAAAATAAAAGTGATGTTTGTTGATAAAACTGGCACCTTAACTCGCGGCAAATTAAAAGTGGAAGAAGTTTTTGCTTTTAATAATTTAAAACAAGATGAAGTTTTAAAATTAGCCGGCATTGCTTCTTTGTTTTCTAATCATCCAGCAGCCAAAGCCATTGTTAAAAAAGCCAAAGAAATAGGACTTACTTTAAGCGAGCCGACTAAATTTGAAGAAATTCCTGGTAAAGGCACAAAGGCATTTTACGAAAATAAAGAAATTATTACCGGCAAACAATCTTTCTTTCAGGAATTAGGAATTGAAATTAGTAGTGAGGAGCAAAAAATTATTAAAAGAGAAAAAGAAAGAGGTTTAAATATTACTTTGATTAGCGGCAATAATAAGTTGCTCGGTTTTATTGGTTTGGCCGACGCTTTAAGACCGAAAATTAAAGAAACAATTGTTGAACTTAAAAAAATCGGCATTGAAAAAATAATTATGCTGACTGGTGATAATGAAAAAATTGCCAAAAGAATTGCGGAAGAGGCAAATATTAAAGAATGGCACGCCAATCTTTTACCAGAAGATAAGCTAAAATATTTGAAAAAATATTTAAGCCAGCAATATAAATTAGCAATGGTGGGTGACGGCGTAAATGATGCCGCGGCTTTGAGTTTGGCTGATATTGGCATTGCCATGGGAGCCATTGGTTCAGACGCGGCCATTGAAGCGGCGGATATTGCTTTGATGAAAGATGATTTTTCAAAAGTACCGGAAATTATTAAACTCGCAAAATTTACTTTAAGGATTAGCCGTCAGGATTTTTTAATTTGGGGAGTTGTTAACGCCATTGGCTTATTTCTTGTTTTTAATCATATTTTAACTCCAGTTTCGGCCTCGGCTTATAATTTCGCCACTGATTTTATTCCTTTAATAAATTCTTTAAGGCTATTCGGCTTAAAATTAGGCTTTACCCGGTAGTGAGCCGAGCACTACGCTTTTTAAACGTCTCTACTTTATGCTATTTTTCTTTAAAAATTATATATAGTTAAGAAAAGCGACTAATTTTTTGTGCTCGGTCTACTACCGGGCTTTACCCGGTAGTGAGCCGAGCACATCGTTTTCTACAACGTCTTTATTTTGATTAAAGTTTTTTTTCATAATTCAATATCTCCAGCAATATATCACTGATTTCAAGAAAACGAAAAGATATTACTGTGCTCGGTCTACTACCGGGCTTTAGCCAGCACTAAAGCAATGACTTTTTTGGCGCCGTTTTGTTTCAAAATTTTTACTGCCTCGTTCATTGTCGCGCCGGAAGTAAAAACATCATCAACCAAAATAATATTTTTACCTTGAATCATTTCTGGATTTTTAATAACAAAACAATTAGAGATGTTTTTCATTCGTTTCTCTATGTCTTTTATTTTTGCTTGGGGCTTCGTATTTTTTATTCTTTTCAACGCCTCAATTAGGGTTAAATTAAAATGACGCGCTACGATTTCCGCTAAAAGTTTTGCTTGGTTAAAACCGCGTTCGCGTTTCCGACGAGAATGAAGGGGGACGGGAACGATGAGCCAAAGAGATAAGTTCTCGCTACCGCTCAGCCGCCCAGCGAGCGGCTTCGCTGGCGCTTCGGCCTCGCTCTCCCTCGCTTCGCTCGGGAACCATGCCCGCTCGGCCTCAGAGCCGCGCTCCGAACTTATCTCTTTGGCTTTTATAAGAGAAAGTTGGTTAAGATATTTAATGAGAATTTCTCCTAAAACTGGCGCTAAATTTTTACATCTTTTATACTTAAATTGATGGATTAAGTTCTGCAAGATTGGGTCGTCATAATTACTAGCCGCTGCCAAATAATAAGAAAATTTAGAAGCAGATTTACGCGGATTTATGCGAACATTAGAAGCAGATAAACGCGGATTATTTACATTTATTTGTGCAGTAATAAAGTGGCCACAAGTTAGTTTATTTTCGGCTAAGCGGGCTCGGCAAATTGGACAAAATAAGGTATTATTAAGTTTAATTAAAGAGAGGCAGTCAGAGCAAATAAGATTTTCCGGCCCGGTCTGCGTTAAATGTTTTCGACAATTGAGACAGATAGGCGGGAAAAGGATATCCAAGATGATATTTTTTACTTTTCTTAGAGAAGGAAACATAGTATAATTATAACCATGAAACATGGAACATAATATGTTTAACTTTATAAAGTCTTTCATCGGCGCTAATTCTTATCTTGGTATTGATATTGGAACTACTTCAATTAAGTTGGTGGAAATTTCTAAAGGCAGGATTCAGCCGAAACTTTTAAATTATGGAATTTTAGAAACCTATGGTCATTTAGAACGACTTAATGATGCTATTCAAACCAGTTTTTTAAAGCTTGCTGAACAGCAAACTGCTGAACTTTTAAAACTGCTTTTAAAGAAAATAAAAATTAAAACCACAGATACGATTGCTTCGATTCCTGCTTTCTCTGCTTTTATTACTACTCTTGAAATGCCTGAGATGTCAGAAGTCGATACAGTCAAAGCTGTTCCTTTTCAAATTCGTCAACATATTCCTTTGCCAACTTCAGAGGTGGCAATTGAATGGCTTAAGGTGGGAAAAAAAGAAGATGAGAAAGGTTTTGTTAAACAAGAAATCCTTGTTATCTCTGTGCCTAATGAACAGATTAAAAGATATCAAAACGTTTTTAAATTAGCTGGCCTAAAATTAAAAGCTTTAGAAATAGAAAGTTTAGCTTTAATTAGGGCGCTAGTTGCCAATGATCCCACACCAACTTTAATTGTTGATATCGGTGCTCGTTCTACTAATATTGTGGTGGTTGAGAATGGTTTTCTCAAATACAACTCTCAAACTGACTTTGCTGGCAGCTCTTTAACTCAAGCCATTTCCAGCGGCTTAAATATTAATATTAGAAGAGCAGAAGAACTAAAAAAACAGAGAGGTCTTTTAGCCAGGGAAAGCGAGTATGAGTTATCCACATTAACTACTCCTTTTTTAGATGCTATAATTAGTGAAGTAAAACGGGCTAGGGATAATTATGAGAAAAATCAAAAATATAAGATTGAACGAGTGGTTTTAGCTGGTGGAGGCGCTAATCTATTGGGAATCGATAAATATTTTGAAGAACAAATAAATTTACCAACAGTTATTGGCAATCCATTTTCAAAGATAGAATACCCAGCCAAGATTGAGCCATTTGTAAAGGAATTGGGTCCAAGTTTTAGTGTGGCGATTGGTTTAGGGATAAGAGAGTTTCTCAATTTTGTCTAAATTTTTAAACCGAAGGTGTAAAAAATTTAGTAACAAAATTGAGAACCCCGGCTTCTAAGCCCTTTGAATAAGGGCTGATTCAGAAATTATGATTTAATTTTAAATGAATTATCTTTCCTTAATTCCATGTGCTTAGAGGGCGGGGTGCGCAAATTTATGACTAAAAAATTTGCGCCCTCGGCTTAATTTTTTAGATAAATTTGGCATGCAATACCATCAAAGTATTTTAGAAGAGGAATTAAAAAAAGGCGAAAAACTGCCGGTTGGTTGGCCTTGGCAGCTTTTGGTTTTTACGATTATTGTTTTTGGAGTGATGGTTGTTAGTTATTTAGGAATGCAATTGGGATACAAGCCTTATCTCAATTCTCAAATAAAAAGTCTTGATGCTAAAATTGCTAATTTAAGCCAAGTTGTTGACGAAGAACAGCAAAAAAATTTAATAACACTTTATTCTCAATGGATTAATATTCAGAATTTGTTGAATTCTCATACTGTTCCCTCGAAACTTTTTGATTTTTTAGAGAAAAATACTCATAGCCAGATTTATTATCTTTCTTTAAATTTTTCGTTAATGAAAAAAAGTATAATCCTTGAGGGAATGAGTCCTAATTATAATATTTTAACTCAACAGTTGGAATTGTTTCAAAGAGCTTCGGAAATAGAGAAGGTTTTTCTAGAGAACGCTCAAAATTCAGGAGGAGGCATTCGCTTTTCAATCCAGTTGATATTTAAACCAGAACTAATAAAATGAATAAATTATTTTCCGCGTTTATCAGCGTACTCATCAGCGTTTATCCGTTTCTATGGTTTTATAGAAGCAGATTGACACGGATATCAACGCGGATTGACGCTGAAATTTATAGTTTTTGTATTTCAGGGTATGAAAGTTTCAGCTAAAAGAGTTTTGAGCATTTTAATATCGATTTCGATGCTTATCGGTTCAATTTTTGTTTACTCTTCTTTAATCAGGCCGACCTATTCTCAGATAAAAGATTTAAGAGCAGAAAAAGCCTCTCGGCTCGATTTTATTGCTAAAAATGAAGCCTATATTCAACAGATCCAAAAAGCCTTAAGAGAATATCAAGACAGTAAAAATATTACAGAGACAACCTCATTAATTCTACCATTAAATCAAGATTTAGCCTCGAGAGTTAATCAGATCGCCGGAATGTCTTCTAATAATAAGTTAATATTAGAACTATTAAGCGTCCAACAGTTACCCATTAAGCCATCAAATCAGCCGATTATTAAAGGAATAGGTGTTTTGAGGTTCAATTTGCAATTGATGGGTAGTTATGAAAATTTTAAATCTTTCCTTCAGGCTTTAGAAACCAATATTACTTTGATTGATTTGATAGATTTAAAGATAAGTCAAGCCGCCCAAGCGAAAGCAGCGGAAAATAATTTTCGCTATACAATGGTCGTGGATACATATTATCAGGCAGAGTAATAATTACGTGAGGCTTTAGCCGAGCTAATATCCATTAATATCAATAAGTATCAATTAATATCAAAAAGATATTTATAGATATTGATGGATATTAATAGATACCTACTCAACCTAAAGGTTTCGGCGTAATTATCAAAGTATATGGCCATAGTCATTGAGGAAGAAAAAAGAAAAATTAATTGGTTCGCCATTGGGGTGATTATTTTGGTTATTGCGACAATTATCATTGCCACTTATTATTTATTTTTCGCGCCAGTACCTTTTATTGAAAAAGTAGCGCCTAGTCGCTTGCAATCACTTCAAGAACTTTCTCGTATAAGATTAGAATCAGAAACAATTATTAATAGTTCTAACTTCCAAATTCTAAGGCAATACGTCAATCCCATTGAAATCGGACCAGCGGGAAAAGCAAACCCGTTTGTGGAGTAATACACTAATGACCACGAATATAAACACTAAGCACCGCGAAAATTTTAGTGGCCCTTCGTGTGAAATGAGCGAAGCGGGTTTATACTAGTGGTAGTTAGTGTGTTCGCGAAGCGGGCATGGATAATAAAACTCTCCTTCAACAATTAACAAAAGAAGGATTTTTAAGCGAAGAATTATCTCAAAAGATTCTTAAGGAATCTTCTTTAGTGGGAAAAAGCGCCGAAGAACTGATTTATGATCGTCGGTTAGTGAATGAAGAAACAGTGGCTAAAATCAAAAGCCAACTTTTAAATGTCCCTTACAAAAAAATAAAAATTGAAGAAATCCCAGACGAATTATTAAAACTTGTTCCTGAAGAAACCGTTCGCAATTATAAAGTTATCCCCATCAGTAAAACCGCTGATTTATTGATAATGGGCATGCTTAATCCTGATGATTCCAAAGCCCAGGAAGCGATAAAATTTATTGCCAAACAATTACGAGTTAATCTCGGAGTTTATTTAATTACTATCTCTGATTGGGAAGCAATGCTCCGGCGCTATTCTCCTTATAAAAGTGAGGTTGAGGTAGCCATTAAATCTCTTAGTCTTAGGCCAGGCGAAGGAGTAACTGGTTATCAAAAAACTATTCAGTTAGAAGAAGGCGCAGCAGTTTCAGAAGAAGCGCCGATTATAAAAATTGTCGCTTCTACTTTAAAAGAGGCGGTTTGGCAGAAGGCTTCAGATATTCATATTGAACCCCAAAGAGATCGTTTGCGAATTAGGTTTCGAATTGATGGTGTTCTTCAAGAAGTAGCTTCGTTGCCAATTGAATTACATCAACCAATAGTTTCTCGGGTTAAGGTTCTTTCAAATTTAAAAATTGACGAAACAAGAATTCCCCAGGATGGTCGTTTTCGAACTATCCTTTTTGGTCGGGATATTGACTATCGGGTGGCTACTTTTCCTACGCCAGTAGGTGAAAAAGTGGCCATTAGGGTTTTAGATCCGACTGTCGGGCTCAAAGGACTCGAAGAATTAGGATTGGTGGGCCGCAATTACAAAATAATCAGAGAAGGGATTGAAAAGCCGTACGGAATGATTTTGATTACCGGACCAACTGGTTCAGGAAAAACAACTACGCTTTATGCTATAATGCAACTTCTTAATAAAGAAGGAGTTAATATCGTCTCATTAGAAGATCCTGTGGAGTATTTTATCGATGGACTAAATCAGTCCCAGGTGCGGCCAGAAATTGGTTATGACTTTGCTTCGGGCCTGCGTCAAATTCTTCGGCAAGATCCAGATGTCATTATGGTGGGAGAAATTCGCGATAATGAAACCGCTGGCTTGGCAATTCACGCGGCTTTAACTGGTCATATTGTTTTATCCACTCTTCATACCAATAATTCTTTGGGCGTCATTCCTCGGTTGATTAATATGGGAGTGGAGCCATTTTTACTGCCTGCTTCTTTAAATCTAATGGTAGCCCAACGATTGGTTCCCCGACTTTGTCAAAAATGTAAAAGAGCAGAAAAAGCGCCAGAAAACATCCAGGAGATTATTAGAAAAGAAATTGAAAAACTACCCAAAGAAATAGTTGGAAATTGGAAATTGGAAATTGGAAATTTTAATGTTTATTATTCTCCGGGTTGCCCGGCTTGTCAAAATAAAGGAGTGAGTGGCCGAATTGCTTTATTTGAAATTTTAGCGATGACCCCAGAATTAGAAGAAATTGTTAATACTAATCCTACTGAACATCGGATTTTAGAAGAGGCGCGGCGTCAAGGAATGATTAGTTTGCGCCAGGATGGTATTTTAAAAGCCCTTGAAGGATTGACTTCAATTGAGGCAGTATTGAGAGAGACGACGGAAGTATAAAGTCATGCGAATTAATATGCAAATAATCGCGAATAGTATGCGAATATCCGCCTACTATTAGCACATACATTCGCACTAGTCATTCGTTATTATTTATATGGCCGAAATAATTTACAGAGAACTTTGTTATAAGCTTTATGGAATATTTTACGAAATTCAAAATAATGTTGGTTCAGTATATAACGAAAAACAATATCAGGATATATTAGAAGAGAGATTGAAATTAGCAAAAATTAGTTATGAGAGAGAAAAAGAGTTGTTTTTCAATTTTGGCAATGATAAAATTAGTGGTAATAGAGCAGATTTTGTAATTGATAATAAAATTGTGATTGATGTAAAAAGTAAGAAGTACATAACTAGGGAAGATTTTAGGCAAATGTTAAGATATTTAAAGACGGGAGAGTATAAATTGGGGTTAATTGTAAATTTTAGAGGCAAGAAAGTTATAATAAAACGAGTACTAAACTCTGCTATTCGCATATAATTTGCATATATTCGCATAGTTATTAGCATGATTGACTATCACCAAAAACTTAACGATCTACTTTTAACCACGGCTCGGCAGAATGCCAGTGATTTACATTTGGGAGTGGGCCGGCATCCGACTTTAAGAATTGATGGTGTTTTAATTCCTCTTCAAAAAGAGCCGATTTTAACTCCAGAAATGGCGGAGAATTTAATATTTAATCTTCTTACCCCCGAACAAAAAGAAAAATTTTTAAAAGAAAAAGAAATCGACTTTTCTTACACTTTTGAAGACAAAGCCAGATTCCGGGTTAATGTTTTTTATCAGCGAGGTTATGTCGCCGCTGCCCTGCGACTGATTCCGGCTCAAATTAGAACCATTGAAGAATTAAATCTGCCACCCATTCTTCACGATTTTACCAGGCTTTCTCAGGGCTTTGTTTTAGTGGTTGGTCCGGCTGGCCATGGAAAATCGACCACCTTAGCCGCACTTTTAGACGAAATCAATCGTACTCGCACAGACCATATTATTACCATTGAAGATCCGGTAGAGTATATTTTTACTCAGGACAAGTGTATTATCTCTCAAAGAGAAGTGAAAAGTGATACTTTGGATTTTCATAGAGGTTTACGTTCGCTTTTGCGCCAAGATCCAGATGTGATTATGATTGGCGAAATGCGCGATCGAGAATCAATTGCCACCGCCATGACTGCCGCTGAAACCGGTCATTTAGTTTTTTCTACCCTTCATACTAATTCTGCTTCCCAAACGATTGATAGAATAATTGACAGTTTTCCAGCGGAACAGCAAGGTCAGATTTCTTCGCAGTTAGCCGCCACTTTAGTGGGTATTGTTTCTGAACGTTTAATTCCCCGCATTGATGGTGGTCGGATACCGGCTTGCGAAATAATGATTACTAATCCGGCTATCCGTAATCTTATTAGGGAAAGAAAGGCTTATCAAATTGATTTAGTCATTGAAACTTCAACTCAGGAGGGAATGATGACTCTTAATCGCTCTTTGGCAGAATTAGTAAGAAAGAAAGAAATTTCTTTAGAAAATGCAGAATTGTATTCATTAAATCCAAGTGAGTTGAGGATATTGCTGGAGAGGTCGTAACCCCGCTCTAATTTTACGGAATTATTCCATGGCGACGCACTTTATTAAAGGTTTCGCTTCGCGAAAATGGGCTTATTCAGCCCCCGTGCGTCGCCAGAGAAGTCTACAATCGGAGGTAGTGAAAAATTAAATAACACTTTCCATGGTAAAATTAGAGCGTGGTGCTCATAATTTTAGATAAATTTTTATCGCTTCGCTCAAAAAATTTATAAAATTATGGCAAAGTTCAAATACTACGCTCGAACTCAAGAAGGAGAATTGCAAACAGGTTTTGTTGAGGCGGCTAATCGGGAAGCAGCAGCCAATATTTTAACCACTCATAACCTTTTTATTTTAAGCTTAGAAAGCGCTGAAAAAAAGCGCTGGTATGAGAGAATTTTAAATTTTTTAAATCGGGTTAAAACAAAAGATTTGATGATTTTTAGCCGGCAATTTGCGATTTTAATGGAATCAAAAATCCCCTTAGGAAACAGCTTACGCACTCTTTACCAACAAACGAAAAATCCTATTTTAAAAGAAGCGATATTTGAGATTTCTTCTGATGTTGATGCGGGACTTTCTTTGTCGCAAGCGATGGGACGTCAAGGAAAAATTTTTCCCGAATTTTATATTAGTATGATTCGCACTGCTGAAATCACCGGCCAATTAGAAGAAACAACAATGTTTCTGGCTGACTATTTAGATAAAGAGACAATGTGGCATTCGCGAATTAATAACGCCTTAATTTATCCTGCCATAGTAGTAGTTTTATTTTTAGTGGTGGCGGGTATTATGCTCACTGTAGTTTTTCCTCAAATTGAGCCAGTTTTTAAAGAAACCGGTGTTAGTTTGCCATTGATTACTCAAATTTTTCTATCGACCGGCAATCTTGTACTTCAATGGTGGTGGGCAGTTCTTCTGATATTAATTCTTTTAATCTTTTTGTTAATAGATTATTTTCAAACTGGTGAAGGGAGAGCGGTGTTTAATGAATTAATCATCAAGGTGCCGGTTTTTGGAAATATGTTTAAAACAATTTATGTGGCTCGATTTACCGAATCAACCAGTGTTTTAATAAGAGGCGGCATTCCAATCACTCAAGCGATTGAAATTGCCGCTCATACAATTGGTAATCTTGTTTATCGTGATATTTTACATGAGATTGCCGAGAGGGTCCGGGCAGGAGAGTTATTATCTAACCTTTTAGCTCAAAACGAATATTATTTTCCAGCTTTAGTTAGTCAAATGGTGGCGATTGGCGAAAGAACGGGTCGGCTGGACGAAATCCTTTCAAGAATTTCCAGCTTTTATACGCGGGAAGTTAATGATCTTTTAGATAATTTAGTGGAGTTGATTCAGCCGATTTTGATAGCGGTGATCGGCGTTTTTGTGGGATTGCTATTTGCTTCAGTTTTAATTCCGATATATAATTTAGCACAAACGTTCTAGCTAATAACTATTGACTATTGACAATGACTATTAACAACAAATGTTAACGGTCAAAAGTCAAAAGTCAAAGGTCAAAGGTCAAATGTCTAAAAAGGGTTTTACCTTAATCGAAATTCTTGTCGTGGTCGCCATTATTGGGCTTTTAGCTTCAATAGTTTTGGTTGGTTTAGGGTCATTTAGGGCAAGGGGTCGAGATGCGCGGCGCATTGCTGATTTGCGAGAAGTACAGAATGCGTTAGAGCTTTATTATACTAAGTATTCATCTTACCCTCAGCAGACTGGCTGGTCGGAGCTTGTTACTGCATTACAAAGCGCTGGTATTGGGGTGTCTAAAATACCAGATAATGGTCCGTTGGGTCCGAATGATGATCCATATAAATATTGTTATATTACGCCTGAGGGACTAAACAATCCCCAGGGTTATGTCTTGGGTGCTAAACTTGAAGATTCTAAGAATCCAGCTTTAAATAATGATTTAGATATTGCATCATGTACCGGAGGTAATATTGATTGTGGTGATCCTGAGTATTGTGTTCAATTTTAATTTCGGAGAAGCGCTCCGTGCCAAAACAGAGTATGGTGCGGGGCTGCTTCGTGGCGAATTTTATTCTGCTAGCGGGGCAGGTCAACGCTGATGAATATGTTGATTGGCGTCGAATTTTATATGAATTATTTTTTGTATTTTGTTCTCTTTATTTTTGGTTTGGCGGTTGGCAGTTTTCTTAACGTCATCAGTTTACGTTATCAGCCGGGCCAGAAGCTTTTGGATAGAAAAATTATTGGCGGCCGCTCGCATTGTCCGAATTGTCATAAAAAATTAAACTGGTATGAATTGATACCGGTTATTAGTTTTTTGATGCAAAAAGGAAGATGCCGACATTGCGGGCACCGACTTTCGCTTCAGTATCCATTGGTGGAAATTCTTAGCGGTCTAATTTTTGTCTTTGTGCCGCTATCGTTGTCATCGTCATGGTCAATAGTCAGTAGTCAGTGGTCAGTAGTCATACTCTCAACCATTTGGTTGTTGGCTTTTCTTTTATTTCTTCTTTTATCGATTATAGACCTTCGTCACTCAATCATTCCTAATTCGATAAATTTAAGTTTGGCGATTTTAGGAATAATTCTTATTGTTACTTATCCAAAATTATCTCATTCATTTTCTTGGAATCCGAATTTTTCTGGCCGATTTTCGTTTTTTAAATATTACGCTTTGCCTCTCGATTTTCTACCATTGTCAATCGTCAATAGTCAATGGTCAATAGTTATCAATCACTTATTCGCCGCCCTACTAGGAATGGCCATCTTTGGCTTAATTATTTTTTTAAGCCGGGGGAGAGCAATGGGAATGGGGGATCTCAAACTGGTCGGTGGCCTAGGCCTCATCTTTGGTTGGCCAGATATTCTAATGATTATGACTCTGGCTTTTATTATTGGAGCAATTGTCAGCGTTGTTTTTTTGATTAGAAAAAAGAAAAAAATGAAAGATATGATTCCTTT
>Ga0209162_1003795_pt1 | contig 11836 bp, 10 predicted proteins | sample YNPNPMetaG_FD_187121 | JGI IMG/M metagenome (GOLD analysis project Ga0209162, IMG submission 187121) | Anoxygenic and chlorotrophic microbial mat microbial communities from Yellowstone National Park, USA - YNP NP MetaG (SPAdes) (version 2) ...
AAAGAGATCGACAGGACGAGAAAAACCAAACAGCGCACGGCAGAGCGCACGGCAGGGGTCCGCACGGCAGGGGTCAGTCCTTCATTTTACGGATAAGAGGTCGGGTAGGCCGCCCGGATTCTCTTTACCAGCTTCGGCGCCCAATCTCAAAGCAGGCAGGCATGTCTGCGCGGTCCGGGCATCTTTTTCGCTCGCTTTCAAGGGATTGACAATTTTCTGCGCCTTTTCCTATATTCCGCACCCATAGGTACCGCCGCTCGGTGGTTTCCAGCTCCTCGGGGCTTCTCCCTCTTCATAGATTTCACTTCCTCGCCTTTAGCCAGAGAGACCCCTCAGGCTTTCAGCCGACCTCATCCCGGTCAGGGGGGTAAGGTCTTCGGGTGGATCCGCAGGATGTTTCCACTGAGACATGAAAAACGGCTTCTCGTCCTTGTCCTTGTTGCATCCTTTTGCTTGATCGGGGCCATCGTTCTGGCCGGGTGCCTTCAGTGGCTGCGGTTCGAAAAACAGTGCAAGAGAGAGGTGGAGAGCCGCCTCTCCGCAATCGCGGCCTCGAAGGCTCAACAGATCGCTTCCTGGAGGCAGGACCGGATTCGGACCGCATCGTTCTTTGAAGGCAACGAAGCTTTCTCCCTACTGGTCAGGCGTTTTGTCGAGGATCCCACGGATTCCAAGGCCCGAGAAGACCTCGAGATCTGGCTTCGCAAGGCTCAGGCCGCCCACGGCTATGATTCCCTCTGTCTTTACGATGAGGCCGGTGCCGGCCGGATCCAGGTCCCTGGAGAGAGCCGAACGCTGCCATCGGTTCTTCCACCGGAAATCTTGACAAAGGCGCGTGCCGCAACAGCCGTCTTCGATGACTTTTGCCTGGGGGAGCCGAGGGAACCAGGAGCTGAGTCGGGCGCGTGTCTGGCGATCCTGCTTCCGGTCAGGATGCCCGCAGACGATTCCGCGCTCGCGATCCTGGGCCTCGCGGCGGACCTGGGGCAGGTTCGGCAGCCGGGACGCATGCATGGGCCCGTGCCTGGAGAGGTGGGTGAGCTTCTCCTTGTGCGGCGTCAGGGCGATCGTGTCCTTTGTCTGAACGGCGGGCCGGCCGGACCCGATGGGGCTGCAAGAACCGCGGTTTTCGGCCTGGACAGGGTGGAGGTGCCGGCCGTGCAGGCGGTCCTGGGCCGGCAGGGAGTTTTGGAGGGGCCGGACGCAGGCGGGACCCATGTCTTGGCCTGCGCGCGAGCGGTCGAGGGCAGCTCCTGGTTCGTGGTCACCCAGGTGCCTGCCTCGGAGGTGGATCGGGCCGCAAGGAGCCGATTGTGGATGGGGGGCGGCGTTCTGGGGCTTTTGGTCCTGGGCGCCTCGGCAGCGTTGGGCTTGGTCTGGCGGACTCAGCAGGCGAGGTTTTATCGAAAGAGGTTCGAGGAGACGAACGCGGTGAGACTTCAGCAAGAGACTTACCGGGACCTTTTCGAAAACAGCCTGGACCTCATCTGCGTCCACGACATGGAAGGAAAGCTTCTCTCCGTGAACCAGGCTGCGGTGGACGCGACGGGCTTTCCTCGGGACGTTCTTCTTCAGATCAACATTCGGGACGGGTTGGTTCCCGAAGTGCGGAGCCTCTTCGACAAGTATATCGAAGAGGTCCGCACTCACGGAGCCGCCAATGGAGTCATGAAGGTCCGGGACGCCAAGGGCCGGATCCGATATTGGCAATACAACAACACGCTTCGGAAGAGCGATTCGGGGGAGCCCCTGGTTCAGGGCATCGCCCGGGACGTGACGGAGATCATCGAGACGCAGAAGGCTCTCAAGGAGAGCGAGGCCAAGTACCGCACGCTTTTCGAAAGTTCGGCCGACGGCATCTTCCTCATGACCGACGTGTTCCTGGACTGCAACGAGAGAGCCTGCCAGCTCTGGGCCTGCAGCCGGGAGGACATCGTGGGCCACAGCCCGGCTGAGTTTTCTCCTCCCCTTCAACCGGACGGCCGCACATCGGAAGAAGCGGCGCGCGAAAGGATCGAGCGCGCCCTTTCCGGAGAGCCCCAGTGTTTCTATTGGGTGCACCGCAGGAAGGACGGAGTCCTCATCGATACCGAGGTTTCGCTCAAGGCGATCGAACTCCGGGACAGGACCGTGCTCCAGGCCACGGTCCGGGACATTTCGGAGCGCAAGCGGGCCGAACAGGAGCGACTGATCCTGGAACGCAGCCTGCAGGAGGCTCAAAAGCACGAGAGCCTCGGCATCATGGCGGCGGGCATCGCTCATCACTTCAACAACCTTCTGACCGTGGTTCTGGGCAATTTGGATCTCTCCTTGAGGGCCGTGCCGGTCTCGTCGGCCGCCAGGGGGTTTCTCGAACAGGCCGAGCAGGCGGCGGACCGAGCCGCTGACCTCAGTCGATCCCTGCTCACGTATCTGGGCCAGGGACCACGGGAAGCCAGGCAGGTGGACCTTGGCCGGTCCGTTCAGGAGATTCTGCCCATGATCGAGTCGGCTGCACCGGCCGGCGTCCGCTTCGAGCTGGACATCCGTCCGGGATGTCCTTCTGTGAAGGTGGACGTGGCCGACCTCCGGCAGGTTGTGACCAATCTGGTCACGAATGCGTTCGAATCCATGGAAGGCCGTCAGGGGACGGTTCGTGTCACGGTCCGAGCTGCAGAGGAAGCCGCACCGCCCGAGAGGGCGGTTTCTGTGGGAAGCCTCTCTGGAGAGGGTCCCTGGGCGTGCCTCGAGGTGACAGACACCGGCACGGGCATGGACTCCGAAACCCTCAATAGGGTCTTCGATCCTTTTTTCACCACGAAGTTCACGGGCCGCGGGCTCGGCCTTGCGGTAACCCAAGGAATCGTCCGATCTTGCGGCGGGCTGATCTTTCTGGAAAGCGAGCCCGGCAAGGGAGCCCGTGCCTGCGTGCTCTGGCCGGCGCTTAAGTCTTAAAGGCCTTTCCTGCGGAACGTGTGGCCTTCCAGCGCCTGCTTGCGGATCGGGCGCCTGACCCTTTTCCGGTGAGTTCCTACCGGTGCGGCCCTTTGCAGGCGCACCCCCCGAGTCTGCGCGACGGCTCTTCGCCCCATGGACACGAAGTTCCTTCTCATCCCCCTTGCCCTTTGACTCCCCCTCGGGCAGGCCGCGCAGGCGGAACACGGCCGGAACGCCCCCAAAGAACGTTCTCAGAAATCTGCCGGGAGTCCAACAAGCCTGGAAAACCGGTTGTGCCTGCCAAGGGGAACGTGATATGAAACGCCTGCGGCACTTTGAGAGCACGCGAGCGGTTTCATTCAGATCCAAGGGAGGACGGCCATGGCATTGTCCAGGGATGATTTGCTGACCCTTTACCGGAACCTCGTCCGGGCCCGCAAGTTCGACCAAGCGGCCATTCGAATGTTGGGCGAGGGCAAGTTTACGGCTTTCTTCCACGCCGCTTACGGAGGCGAGGCGCCCGGCGTGGGCGGCACGACCTTTCTCAGGCCTGACGATTACATTTACGGCCATCACCGGGGGCACGGGATCCCTCATTCTGCGGGCAAGGGGATCGATCTTGCCAGGCTCCTGGCAGAGCATTGCGGGAAGGCCACGGGGTCGTGCCTGGGCATGACAGGATTTCATGCGTGCGAGCCCGAGCGAGGCCTCTTCGGAGCCGGCGGAACCATCGGAACCGCGTTTCCGGTCTCGGTGGGATGGGCCCTGGCTGCCAAGAAGGCCGGCCGGGGGCAGGTCGTGGTCTGCTTCTTCGGCGACGGCTCGACGGGCCGGGGCACTATGCACGAGAGCATGAACATGTCGGCCAACTGGAAGCTGCCCGTGGTGTGGGTTTGCGAAAACAACGGCATGGGCCAGTTCGTGCCGATCCGGGACGCTTATCCCCTTGAGGACATCGCGAGCATCGCCTCGGCTTACGGCATGCCCGGAGTCGTGGTGGACGGCCAGGACGTGGTCGCTGTCGCCGAAGCGGTCACGGCGGCCGTGGAGCGGGCCAGACAGGGCAAGGGGCCGTCCCTTGTGGAATGCAAATGCTACCGCTTTCGGCCCCATGTGGAAGGAGCGCCCGACTGGGTGCACGCCGAAATCCGCTCCGAAGCCGAGATTGAGGAACTCAAGAAGAGAGACCCGGTTCTCCTTTACCAGAAAAAGCTCCTTCAGCAGGGCGTGGTGACCCAGGAGGAGATCGACCGGATCGATCGGGAGATCGACGCCGAAGTGGAGGCGGCCCGAAGGTTCTGCGAGGAGAGCCCGTACCCGGACCGGTCGATCCTGGAAAACGCCTTGTACGCAGAATAGCGGATGCCCCTCGGCAGAGGAGGCTTTTCCCTCAACAGGAGGACCCAAAGATGAGAGAGATCCTGTACCTGCAGGCCATCAACGAGGCTTTGGAAGAGGAGATGCGCAGGGACGAAAAAGTTTTCATTATCGGAGAGAGCGTTCAGGGAGGCACCTTCAACACGACCATGGGGCTCGTGCAGAAGTTCGGCCCGGAGCGGGTCATGGACACGCCGATCAGCGAGAGCGCCGTGGCCGGCGCCGCGGTCGGTGCCGCCCTGGCGGGCTATCGGCCTGTGGCGGACTTGATGTTCGCGGACTTCATGTACTGCTGCGCGGACGAAGTCTTTCTCAAGGCGGCCCCGTGGCACTTCCTGCACGGCCGGAAGGTGAACGTGCCGCTCGTGTTCAAGGCGGCCATCGGCGGCTACGCCAAGCTCTGCAACGAGCACTCCCGCACCATGGAGGCCATGGTGCTCCACCATCCGGGCCTCAAGCTCGCTCTGCCCTCAAATCCTTACGACGCCAAGGGCCTGCTCAAGACAGCCATTCGCGACAACAACCCGGTCTGTTACTTCTATCACAAGCAGCTTCTGCCCATGGTCGGCCCCGTGCCCGAGGAAGAGTACACGGTTCCCTTCGGCGTTGCGGAAGTCAAGAGGGAAGGAACGGACGTGACCGTGGTGGCCACTTCGTTCATGGTGCAGGTGGCCCTGGGCGTGGCGGCCGAACTGGAAGGAAAGGTGAGTCTGGAGGTGATCGACCCGAGGACTCTGGAACCTCTGGACTTGGAAACGATTCTCAAATCCGTGCGGAAAACGGGCCGCGCTGTGATTCTCGACGAAGACACTTTGCGCTGCGGCGTGGGGGCCGAAATCGGCATGCAGATCATGGAAAACGCTTTTGACGCCCTGGACGCGCCCGTGAAAAGAATCGGAGCGGCCAACATGCCCATCCCAGGAGGCGTGCTGGAACAGTATTGCCTGCCGCAGCCGCAGCAGCTTGCCGACGCGGTTACAAGCCTTCTGGGCATGAAGCGGATCGAGCTCAAGAACCAGACCGCAGGGATCAAACTGTTCTGATCGTCCTTGAGACCGGGCACAGCGTGTTTGGAAGAAGAGGAGTTCTGAGACATGGCTCAGCCTATCCCGATCCCCAAGCTCGGCATGACCATGAAGGAGGCCAAGATCGTGGCCTGGAAGTTCGAGGAAGGCCAGTGGGTCGAGGCCGGCAAGGTCGTGCTGCAGATCGAGACCGCCAAGGTCACGTACGACGTGGAAGCCCCGGCCGCGGGCTTTCTGCACATCGCGGCCCTGCCCGGCAAGACACTTCCCGTGGGCGCGGCCGCAGGGTTTCTGGCCGAGACCCAGGAAGAACTTGCGACTCTTCAGGCCCAGGCGCCGGTCGAGGCTGCTGCTGCGCCCGCCGCCGCGCAAAGGACCGCGGCCGCAGGCGCGCCGGTCTCGGGCCGCGCCCCGAGTGCCGCCGGCCCGGCCCCGGCCGGCGGAAGGCTCAAGATCTCGCCCCTGGCCAGGAAGCTTGCCGAAGAGCACGGCCTGGACCCGTCGACCCTTGTCGGCACCGGGCCCGAGGGCCGGATCGTAAAGGAAGATGTCGAAAGGGCGCTGGCGGCGCGAGAAGCAGCCAGCGCTTCGGCAGCCGCAGCAGCCACGCCGGCCGCCGCCGCGGGCTTCGAGATCCTCGATGGAAAGAGGATCAAGGCCCGCCTCCCCCTGCAGGGCATGCGCAAGGCCATCGCGGACCACATGGTTTACAGCCTGCAGGTGGCCGCGCAACTCACGACTCTCACCGAGTTGGACATGACCGAGATGGTCCGCTGGAGGCAGGGGCTTCTGGAGCGGGAAAAGTCCATCGGGTTCCGGGTTTCCTACACGGATCTTCTGGTGTACGTGCTGGCCAGGGCCCTTAAGGCGGTTCCGGTCCTCAACGCGAGCCTCGTCGACGGGGAGGTCGTTCTCTGGGAGGACATCAACATCGGCGTGGCCGTGGCCCTTCAGATCTCCTCTTACGAGAGCGGCCTGATCGTGCCGGTCGTGCGCAACGCGGACTTGAAGTCTCTGGCCGAAATTCATTCGGCCATCGCCTCGGCGACCGAACGGGCCCGGTCCGGAAAGCTCCTTCCGGACGACGTGACAGGGTCCACGTTCACGCTGACCAACACCGGCGTCTTCGGCAAGGCCTGGGCCTGGGGAACGCCCATCATCAATCAGCCCGAGTCCGCGATTCTCCAGACCGGGCCCATCGTGGAGCGGCCGGCCGTGGTGGCAGGCGAGCTTGCGGTGCGGCCCATGATGCCTGTGAGCCTCACCTTCGACCATCGCGTGCTGGACGGCGCTCCTGTGGCGGTTTTTCTGGAAAAGTTCAAGGACCTCGTGGAGCACCCAGAGACGCTGATCGTCTGAGAGGGCGGGAGGATCCATGGAGAGGAAACGGTTTGTCGTGGAACTGGGCACCGGGGTGGACCTCCATGGCGAGGACATGACCGAAGCGGCTTCGCGGGCCGTGCGGGACGCGGTCTCCCGAAGCTGCCTGTGCGGGCTTCTGGAAATCGTGGGTCTCGAAGACCCTCAAGACATGGAGGTGGAGATCCTGGTCGCGGTTCCCCGGCCCGAAGAGGTGGACCTGTCCAAGGTGGAAGCGGTCGTGCCCTTCGGCCGCAGGCGGGCCGTGGCCGTGGCGGGCGGCATGACGGCTCCCGGGCTTTGTCTGCCCTCGCTGGCGCCCGACTGCGATCGGATCGTGGTGGCGAACGCCGCTGTAACCGTGTACGTGAGGAGGCCATCGCCGCCGGCCGCGGCCGCCCGTTAGGGACGGGAGCGCTCATGGAAAGCGAATACCCGGACCGCCCGCGATTGGCCGTGGGCGGAGTCGTGATCCGCGGGCGTAGGGTTCTGCTCGTGCGAAGGGCGAAGGAGCCGTCCAAGGGCCAGTGGGCGATCCCGGGCGGCCGCGTGGAGCTGGGCGAGACTCTCGAAGAAGCTGTGGAGCGGGAGGTGCTCGAGGAGACGGGTGTCCGGGTGCGGGCAGGCGAGATCTGCCACGTCTTCGACGTCGTCCGCAAGGACGACGCGGGCCGCGTGCGGTTTCATTACGTCATCGTGGATCTTGTGGCCGAATACGTGTCCGGCGAGCCGCGGGCCGCGGACGACGCCAGCGAGGCCGGGTGGCTGACCCCGGACGAACTGCGGGATCTCACGGTGAACCGGAACACGCGGGAGCTTTTGAAAAAAATCGGCTTCCTGAAGTCCTAAGAAGTCACCAGACGGCAGCAGGGGGGATCAGACCATGAAGCAGGCGGTTCTGGAAGGACCGAAACGGTTCGTGGTGCAGGAAGTTCCAAAGCCCGAGGCCGTGGCCGGGACCCTTGTGGTCAAAGTCCGGTTCACCTCCATCTGCGGGTCCGACATTCACATTTGGGAATGGGGGCCGGACCCCAGGGATCCCAAGGCGCGGCACGCCTTCGAGGCGGTCAGCCAGGCCTTTTTCGGCTTCCCGCCCACGTACATCCTCGGGCATCAGATCTCGGGGGAGATCGTCGAGATCGGCGACCGGGAGAGCCCCTTTCGAAAGGGCCAGCGGGTGGTTATCCGGGGAGCCGGCGGATACGCGGAATACGCCCTTGCGATGGGCATGTTCGGAGCGACTCTCGCGGAGGTTGTCTATCCGCTTCCGGACGAGGTCTCGGACGAGCAGGGCGCCATGGTGGAGCCCCTGTCCGTGGCCGTGGACGTGGTGCGCCGCAGCGGCCTTAGGCTGGGCGACGTCGTGGTGGTGCAGGGCGCGGGCACGATCGGGCTTTTTGTGATGCAATGCGCCCGCGCCGCAGGGGCGCGAAAGGTTTTTGTCACCGAAGTGTCGCCCTTGAGAATCCAACGGGCTGCTGCGTTCGGCGCCGACGCCGTGATCAATCCCAGGCAGGAAGACCCGGTGGAGAGGGTCCGGGATCTCACGGGCGGCTTTGGGCCGGACTTCGTCTTCGACTGCGCCGGCAATCCCGAGGCCACGCGCACCATGTTCGACATGCTCCCCTTCGGCGGCAAGGGCAAGGCGATCGTTGTGGCCACGTACGGGTATCCCTTCGAAATTGACCTGAATCTGTTCATGCTGAAAAACCTGGAGGTCCGCGGTTTTCTTTCCGGCGTGCCGGGCACCTGGGAGCCAAGGTGCGATCCCTTCCGGATCGCCATCGACCTTCTCCGGTCCGGCAAAGTACGGACGGACGGGCTTGTGACCGCGATCGAGCCGCTGGAGAGAATCAACGAGGCTTTTTCGGCCCTGTCGAAAGCCGAGCAGATGGTCGGACTCATTCGGCCGTAAGCGCGTCCGGGCGGGGAGTAGCCGCGGACGGCCTTTTGCCCGTCAAGGAGGAATACCTGATGAGACTCAAGGACAGAGTGGCCATTGTTACCGGCGGGGGCGGGGGCCTGGGGGAAGGAATCAGCCTGTGCCTGGCCCGGGAGGGCGCCCATGTCGTGGTCGCGGACTGGCAGCTCGAGGCGGCGGAGCGTGTGGCGGACAAGGTGCGCCGGGCCGGCCGAAAGGCCCTGGCTGTGCCGGTGGACGTCCGCAAGGACGCGGACTGCCGCAACATGGTCGAGGCGACGCTCGCCGAAATGGGCCGCCTCGATATCCTTGTCTGCAACGCCGGGGTCGACGGGCTGCCCCGGGACGACTCCAAGGAGCCGCCGCTCATCGAGAATATCCGGGAGGAAGACTGGAACCTGGTCGTGGACGTGAACCTGAAGGGGGTCTTCCTCTGCAATCGGGCTGTGGTTCCTTACTTCAAGAAGCAGAAAAGCGGCAGGATCGTGAACATTTCCTCGGTCGCGGGCCGCCAGGGAGTCGAATTCCTGGCTCCTTACGCCGCGACCAAGGCAGCCGTGATCTCTCTGACGCAATCGGTCGCCCTCCAGCTTGCGCCCTACCATGTGAACGTGAACGCGGTCTGTCCCGGCATCATCTGGACGCCCATGTGGGAGAGGCTGGCGAGTTACGCTTCCCGGGCCATGCCCGACTTTACGGGAGTGCCGCCCGAGGATGTTTTCAAGACGATCGTGCAGGTCATGATCCCCTTCAAGAAGCCCCAGACGCCGGAAGACATCGGCAACGCCGTCGTGTTCCTTGCCTCGGATGAAGCGGCCGAAATTACGGGGCAGGCCCTGAACGTGTGCGGCGGCATGAAGATGAACTGAATCTTCGGACCAGGAGATCGCCCTTGTTGTCGGTCGTCGGCATCATCGCGAACCCAGCATCGGGCAAGGACATCCGGCGCCTGGTGGCCTACGGGAGCGTCTTCGACAACCAGGAGAAGGTGCGGATCGTGCGGCGCCTGCTCCTCGGGCTTGTGACGACGGGCGTTTGCCGGATCTGTTACATGCCGGACCCGTACGGGATCGTCGAGAGGGCTCTCTCCGAGCTCGACCTCGATGCCGAGGTTTTTCCGGCCGACCTCGCGGTCCGGGGCGAGGCCGAAGACTCCACGCGGGCAGCCCGGCTGATGCAGGAGATGGGCGCTGCCTGCATCGTGGTGCTGGGCGGCGACGGAACAAACCGAGCCGTGGCCAAGGGCAACGGATCGGTTCCGATCCTTCCTGTGTCCACCGGTACGAACAACGTGTTTCCCTTTATGGTCGAGGGAACGATCGCGGGCCTGGCGGCCGGGGTCGTGGCTCGGGGGTTGGTTCCCCGCGACGAATGCACGTTCCGGACGACCAAGCTCGAAGTGCTCGTGGACGGCCGGCCGGCCGACCTGGCCCTTGTGGACGCTGTTGTGTACGACGACGTGTTCGCAGGTGCCCGGGCGGTTTGGGACATGAGCAAGGTCCGCCAGGTCGTGCTGAACCGGGCAAGTCCGGACTCGATCGGCCTTTCTTCCATCGGCGGCCAATTGAGATGCGTGGGTCCGGACGAACCCAGGGCGCTTTCTCTCGAACTGGGGGAGGGCGGCCGCCTGGTCGTGGCCGCTGTCGCGCCCGGCGTCATCAAGCGACTTTTCGTCACGTCTGCCCGGGTGCTCGAGGCTGGCGAGGAAGTCCAGGTCTCCCTGGCTCCGTGCATCCTGGCCCTGGACGGCGAGCGGGAGTTCGAGGTCGAGCCTGGCCGCAGGACCTCGATCCGCCTGGCTCTGGACGGGCCGACCGTGGTGGACGTAAGCCGGGCCATGCGGGCCGCCATGGAACGGGGCGTTCTTTCTTCCTGCCTTTGATGAGGGGTCAGTCCTTCATTTTACGGATACGGGATTCGCAGCCCGACGTTTCAGAACGCGCCGAGCTGACAGGACCCGATCTTTAGGCCCATGGCCTCTGCCGCCTCGGCGACATCGATCTTTTTGATCCTCAAGTCCGCTGCGATGCGCCACGCCTCGACGCAAGGAAGCCTTCCCTCCCGGAGCGCGGCTCGGATCGCCTGCTCGAGTTGCCCTGAGACGGACGAGGCCGGCCGAAGGCGCTTGCCCTTGTCTCCCTTGCCGTGACCGAAGAGGCCGAGCTGGCATTCGACGAGCCTCACTTCGAGTAGGTCGGCGGCTTTTCCCACCTTGGACGGGTCTATCCGCAGAGATCCCGCCACCTCAAAGGCCGCGCGACACGAGAGTCTGCCCTCGGGCGCCGCCTTCTTGACGGCTTCGGCCAGGGCAGGCGCCGGCGTCTCGCCCGCCCCGTGCTTTGTCCGGTAGTGAGGTGCGTCTTTTCTCGCCATGGCGGCTTCTCCTTTTGGAGGCTTCTGAGGTTCTCTTTTCCCCTGGAGGGACGTGCTCGGTCGCGTCCGTCTTCAGACCGTGCCGCGGCCGTATCCTTCCTCGGCGGCCACGAGGGACCGTGGCCCTCCATTGCCTTTCCTGCGACCGCGAAAACTCCTGCGCATCTTGAAAACGCTACTCCCGCGGAAAATTCCCAGCGGCGATGGGCCTGGTTCTGCCTCTCTGCTTCGGCCGAGGGATCGAGACTTACGTTCTGCTTAGCTCTACGGTCATCAAGATCTCGCCGCAGGCCCCCAGAGGAAGCCCGGCGCCGTAGCAATTCATGGGAAGGTCGAAGATCTTGCTCTTGAAATTGCCTTCGCCCTCGGACTCAGCTTGAGCGGCCATCCGCTCGAGCATGAGCATCACGCGCCACCAGATCTTGGTGAGCGCCATGAGGCAGATCCCGTTGCCGTCCGGCGGCGGCAGGACCCGGCCCAAGGCGTCTACGAGGAACTCGTCCCCCTGCTTGTGCCCGGCGATGCAGGCTTGCGAGGAAACCACCCGGATCACGATCCGACGGTCGCGAAACTTTTCCACGGCTCGCAACCTGCGGACCCGGCCGGGCGATGCCAGGAAAGCCTCCATCTCTTCTTTTGTAAGAGGGAACTCTTTCATGAACTCGTCCGGCCTAGGGCCGCCGCTGGTCGGCGCCTCCCGGACAGCCCGGCATTCGCCTCTTGCCCTCCTGTTTTTCAGGAACACGTAGGGAGTCAGAGTGAACAAGAACAGCAAGAACTCCAGCAGGGGCATTTTTTCGCGGCTCACCCGGAAGAGGTTCTTGCCGAGGCCACCCATTTCCAGGCCGGTGTCGGTGCACGTGAC
>Ga0209162_1003796_pt1 | contig 11835 bp, 8 predicted proteins | sample YNPNPMetaG_FD_187121 | JGI IMG/M metagenome (GOLD analysis project Ga0209162, IMG submission 187121) | Anoxygenic and chlorotrophic microbial mat microbial communities from Yellowstone National Park, USA - YNP NP MetaG (SPAdes) (version 2) ...
CTCCCGGAAGCGGGCCGCCGCCTTCTCCTGGGGGGTGTCCGGGGAGAAACAAAGCCAGTAGCCGGAAAGTCTGCTGTTATTCTGCATCCTGCTCCCCTCTCCGGCCCCCAGTTTGCAGGTCCTCTCGCCAGGGGTTGTGCTTCTGCGGGCCCAGGACGTCCATTCGGGCTTTGTAGGCCAGAACGCTCTCCCGGTCCAACAGCCAGTCACGGCCCACTTTTATGGCGGCTACCTTTCCCTGCTTCGCCAGGATACGGAAGTACGCCTGTTCGTAGCCGGTCAGTTCGGCGGCCTCACTTGTGGTAATCCAGCCTTCTGGTCTTAAAAGTCTCATAACATGCCCCCAAATAGGTCTAACGTTAGAGTAGCATCTTCTGCGAAATAAAAAGCGGTTTTCCGCTAACTCTTGCGTAGGAAGTATACCACAAAAGACGTGACCTGTCAACTGCCTGGGGCGCAGTTCATTCAAGGCAGATTCTGTGTGCACCCTGGGCATGTCCCAGTTTGTCGGGCCTATCTGTACCTGTAGGACAACTGCTTGCAGTTGTCCTACAGTTTTGGGACATCCCCTTCTGCGTGCCCAACTTGACAGAAATCCGAAGCGGACGTATAACAATAAAAAACGCCTCGCGGCTGGGGCAGAGCCCGAGGCGTCGTCCAGGACGGGTGGGGCGTCCCGGCAACGAAAATTTTACCATAGCACCCGCCCGCCGTCAAGGCCGGGCGGGTTTTTTTGATTTTCCCAGTCCTTACCCACAACGGGTAGAGATTTCTGTGAGTGCGCGGTTTCGGTATGCTCAACGAAGCAGATACCCGGGCTCTTTTGATTGAACCAATGCTGAACCGCGCCGGCTGGACTCGCAGTCGGGTGACGCGTGAGTACTACTATTGCCCGGACTGGCAGTATACCCCGGGGCGGGTGGTGTTGCGAGGCGGGCGTGCCCAGCGCGAGAGGCCGCGAGTGGCGGACTATCTGCTACGTTATACGGATGGTTTCCCCATTGCCATCGTAGAGGCAAAAGCAGAGGGTATGCCTGCCAGTGCTGGACTGGAGCAGGCAATTCGTTACGCCCGTGAGAATGGCCTGATGTTTGCCTATGCCACCAATGGCCATGAGATCATAGAGTGGGATGGTTTCACCAATACCACTCGTGAAGTCAAGGCTTTCCCATCTCCGGATGAACTGTGGAAGCGCTGGAAATTGAATACCGGTATTCAAGACCCCCCGCAGTTGGGTGAGTTGCGCCCGCGTTACAGTGCGGAACTGGCAGCGGCGCGCCGCCGCAATCCACTTCTACACCCCTATGCCCCACCAGAACTGACGCGTGGTAAGAGTCCTCACTATTTCCAGGAGGCAGCTATCCGCGAAGCGATTGTGCGCATTATGCGCGGTCAGAAACGCATTCTGCTCACTATGGCGACCGGTACAGGTAAAACCTTCGTCGCAATGCAGATTGTCTGGAAACTCATCAAGTCCGGATGGCTGCGCCAGCAAAGGGGCCGCTCCGGTCGGGTGTTGTTCATCGCCGATCGGCTGGTGCTGCGGGATCAGGCCTATAACACTTTCAGCCCCTTTGCCAGCGGTTATGGTGAACCGCGCTTCCTGCTGGAAAGCGGTCAGAAAATCAGTTTCCACCATGACCTCTATTTCGGCATCTATCAGACCCTGTGGAGCGAAGATGAACATGGCCGGCGCCTTTTTGAGCAGTTCCCGCGCGATTTCTTTGATATTGTTATCATTGACGAGGCCCACCGTTCCGGCTTTGGCACATGGAAAGAGATTCTGGACCACTTTGAGAGCGCAATCCATCTGGGTATGACCGCTACCCCCCGGCAGGATGAGAACGTAGATACCTACGCGTACTTCTGTGCAGAGGAGCCTCCAATCCCTGTGGACCCAGAAGATCCCAGTAAGGGCATGACCCGGCGCGCGGCCTATACGTACAGTCTGGGCCAGGGAATAGAAGATGGCTTCCTGGCGACCTACAAAGTCCATCGGGTGCGAACCAACATTGACAAGGATGGGTTGCATATCTCCCAAGTCCTGGAAATGGGTGCCGAAGTGATTGTTCCTGAAGGGGCCGAGTTGCACGAGGATTACTATACACCGCAGTTTGAACGTGAGATCCGCCTGCCCGATCGCACCCGTGCCCTTGTTCAGCACCTGGCGCGCCTGCTACGCCAGTTTGGCCCTATGCACAAGACGATGGTCTTCTGTGTGGATATGGAGCACGCGCGCGAGGTGGCCAGGTTGCTCAACAACGAATTCGCCGATTTGGGTCTGGGTGAGGAGTACGCCGTTCCCATTATCAGTGAAGAAGGCGAGCAAAGCCGCCGCTGGTTGCAAAACTTCCAGGATAGCGACCGTAAGACGCCCGTCGTGGCGACTACCGCAGAATTACTCTCTACAGGCGTAGATGTGCCCTCCTGCCGCAACATTGTCTTTATGAAAACGGTCTCTTCCCCTATCCTCTTCAAACAGATTATAGGGCGCGGTAGCCGCATTGACCCGGCGACAGGCAAACTGTGGTTCCGTATCATTGACTATACCGGCGCCACTCGCCTGTTGGACGCGCGCTGGGACCGCCCGCCTACTCTTCCGGTACAGACAGCACCCCCGGAACTGCAGACTGCTGCTGTAGAGGGGACCATCCGCTGGGATGAGACCGGCGACGTTATTCAAGGCGCCAGTGTAGCTGTGATGGCAGGCCCTAACGATCAGCGGGGCCCCATCCTGACTGACGAGAATGGGTACTATCGCTTTGACTCGCTGCCTGTTGGTGAGGTCACTGTGGTCGCCTTCGGCCCTTACTTCAATCGTCGCCAGAGAACGATTACTACTCTGGCCGGGCAGACGGTGCGGGTGGACCTGGACCTCAAACCCGTACAGGCCAGTGCCGGAAGCAGGGTGATCACCGTGCGGAACCTGGAGGTAACCATCGCCGAAGAGGCCACTTTCCTGGTCAAAGGCCTGGACGAGCCGCTGACACTTGAGCAGTACATAGACTACTCCCGCGAATGGGTGCTGAAATTGGCCTCCAATTGGGAAGCATTGCTACGCCTCTGGCAGGATGAACAGGAGCGTCAGAAGGTCCGAGCACAACTGGAACAGGCCAGTGTCCATCCGGAGGTATTGGCCGAAGTGTTGGACATCCCTGATGCCGACCCGGTGGATGTGCTGGCTTATGTGGCCTTCCGCCAGGCGCCCCCTCTTACTCGCGCGAAACGCGCAGAACAATTCCGGGAACGCCAGGCCACCTGGTTGACCTCCTTCCCGCCGGAGCAACGTATCGTGTTAGAAGCCCTGCTGGAAAAATACCGCCTGGGCGGGGTGGATCAGATGACCGATCCACGGGTTTTCCGCCTGCCCCCTTTCAAGGCGATGGGCGAACTGCGCGGGGTGGTCCAGCGCTTTGGCGGCACCGAACCTCTTCGCCAAACTCTGGCCGAACTCCAGCGGCGGTTATATGAGGTGTAGCGGATGGAGAATTACCCGAAGCGGATCAACGAAAACTTAAGCCGCGAGATGTGGCGCGCCTGCGACATCCTGCGGCGCGACAACAATGTGGGCGGTATTATGGCCTACACTGAACATCTCGCCTGGTTGCTGTTCCTTAAGTTTCTGGACCAGGAAGAAAAGAAGCGCGCCGAAGAGGCGGCCTTTAAGGGCGAAACCTACATGCCTGTCCTCCAGGGCGAACTGGCCTGGGACTACTGGGCCAGTCCAAAGGCTCTGGAAAAGTGGGATTCCCAAAAGGGCGAACTGGTTGCCTTTGTGCGCGGGCGATTGTTGCCTGGCCTGGCCTCGCTCAGTGGATCCCCCCTGGCCCGCACCATTAGCAAAATTTTCTCTGACGAAGCAGTAGGCGACCAGACCGTAGTGCGCAATGTGCCCGTCTGTGCTTCGGATTACAACCTCAAAGAGGTGATTTCCATCATCAACAGCATTCATTTTGACCGTGAAGAGGACATTTTTACCATCAACCAATTCTATGAGGACCTGCTGGCCCGTATGGGAATGGAGAGCCAGATCGCGGGTGAGTTCCTGACCCCGCGACCCGTTATTCGCTTTATGGTGGATGTGATAGACCCGCAAATCGGCGAAACGGTCTATGACCCTGCCTGTGGCACGGCGGGCTTTCTGGCCCAGGCCTATCTTTATATGGAGAAGCAGGTACAAACGCTGGAGGATGCCGAGACCCTGCAGAGTGCCACTTTCTACGGGCAGGAGAAGAAGGGGCTGGCTGCCCTCTTGGGCACGATGAACCTGGTGCTGCACGGCGTGACCTCCCCCAACATCGCTCGGGTGAACACCCTGGAGGAGGACATCAAGGGGAGTGTGGACCGACGGTTTGACATTGTTCTCACCAATCCTCCCTTTGGAGGCATGGAAGGACGACATATCCAGAGCAACTTTCCGATCCGAAGCAATGCCACAGAACTCCTGTTTTTGCAGCACATCCTGAAGAAACTGAAGGCGACCCCCAACGCCCGGGCTGGTGTTGTTGTGCCGGAGGGAACGCTCTTCCGGGGCGGTGCTTTTGCCGATGTGAAAAAATGGTTGCTGGACGACTTTCATCTCTTCGCTGTGATCAGCCTGCCGCCAGGGGTTTTTGCCCCCTACTCGGATGTGAAGACCGCGTTGCTCTTCTTCCGCCGTGCCGAGGGGACCCTTCAACGTAACCCGGCGGCGCTGGGGGAGACCTGGTACTACGAACTCCCGTTGCCGCCGGGCCTGAAAAAATTCAGCAAGGGAAGCCCTGTTCAGGACGAGCACTTTGCGGAAGCGCGTGCCCTCTGGGAGCGCTGGCGTGCCTGGATAGACGGGCGGGGGGAACGGCCCTTTGCCTTTGCCGCCGACATTCGGGCCCGCTGGCAGGCATACCGGGAGGGGCGGGGCGAATGCCCGGAGCCTCCCTACAACACCTGGGTGGAACAGGTGGAGGACCTGCGCGCCCGCGGCTATGACCTGAGCGCGCGCAATCCCCATCAGAACGACTACCAGACCTTGCCGCATCCTGCCGAGATCACTGCCAGTATGTTGGAGCGCCTGCGTGAAGTGCAATCTGCCTTAGAACGCCTACATGCCTTAGTGACCAATGGAGGGGATGAATAATGGAACTTTGGAAATTGCCGGAAGGGTGGGCGTGGAAGAAAATGTCAGAGATCAGCATCATCAACCCTCGCCGTCCGCGCATTCAGCGCAATGACGATGACCCCACATCCTTTGTTCCTATGCAAGCGGTAGATGAGTTGGAAGGCAAAATTTTTCAAATGCAAATAAGGCCCTACGTAAAGGTTAAGAGCGGTTATACCTTTTTTGAAGAGAACGATGTACTGTTTGCAAAGATCACTCCATCAATGGAAAATGGCAAGGCCGCTATCGCACGTGGGTTGATAAATGGGATTGGCTTTGGCTCAACAGAATTTCATGTCTTCCATCCCAATCCAGATATTCTGCCTGAATGGATTTTTTATTACATTCGCCGAAAATCTTTCCGAGAAGAAGCTAAAGAGAATTTTCGCGGTGCGGTGGGGCAACAACGCGTTCCGGAGGATTTTTTAACTGAGTATCCGATCCCCCTTCCCTATCCCGATGACCCCCAGCGCTCCCTGGCAGAGCAGCGCCGGATTGTGGCGCGGCTGGAGATGATGCTCGGTGAAGTCAGAGAGATGCGCGCGATAATCCGGGAGATGCGGAAGGATGTGGATCGCCTGATGGAGGCGGCGTTGGAGGAGGTGTTTCCGGAATATGGGCAGAAATTACCGGGCGGATGGGAGTGGCGGCCCGTGAAGTATGTTGCTACAGAAACAACAAGGCGAAATCCGCGCGCAAACGTGCAATCCAGCCAGCGCCTGTTGACCTCACCATCTGAAAATATGTTGGAACAAAAACGGGATGGAGCAGATATTGGTTTCCGGTACGTTGAAATTTCATCAGTTGATAACAGGAATTGCCGCATTGTGCTTGAGAAGGTCAAGTACATTTTGAATAAAGACGCCCCAGGCCGTGCCCGCCAAGTCATTCACGAAAATGATGTGATTTTTGCCACCACAAGGCCCTATCTTAAAAATATTGCCTTGATTCCAAACGAACTGAATGGTGAGATTTGCTCTACTGGTTTCTGCGTATTATGCCCGATTCCAGAGAGGATAGTTCCTAAGTTTCTCTTCTACGCTGTTAGGGCCAACTCATTTGTCAAGCAACTGCTTTCTAGGCAAAAAGGTGCGACTTACCCGGCGATCACGGATGAAGATGTATTTGCAAATCAGATTCCTTTGCCTTATCCCAATGAGCCCAACCGCTCGAAAGCCGTACAACATCATATTGTGGCTTATTTGGAAGCGGTAGAAGACGAGATCTTATCTGTGCAGAAATTACTGGATCAGGACGAGCAAGCGGTGAATCAACTGGAGCAATCCATCCTGGAAGCGGCCTTCCGCGGGGAGATATGAGAGATGGCGGGATCCATTACCACTTTGCTCAACCAGGTCTGGGATGAGTTCCGCCGCGCCGGGATTGCTGATGACCTGCGTATCATAGAGGGCGTGGCGGCGCTGTTGCTGGAACTGGAAAAGAAACTGCCGAAAGACGAATCCGCGCAGCAGGATTGGCCTCGGGTGCCCAGCGCGGCGGATCGAGACTTAGAGTCGGTGCGGGAAATCCTGTGCCAGGCCAGCGATCAGGCAGGCGGGGCCGGGCGTCTTCTGGACCGACATGTCCTCTTTCGCCTGCCGGAGATGCTCGCGGGTGGGCGGTATCCCACCCCTCGCCATATCGTGCGCCTGATGGTTGCCCTGGCCGACACAAAGGGCAAGTCGGTCGCCGATTTTGCCTGCGGCTCCGCAGGAATGCTGGTATATAGCGAGGGCCGTTCGCTGACGGGGGTAGAAATCTCACCGGAGTGGGCACGCATTGCCCGGGCCAATTTGCGCCTGCACAATCTGGAAGGAGAAATTCGTGAGGGTAACGCTTTAAAAGTGATTAAAGACAATGAAACCTTTGAGCGGGTCTTGTTGAATCCGCCTTTCGGCGTCCCCATCCAGAGTGATAGAGGCAAGCGAAGCGAGACCGCTCTGGTCTCTCTGGCGCTGGACCACCTCGTGAAAGAGGGCCGCGCGGCCCTGCTGGTGCCCAGCGGGCTGCTTTTCACTGGAAGCCAGGCCGAGTTCACCCTGCGCAAACGTCTGGTGAATGAGGTAATCCTGGAAGCCATCATTACCTTGCCGAAAGATGCCCTTCAGCCATACAGTGCTCTGACCACACATTTGCTCCTGATAGAAAATAAAGATCCAGCAGAAGATGCTTGCACCTGGTTCCTGCGTCCCGTCTATGATGGATATAAGGGCGGGCGGGGACGGGACCTGACAGCGGATCCGGAGGAACCCAATGACCTGACGCTGGTGGAGAAGGCTATACAGGCGATTCGCCAGCCTTCTCCGATAGATGGGAATGCCCCCATTTCGGCCAGGCCTTTGAACGCAGACGCCGGTAGGATGCTGGGGCTCCTGATCTGGCCTGCGCCGGGGGTAACTTTAATCGGTGTCCGCTATCAGCCGAAAGACGCAGGTCTATATGTTGATGTTGAACTGGAGCAATCAGACCCCAAAGCGGGCCAGGGGGACCGCCGGAAAATCTACAGGTTGGATGAGAGCAAGCAGTTTCGGCCTAAAGAAGTGGAGCCTGAAAAGAAGAAAGATAAGCAGGAAGATAAACAAGAAGGTTTTCAGGAGGTGTTCCGGTCTCAGTCCGTCCCCTGGGGAGAGACGGTTCAGTTCAGGCGGGTTGGAGGGATTCTGCTCAAATATGAGGGTCCCCGGGAAAAGCCGCAGTTAATGGGTGTGGCAATCCCACGGACGCTGCTCATCGCGCGCAAATATGTTCTCCAACCAGAGGATTACCTGCGCGCGCCGGAAATCCGCCCTGAATTGGTCCGCCCTCACGACATCCTGCTTCAGATTCACGAGCGCCAGAGAGAATTGCGTCAGAGAATGGACCGGCTGGCGGGCCTGGTTGCTGGGGGGCGTAAAGAACTCCCGACTTCTCCGATGGGAAAGCCAGAAGTTCCGGAAAGTCTCAGCGGCCTGAGCGAAGACCAGCGGGAGATCTGGGAGAAGATTGGTCAGCAAGTTGAGCAGAGCGGAAGCGGGGTGTTTGCTCTGGATGTCATTACTGGAGGAAATGAGATGAACGAAGCTGAGATCCGCCTGGCACTGGAACTCTTTGAGGCGATGGGGCTGATCGTGCCGGTTACCATCAGACATCCTGAAAGTGGGCAATGGATGCCCTTCTACCGTCTGGTAAATGAGGGTGACCATTGGAGAGGCCCGGAAGGAGAGGAGAAAGGAGAGGAGATATGAGACTGCTCCGATTTTACATCGGTCAATACCGGGTGTTGCGCGATCTGGACCTCCGCTTTGACCCCCAGGCTTTGCAAAGTGCGGAGAAGGACACGAATCGCCGTTATTATCTGGATTTTCTGGTGGGTGTAAACGGTACGGGAAAATCTACCGTCCTGCAACTCTTGGGACGTATCTTCCACGCCGTCTCTCAGTCCTATGATGCTTTGGGAAACATACCTTTCATCCTGGAGTACTATCTGGAGAGCAAACAGCAGATGGTCCAAATTGCCAGTGTTGACCCCGATGCCCCAGAACGTTGTGAGATGTGGGGAGCCTACTGGGTCAGAACGGCCCGGGGCTTAGACCAAAATTGGCTCTCTATGGATCTAAAGGATGCTGTGGATACAGATTTGTTGCCAGAGCGAGTGATCGCCCACACGACTGGCAATGAAGCGGCCTGGCTGGCCCATACGACACCTTATCCACTGGAAGGGAGTTCCTCCGAGGCCATTCGTGATTTGACGCCTGATCAGGTCGCTGCGGGGGAAATGCCCGGATGGGAAGTTCCCGACCTATATAACAGGGAAGAAAACAGGGGTTCTCCTTTCCGTCTGGTACGCCAGGAAGAAGCCCCAATGGTCGCGCTGGCTGGCCTTCTCCGGCATAGTATTTGGCATAGTACTTGCGAGCGCTCATCCCCTCTTACAGAGGTACTTAATGAGATCAAAATCCAGGAGTTGGCCGGATTCTCTTTACAATTTGATCTGAGTTGGGCCAGTCACGGAGAGCGCAATGACATTTGGGAGCGTTTTGGTCAATATGCGGATCGGGCTATCCGCAATGGGGGAAAGGTTCTGCTTGTATTTACCTCTGAAAAATTCTCCAAAGTTTTGGAGGCCAACACTAATGCTTTGAGTCTTTTTGAGATCATGGCAGACTGGTATCGCAGAGATCCTCCACTTCTCTCCGGGGTAAACCTGTTCTTGAAGCGCAATGAAGGCAAGGATGGCAGTAGAGAGAGGCCCCCTTTACATACCTGGGAGTGGCTCAGCGACGGTGAGCGCAGTTTTCTGGCACGTATGTGTCTGTTTATGCTGTTCTCAGAGAGCGAGTCCCTTATCCTGCTGGATGAGCCCGAGGTTCACTTCAACGACTTCTGGAAGCGCCAGATTGTCTTTACGCTTGATCAGATTTTAAGGGAAAGCGAGCACAAGAACCATGTGCTGATTGCGTCCCACTCCAGCATCACCCTGAGCGATGTGAATCCGAACGATATCCTGATTCTTGAACGGCCGGGCCTATTTACGGAGGGAGCGAAGATGCCCACTATTCAGACCTTTGGCGCGGAGCCCGGTGATATTATGGTGCACGTTTTCGGGGCACCCAACGCGGCTGGAGAGCACAGTGTTCGCACTGTTGAAGAGTGGCTGAAGGAAGCCTATGACAAGCCACCTGATGAGCGCAGAGAATACTTGCGGGAACGTCTCCGGCACGTTTCACCTGGTTACTGGGCCTATCGCATTCGTCGGGCCATGGTGGAGGTATCCTAAATGATCCACGAGGTCCGCTTACCTGAAGAGACGAAGACCTGCCTGGGGCTGATCGTAGACCTTCAGATGGATATCTTGGAGTGTGTGGCGAATCTTGATCCCGGGTTTACCGAGGAAGCTCTTCAGGATGCGCTGGCTGGGAAAATGCCAGAGAGGGCAGGGGAGGTAACGGAATGGCTGCATAGGTCTAAAAATGTGTGGGAATCGCTACAGGAGTTTGCACGGGGTTGTAAGTCACAAAAACACTATTTGGTATCTCGGATGCGCCTGGACATTCAGCGTCTGTACGAAGGAGATTGTGATGAAACCCTGGAGTGTCTCTTTACCCAAGCCCAGAGCGGAGACTATTGCAAAGGCGCCCGCAAGTTCTTGCTCAATGTCTATGATCGCTGGCGACGCAATGGGTTAAAAGCAAGTCTATTCCATGACAACCCAAATGAGCTCTGCCTACATATTGAAGAGTATGGTCCAAACCAATTTCTTGCCGCTTTTGCGAGAGAGAATCCCTTAACGGTCTGTGCAATTTGTGACGGACATACCTTCATAGAAGTCTCATCCGGCGATTATATGGCTGAAATAGAGCACTATTTCCCCCGGTCTATCTACCCTCATCTCGCTCTCCATCCTTACAATCTTATCCCGATTTGCCGTATCTGCAATCAGCAGCACAGGGACAAGGACCCGCTGGAAGCCCCAAATGAGAAACAACGCGAACTGCCAAATGAGAGACAACGCAAACTGAGTGAGGTGTTCCTACCCTACAGACCCGACTCAGTAAGCAGGCGAGGAGCCCTGAAGTTAGAATGGAATGTTAAAGATGCTGCTAAAGATGCTGCAAAATCTCCCGCATTCAAAATTTTGAGCATTGATGAGGAAAGGTTCCGGGCTTTCTATAAGAGGGTCCGCGCCCTCAGCGATATATATGATATTCCAAATCGGTGGACGAACAATACCCATCAAATTGGTGAAAAGTTATGGCGGCGGATACGGGGCTATTTTCTCGCGCTTCCATATCCAGGGGATAAACTGGACAAGCAGGTTGTTCAAGCCAGACTGAAGGAGTTAATGTGGTGTCTTATTGAGGATCAGGGTCGGGAACCATGGGGTTATGTCCTGGTCTGGTATCTGGCAAACATTATGGTAGAAGAACTGGAGCAGCGCACACCCGTTGAGGAGAATCCTTTAGTGGCCACAATTCAGGACATTCCGTCCACTGTGCTCTCCCATAGGCCCCTCCATCCGGGAGGGTTGGGGGTGGACGAAATTTTGCAAGCAGTCAGGAAATGGCATTCCCAATCCAACCTTGACGTTCCATAGAGTTCCTATCCACCGCTAAAAGCGGTAAGTTCCATCGCCGAGATGCTTCGGACAAGATCAAGAATAGACCGCGAGGTTTTGTTGAAGGCCCATGAATGTACCCTGGGTAAACAAAGAGGATTTTGGGCTCGGCTCTGGGATTTAAGTGTGCTTTCGCTGGCGAGCTCCGACTCGCCAAGGATCAAACTTTGCTGGCCCTAAACGCCGCATCTCATCGGCATAGGCCACAACGTCCTCCTTCCGTAAGAACCAGTCGCGCCCACGCTTTTGAGCTTTCAGTACCCCCCGAAGGATCAGTTGCCGGAAATATGCTGAGGTGTACCCTGTCAACTCGGCCGCTTCTTTGGTGGTAATCCATTCGGTTGGGTCAAATGAGTCGGACATAGGGCTCTACCCAAACACATCCTGTAACAAAAGCGCCCCACCGGTAGGGTGGGGCGTGATACCATAAACCATCACTTAGACTTCTCCGAGGGCCAGCCATCGGGGCGCGAAGGGCCATGCGACCATTGGGGTCGGGGTGCTGGCGGGGTTCTCGGAACAGCAGGTCGCCATGGCCGGCTGGCCCTCCCAGGAGTGGCGACGGAGGGATTTGAACCCCCAACCAAGGGCTTATGAGTCCCCT
>Ga0209162_1003798_pt1 | contig 11832 bp, 5 predicted proteins | sample YNPNPMetaG_FD_187121 | JGI IMG/M metagenome (GOLD analysis project Ga0209162, IMG submission 187121) | Anoxygenic and chlorotrophic microbial mat microbial communities from Yellowstone National Park, USA - YNP NP MetaG (SPAdes) (version 2) ...
TAAAAATCCATGAAAACCTGTGCCGTCCGTCCCCCATTTAACGGGGAACGGAGGAGCACGGGCGAAACAGGCATTCACGTTTCACTTTTCACGTTTTACTTTTCACGTTTTACTTTTCACGTTTCACGCTCCGCCATGCCTCGCTACCTCTCTGTCCATAACCGAACGCGCGGCACGACCCTGCCGGTCCGGGCACGGTGGTGCGCGTCCTTCTTCTGCCGCCTGCGCGGACTGACCTTCCGCCGGAGGTTGCCGCCGGGGGAGGCCCTTCTGTTGGTAGGGGCGCGGGAGAACCGCGCGGAGACGGCCATCCATATGCTCTTCGTATTTTTCCCCATCGCCGCTATCTGGCTGGACCGTACCGGACGGGTGGTGGACGCCGTCCTGGCCCGCCCGTTCCGGCCATTCTATGCTCCGCGCGCCCCCGCCCGGGACATCCTGGAGGGCCCGCCGGACCTGTTGCAGGAGGTGTCGGTGGGAGACCTCCTGGAGTTCGGGTGATTGCACATGACCCCCACCCACTACCGCCCCCACTGGACTCGCTGGGTTGCCCTCGCGGTGGCCGCGCTGGTCATCGGGGCCTACATCGGTCTGACCCCTCCCGGTCTGCTGACCAAAGCGGACTGGGTATCCGCCGCCGTCTGCCACCGGATTCCCTCCCACTCCTTCTTTTTCGCTGGTCGGCCATTGCCGCTCTGCGCCCGCTGCACGGGCACCTTCCTGGGCGCGCTGACGGCACTCTTTGGCCAGGCCGTCCTCCTGCGCCGCCGGGGGACCCGTTTCCCACCCCCGCTTATCACCGTCGCGCTGGTTGGTTTCATCTTCGTGATGGGGGTAGATGGCCTGAACTCCTACGTGGACCTGATGCGAGGGGCTCCGCTCTTCTATGAACCCCGCAACGAACTCCGTCTGGTCACCGGTGCGTTGAACGGCCTGGCGTTGGGCGCGCTCCTGTGGCCGATGGTCAACTTCAGCCTCTGGCGCGACCCTCAACCGGAGCCGGTCATCCGAAACGGGAGGGACCTGGGTATCCTGCTCCTGCTGGAGGCCGGGATGGTGGCCCTGGTGCTGACGGGCTGGCCGGCCCTCCTCTACCCCCTGGCCCTGGCCAGTGCCCTGGGGGTGCTCTCCATGCTGACGCTGACGATGACGGTCCTGGTTGTGATTATCGCCGGGCGGGAGAACCGGTACGAGCGCTGGCGGGATGCGCTGACCCCCCTGCTGGCAGGGCTGGTGCTGGCCCTCCTGCTCATCGGCTTGATGGACCTCTTCCGCTATGGGCTGACCGGCACCATCACCGGGGTCCCGGGGCTGGAGTGAAGGATGAAAATCCCGAAACCGTTCAGTCTTCCTTCCCGTCTCCCTGCACTCCGGTTCTCATGGTCGGCCTACCGGCTGGCCCTTCTGATGTTGCTCCTGACCCTGGTCGTGGGTCTGGAAAGTGAGGGGGCGCCCCCGGGCGCGCTGAAGACGGGCGTGGACCGGCAGGTTGCCGACCTTCGCTTTGACTTCCTGGGCTGGGAAGCGGAGGCCCTCTGGGGCAAACTGACCCTCTGGCTGCTGCAGCCGCAGCGGTATATGACGGAGGCCGACCGTTCCCGCTTCGTCCGGGACTGGGTGGAGCGCGTGTCCCAGGCCCAGCGCCTGGAGGCGAAAATCGCCGATGCCTACGCCGACCCGTCGGTCCAGGACCCCTTCCAGGCGACGGCGGAGGTCCGGGCCGAGAGGGACCGGGTGCGTTGGGAGATTGCGGTCCGTCAGCCCATCGCGGAGGCCATCATAGAGGAGCAGGTGGGCGTCGTGCTGGCCCGGGACGCCTCCGGCATCCTGGGCCAGCCCGCCCCCCCGGTCGGCATCCACATCACCCCGCTCCCCCACGTCCTCATCATCTCCCCCCGGGAACGGATCACCGTCATCCAGCAGGCGGAACTGGTGCCGGGGCTGACCGCCGACCGTGCCGACGCGCTGGAAAGGCAAATAGACCGGGCCTTCAACGTCTCCTCGCTGGTGACGCCCATCGGGGGGATGTCGGCCTGGCCCGCGATGGTGCTGGAGTTCCCCAGCCTGGAGTGGTGGACGGAGGTCGCGGCCCACGAGTGGACCCACCACTACCTGCACTTCTTCCCCCTGGGCTGGGAGTACGAGGATAACTGGGAGGCGCGCGTCATCAACGAGACCGTCGCCACACTGGTAGGGTGGGAAATCTCCCGCCGGACTCTGGTCCAGTACTATCCGGACCTGGCGCCGTCGGAGGAACCATGGGCGGAGGAGGAAGAGGAGGAGTCCTCTTCGCCCCCGCCCCCGCCCCCGCCCGGCACGTTTGACTTCGCCGCCGAAATGCACGAGACGCGCGTCCGGGTGGACCAGTTGCTGTTGCAGGGGCGGATAGAGGAGGCGGAGGCGTACATGGAGCGCCGTCGCCAGTTCTTCTGGGAGCACGGGTACCACATCCGCAAACTGAACCAGGCCTACTTCGCCTTCTACGGCTCCTACGCGGCCGCGCCGGTGGGCGCGGCGGGGAAGGACCCCGTCGGGCCGGCAGTCCGGCGGGTCTGGAGAATGACGGTGAGAGACCCGCGCCGCTTCCTGCATCAAGTGCGCGGTGTCACCTCGCTGGATGCACTGCTACGACTGTCAGGGGAATAACATGAACATCCTCTACCCTGCTCTCCGGCTGGCCCTCTGCGGGTGGCTCCTGCTGACGGCCATCGTTCCCCCGGCCTCGGGCAGTCTCGCCGGGGAGAAAAACGGGGGCGTCCCTTCCCCGGCCCTCCTCCCGGCCTGGTTTCCCCCTGCTCCCCTGCCCCTCTGCTCCCCCGCTCCCCCGCCCCTCTGCTCCCCCGCTCCCCCGCCCCTCTGCTCCCCCGCTCCCCCGCCCCTCTGCTCCGGGCCGGCCCCAACGACATCCTCCCGGCCATCGTCGTCCTGCGGGAGCAGGCGGCCCTCACCCCCACCCCCGCCGCCTCCGGCGGCCTCGGGGGGGAGGGGGTGAGGCGCGCGCTCCTGGTGGCCGACCTGCAGGCCCTGGCGGACCGCACCCAGGCCCCCCTCCGGGCCTACCTGGAGTCCGAGCAGGCCGCCGGACGGGTGGAGTCGTACACCCCCTTCTGGATTTTCAACGGCATCGCCGTCCGCGCCCATCCCGACGTCATCCGTACCCTGGCCGCCCGCCCCGACGTTGCCCTCATCCGCCTGGACCGCTACCGGCGGTATCTTGCCCTCACCCCCACCCCCGGCCCTTCGGGCCACCCCCTCCCCCTCTCCCGAGGGGCGGGAGAGGGGGAGGGGGGCAGGGGGGTGAGGGTGAGGGCCGAATGGAACCTCTCCCTCATCCGCGCCCCCGAGGTCTGGACCACCCTGGGCATCTCCGGCACCGGCGCCGTGGTGGCGGGAATGGACACCGGCGTGGACTGGCTCCACCCGGCCCTGCAGGCCAACTACCGGGGCTACAACCCCCACGGCCCCGCCAACCACCGGGGCAACTGGTACGACCCCGTCACCGGTTCCCTCTACCCCATAGATGACCACGGCCACGGCACCCACACCCTGGGCACCGCCGTCGGGCGGGACGGCATCGGCGTCGCCCCCGGCGCCCGCTGGATCGGCGTCAAAGTCCTGGACCGCTACGGCTACGGCTACGACTCCTGGATTCACGCCGGATTCCAGTGGCTCCTGGCCCCCGACGGCGACCCCTCCCTCGCCCCCGACGTCGTCAACTGCTCCTGGGGGGACGAGAACGGCGCCTCCACCGAGTTCCAGGCTGACCTCCGCGCGCTGCGCGCGGCGGGCATCTTCGTCGTCTTCGCCAATGGCAACAGCGGCCCCGGCCCCGGCACCGTCATCTCCCCGGCCTCCCTCCCCGAGGCCTTCGCCGTCGGCGCCAGCGACAGCGAGGACCGCGTCGCCAACTTCTCCAGCCGCGGCCCCTCCCCCTGGGGCGAGGTCCGGCCCCACGTCGTCGCGCCGGGCGTGAGCGTGCTCTCCGCCCTCCCCGGCGGCATCTACGGCACCATGAGCGGCACCTCTATGGCCACCCCCCACGTCGCCGGCCTGGCCGCCCTCCTGCGCGCCGTCAGCCCGACCGTGACCATCACCGACGTCGCCCGCATCATCACCGCCACCGCCGTCCCCCTGAGCACCACCGTCCCCAACAACGACTCCGGCTGGGGCCGCGTGGACGCCTTCGCCGCCGTCTCCCTCCTTATGAACGCCGGAGTGGTTCAGGGGACGGTCACCCGCGCGGGGGACGGGGCCCCCATCCCGGACGCGACCGTCTCCGCCAGTCCGCACGGCGGTGGCGGTGGGGGCTCGGCGACGACCGACGCGTCTGGCCGGTACGTTCTCCCCCTGGCCCCTGGCCCGTACGACCTGACCGCCCGCGCCTTCGGCTACGCGCCGGCCGTCCGCTACGGCGTCGTCATCACCACCGGCGCCGTCGTGACCGCCGACTTCGCCCTGACCGCCCTCCCTACCGGCACCCTGCAGGTCCGGGTGGCCGACGGGGCCACTGGCGCGCCCGTCACCGCCACCGTCGCCGTTCTGGAGACCCCGCTCACGGCGACGGGCTCCCTGGTGACCTTCGCCCTCCCCATCGGGGACTACACCGTCCGGGCCCGCGCGCTGGGTCACCATGTGGTCACCGCCACCGCGTCGGTCTCCGTCGGGCAGGTGGCCGCCGTCACCCTGACCCTCCCCCCGGCGCCGTCCATCCTGCTGGTGGACTCCGGGGCCTGGTACTACGGGAGCCAGATTGGCTACTACCGCCAGGCGCTGGACGACCTGGCCCTGGCCTACGACGAGTGGACCGTCCGCCACCCGCCCAACGACACCCCCACCGCCGACCTCCTGGCCCCCTACGACGTCGTCATCTGGAGCGCGCCCGATGACGCGCCGGGCTACATCGGCGCGCAGGATGCCATCACCACCTACCTCTCCGCCGGGGGACGGTTGCTCCTGAGCGGACAGGACGTGGGCTTCCTGGACGCGGGGATGCCGTACTACTGGAAGTACCTGAAGGCGCGGCTGGTGGAGGATAGCAGCAACCTCTGGACGGTAGAGGGGCTCCCCGGCGGCCCCTTCGCGGGTCTGACGATGACCATTGCCGGGCCCGGTGGGGCGAACAACCAGGACTACCCCGACGTCGTTGCCCCGGCCGACCCCGACGCGGCGGCCCCCGCCCTGGCCTACGCAGGGGACGGGTTCGGCGCCCTGGCCGTCGGCACCTGTCTGGACTACCGGGCCCTCTACCTCTCCTTCGGCTTTGAGGCCATTACCGACCGGGAGACCCGCCGGGAGGTGATGCACCGCGCGCTGGACTGGCTTACCGCCCCCACCCCTGACGTGGGCCTGGAATTGCGGCCCCAACTCCACACCGCCATCGGCCCGCCCGGCACCGTCGTCACCCACGAACTGCGGGTCCGCAACACCGGGCGCGGCGGTATCCCCGACGTCGTCGTCCCGACGGTGGAGGGGGCGGACTGGCCCACCCGCCTGAGCGCGCCGTACCTGATCGTCCCGTCCTGCACGTCCGCCACGCTGACCGTCAGCGTCACCGTCCCGGCGATGGCGACCTGGGACGCCCGCGACGTCCTCACCCTGACCCTCCGCTCCGTCCTCTCCCTGTCCCTGAGTGCGACCGTTGTCCTGACCAGCAAGGCCCCGGCGCCGGTCCTTCTGGTGGACGACGACCGCTGGTACGAGCAGGCCCCGAAGTACCGCGCGGCAATGGAAGCCGTCGGCATCCCCTATGACCTCTGGGAGACCCACGCGGCGCTGGGGAGCGGCGGACCGGGCGGCCCGCCGACCGAATTCTTGCGCTGGTACCCCGTTGTCGTCTGGTGGACGGGGTACGACTGGTACGAGCCGGTGACGGCGGACGAGGAGCGGGCGCTGGTGGCGTACCTGGAGAGCGGCGGGCGCCTCTTCCTGACCGCGCAGGATTTCCTTTATTACCACGCCGGAGGGCCCCTGCAACCCTACCTGGGCGTCCTCACCTACACGGAGGACGTCACCCCGACCGTCGCGGCCGCTGTCCCGGAGAACCCGGTCCAACCCTGTAGCGCAGGCTATCCGGCCTGCGTCCTGCCCCTCACCTACCCCTACCGCGACTGGTCGGACGGGCTGGTCCCATCGCCGGGGACGGCGGTGGTCCTGCGCGACGGGGCCCGGCAGGCCATCGCCCTGGCCCGGCGCGCGGGGGCAGGGGCCAACCCCACCCCGACAAGGGCGGCCGTCTTCTTCTCCTTCCCGTGGGAGACGCTGCCGGAGGAGGCGCGGCCGGAGGTACTGCGGCAGGTGGTGGGGTACCTCTCGTGGCTGGGGGGTTCGGCCCTCAGGGCGGACCGGGGCGCGGCGGCCCCCGGGGCGACCGTCACCTACACCCTGCATCTGGTCAACGACGGCCCGGCCGCGGTGACCGCGGCCGTCTCCAACACCTTTCCGGCGGACCTGCAGAGCGCGCCGGCGCTGATCTGGCGGGGAGTCCTGGCCCCCGGCGCGTCCCTGACCTTCACCTACCCGGCCACGCTGACGGCCGGATTGCCGCCCGGGACCGTCGTTCCCCACACGGTTCGGATCGCGCTGGAGGAGCAGGGCATCGTCTTCTCCCGGACGGCGGTGGTGCGGGTGGGCGCGCCGGACCTGGGGCCGTCGGCGCTGGAGTGTGGGCCATCCCCGGCGGAGCCCGGGACGGCGGTGGCCTGCACGCTGCGGCTGGAGAACGGGGGCCCGGCGGATGCCCCCTCGGCGACGGCGGAGGTCACGGGCACGCTGTTTGCGGACGTGCCAGGCACTTTAGAAGTGCCTGGCACGTTGATCCCAGCGGGAGGCGCGGTCATCCTGACCCAGGTGGTCACCCCGCCGGTGGGGTGGGGGTACGCAGTGGCTTTTCTGGAGGACGGGGCCGGCGGTCAGTGGGAACGGCCGACGTGGGTGGAGGTGCGGCCGTGGCGGGCATATCTGCCGGTGGTGCTGAGGGCTTGTGAAAACTGAACAGATGTGGTAAAACAAAGGGCGATTCTGGCCCTCACCCCTCCCCCCGGCCCCTCTCCTCTCCCGCCCCGGCGGGAGAGGGGAGGGGGTGCCGCCGAAGGCGGCGGGGGTGGGGTGAGGGCCCTGCTCCCTGCGACTTGCGACCTGCGACCGGGCAGGATAAATCCTGCGCTACACCCTTGCATCTTGCATCTTGCATCTTGCACACTTGCATCCTATGCCTGAATTCGTCCATCTCCACGTCCATACCCACTACTCCCTGCTGGACGGCCTCTGTGCGCCGAAGGCGCTGACCCAGCGGGCCGCCGAGTTGGGCATGCCCGCGCTGGCCATCACCGACCACGGCGCCCTCTACGGTGTCGTGGAGTTCTATCAGGCCGCCCAGGAGGCCGGCATCAGGCCCATCATCGGCCTGGAGGCCTACCTGGCCCCGCGCCGCCTGCACGACCGCAACGCCGCCGAGGACCGCAAGCCCTACCACCTCCTCCTGCTGGCCCAGAACCAGACCGGCTACAAGAACCTCCTCCGCCTGGCGACCGTCGCCATGCTGGAGGGGTACTACTACAAGCCGCGCATAGACAAAGAGACCCTGGCCCGCTACGGCGAGGGCCTCATCGTCTTCTCTGGATGCGGCTCCTCCGAGATTCCGCGCCTCATCATAGAGGGACGGCTGGAGGAGGCCCGCGCCGCCGTCGCCTGGTACCGCGAACACTTCCCCGACCGGTTCTACCTGGAACTGCAGGACCACGACCTGAAGGACCTGCATCGGGTCAACCGTCACCTGCTGGAATTCGCCCGGGAGTTCGGCCTGCCCCTGGTGGCGACCAACGACGTCCACTACCTCACCCGCGAGCAGGCCCCCGTCCACGACACCCTGCTGGCCATCGGCACCGGCAAGTCCCTCAAAGACCCCAACCGGATGCGGTACGAGGGGGACACGTACTACATGCGCACGGCCGAGGAGATGGCCGCGCTCTTCGCCGAGGTGCCGGAGGCGCTGACCAACACCCTGCGCATCGCCGAGATGTGCCAGGTGGAACTGGAATTCGGACGGCCCCACCTGCCCGTCTTCCCCGTCCCGGAGGGGCAAACGCCCCAATCCTACCTGCGCCAACTCTGCGAGGAGGGCCTCCGCCACCGCTACGGGGAGCGGGCCGACAGCCCCGAAATCCGCCAGCGGCTGGAGCACGAACTGTCGGTCATCCACCAGATGGGGTTTGATACCTACTTCCTCATCGTCTGGGACCTCTGCCGGGCGGCGCGGGAGCGGGACATCTGGTACAACGCCCGGGGCTCCGCCGGTGGCTCCATCGTCGCCTACTGCCTGGACATCACCCGGGTGGACCCCCTCGCCAATCACCTCATCTTTGAGCGGTTCCTCAATCCGGGCCGGGTCACCATGCCCGATATTGACCTGGACTTCCCCGACGACCGCCGGGCGGAGATGATTGAGTACGCCCTCCAGCGGTACGGACAGGAGAACGTCGCCCAGATCATCACCTTCGGGACGATGGGGGCCCGGGCGGCGGTGCGGGACGTGGGGCGCGTGATGGACATCCCCCTCTCGGAGGTGGACCGCATCGCCAAACTGATCCCCAGCATCCCCGGTAAGCCCGTCTCCATTGCCGAGGCGCTGGAGGGGGTGCCGGAACTCCGTGAAATTTACGAAACCACTCCCTACGTCCGTCAACTGCTGGATACGGCGATGCAACTGGAAGGGGTGGCCCGGCACGCCTCCACCCACGCCGCCGGTGTGGTGATTGCCGACGCCCCGCTGGTGGAGTACTGTCCTCTCCATCGTCCGACCAAAGAGCAGGGAGGACCGGGAGCGGAGGAGCAGAGGAGCAGAGGGGCAGAGGAGCAGAGGAGCAGAGGGGCAGAGGAGCAGAGGAGCAGGGGAGCGGAGGAGGCAGGGAATGGGGAAGAGGAGGAGGCGACAGGCGAGGCGGTGCTCAGCGCGGTCACCCAGTGGCCGATGGAGGACCTGGAGGCCATCGGCCTGCTGAAGGTGGACTTCCTGGGACTGAGCACGCTGACCATTATGCGCCGGGCCTGCGACCTGATCCGTCAGCGGCACGGGGTGTCGCTGGACCTGGACTCCATTCCGCTGGACGACCCGGCCATCTACCGACTGCTCTCCAGCGGGGACGTGATGGGGGTGTTCCAGGTGGAAGGGGCGGGCTTCCGCCGGGTCCTGCAGGACATGCGCCCCACCCGCTACAACCACATCGTCGCCGCGCTGGCCCTCTACCGCCCCGGCCCGATGGAGTACATCCCCACCTACATCCGCCGCATGCACGGCGAGGAGAAGGTGGAGTACCGCCACCCGGCCCTGGCTCCCATCCTGGACGAGACCTACGGCATCATCGTCTACCAGGAGCAGATCATCCGCATCGCCACCGACCTGGCCGGGTACGAGCCGGGGGAGGCGGATACCATCCGCAAGGCCGTCGGCAAGAAGAAGAAGGACGCCCTGCTGGCCCACCGCGTCAAGTTTGTGGAAGGGTGCGTGGCACGCGGCATCCCGCGGGAAGTCGCCGAGGGGATTTTTGACGACATTGAGTTCTTCGCGCGATACGGGTTCAACAAGGCGCATGCCGCCGGGTACGCGATGGTCACCTGCCAGACGGCGTACCTGAAGGCCCACTACCCGCTGGAGTACATGACCGCCTTGCTGACGGTGGAGCGGCACAACACCGAGAAAGTCGGCATCCTCGTCAACGAGTGCCGCCGGATGGGCATAGAGGTCCTGCCGCCCAGCGTCAACCGGTCCGACCTGGATTTCACCATAGAGGGGAAGGCCATCCGCTTCGGACTGGGTGCGGTCAAGAACGTGGGCGACGGCCCCGTGGGGGCCATCCTCGCCGCGCGGGGCCGCCGTCCCTTCTCCTCGCTGACCGACTTCTGCCGTCGGGTGGACCTGCGGCTGGTCAACCGGCGGGCGCTGGAGAGCCTCATCCGGGCGGGGGCCCTGGACGAGTTCGGCCCCCGGGCCCGCCTGCTGGCCGCGATGGACCGGATGATGGACCTCAGCGCCCGTACCCACCAGGCGCGGGACGTGGGGCAACTCAGCCTCTTCGGCGAGGCCACCGGCATCCGGATGGAGAACGACGATGACCTGTTCGTCGGCCTGCCGCCGGTCCCGGAGGTGCCCCTGCGGGAAATGCTGGAGTGGGAAAAGGACCTGATGGGGGTCTACCTCTCCGAGCATCCCCTGACCCGCGCCGCGCGCGAACTGGCGGACGTCATCAATGCCTACGCGGGCCAGTTGCAGGAGGAGCCGCACGAGTCCGTCGTCACCGTCGCCGGGATGGTCCGGCGCGTCCGGCGCCACACGACGAAGGACGGCAAGGAGATGGCCTTCGTCACGCTGGAGGACCTGTACGGGGCCTGCGACGTGGTCGTCTTCCCGCGCGTCTGGGCGGAGAGCCGGGAGAAGTGGCAGCCGGAGGCGCTGGTGGTGGTCTGCGGCAAAGTGGACGCCCGCCGGGAGCCGCCGAGCCTGATCTGCCAGTGGGTCAAGACGCCGGAGGAGGTGACCCGCCCGCGCGCTTCGGGGACAGTGACGCTGCGGGAGTCCGCCCCCGAGTACGGGGCCTGGCGGGAGGCGGAGATGCCGGGGGTGGCGCAGACCGTCGGCCTGCGCAGCCGGACGGTCCAGATTACTATCCGGCGCAGCGGCGACAACGAGCGGGACTTCCGCCTCCTCTCCGCCGTCCACGAACTGCTGACGGCCTACCCCGGGGAGGACCGGTTCACCTTCCGGCTGCTGGGCGGGGCCAACGGCGGCGAGGTCATCCTGGAGTTCCCCAACCACTCCACCCGCTACTGCGATGAACTGGGGGAGAAACTGGCGGACCTGTTAGAGCCGGGGGCGGTGCAGGTGATGGAGGGGTGAGATTGCCCTCACCCCATGGGCATCAATTTCAGCCCGACGGTAAACCGCCACGCGGCGAGGCCTCCGCCGAGGCGTCGGCCGAGGCGCCGCTCGCGGCGTGGCCGTCGGGCTGATTCAGCAAAGCCCCCTCGGGCCGAAGGCCCTCGGGGCCGAGGCCTGCGGGCTGTTTTGAGCCCCGAAGGGTAAATACCTACCCACCCGCGTCATTGCGCCACGCGCCGAGGCGAGCCGCCGAAGGCGGCGAAGCAATCTCCAGGCCTGTGGGGAGATTGCTTCGGCGGCGCCTCGGGCGAAGCCCCCTCGGCCTGAGGCCTCGGGGCCGAAGGCTTCGGGGCCGAGGGCTCGGCGTGGCCCTATTGCCGCCTCGCAATGACAGCGGGTAGGTAATTACGGCTTCAGTCTGAATAGCCCCGAAGGGGCTTTGCAACATCAGCCCGACGCTTTAGCGTCGGGCTGAATAAATTGACAGACAGCAGATACCAGGCCGTGAAGTCCAGCACTTCCCCCTCCCGGGTCTCCGCCGACAGCGCCAGCCACGTGGGGTGGCCCAACTCCTCCAGGTCCACCCGGTACCACAGGAAGCGCCCGTACTGCTTCCAATCCCCCCGCCGGGCCACCCCCCAGCGGCCGATGTGAGCAGTGGACTCCCCGTCCGGGAAGACGGCGCGCAGGTAGACCCGGTAGTCATACGTCGGCGACGGGGGACGGCGCAGTTCTATCCCCACCCAGAGGGAATCCCCCGCCCGGGCCACGGTCAGGGAGGAGATGTCGGCGCCGGCGGCCACCCAGCGGATCACGTTATCTTTCACCGGGTCCCGCACCAGCCCACCTGCCCCTTCCCGATTCCCCAGAACCTCCTCGGGGTCCTCCCAGATGGCGCCGTCCACCGTTCCCATAGGGATGACGGCGTCCGCTGGCGCGAACAGTTCATTCTGCCGGATGAA
>Ga0209162_1003810_pt1 | contig 11802 bp, 10 predicted proteins | sample YNPNPMetaG_FD_187121 | JGI IMG/M metagenome (GOLD analysis project Ga0209162, IMG submission 187121) | Anoxygenic and chlorotrophic microbial mat microbial communities from Yellowstone National Park, USA - YNP NP MetaG (SPAdes) (version 2) ...
GTAATCGCACTGCACGAAATACCCCATATGTGGGTGAAAAGGCTCTTAAAGGCTTTTGGTTCCCACTAATGGGGTAGTTTTCAAAGTGGCGTGATTTCAATTTCATCTGTGACAGACCAGTAGTTACGTTTGTTGAGGGTTATGGGCTGTGCTCTTCCCGACTGACATCGGCGACTTTTGCCTGACACAGGGCGATCAGGTCTTGCGGCGCAAGGCGAATGTTCAGGCCGCGCTGTCCCCCGGAGATGTGGATGGATTCCCAATCCAGTGCACGACGATCCACAATCACCAGAAAGCCCTTGTTCAAGAGCGCCAGCGGAGAGATGCCGCCTGCCTGGAGTTGAGTGATCGCCTCGGCCTCCCGTTCACTGGGCAGGTGCACTTTCTTCTCACCCAGGAATGCCGCCACCGCTTTCAAATCCACCTCCCGATCGCCAGGAACGACAACCAGCACAACCCTGGAAGAAGCACGCTGAACAACGATGGTTTTGAAAACCTGCGAGGGCGGCACGCCCAGGAGCGCTGCGGTTTCCCTGGCGCCAAGTTTTTCGGCAGGCAATTCAAAAACCGTATGGGAAATTTTGCGGTTTTCCAGCAAGCGAACCACGTTGTTCTTGACCATGGACGCCCTCCCAAATCTTTTGGATTCTCATAGTATAATCCAGTCGCCATGAAACTTTCCGTCATCATTCCTGTCTATAACGAAGTTGCCAGCATTGAGGAAATCGTGCGTCGGGTTCAGGCGACCGGTCGCGCCTCGGAGATCGTCGTGGTAGATGATGGCTCGACCGATGGCACCCGTGAGGTGCTGGCGCGCCTGGATGGTCAGGGGAACGTGCGCGTTCTGTTCCATGAGAAGAACCGCGGCAAGGGCGCGGCCATCCGTACCGGCCTGCAGGCAGCCCAGGGGGATGTACTCTTGATTCAGGATGCTGACCTGGAATACGATCCGCGCGATTATCCGCTCCTTTTGCGCCCCATCGAAGAGGGGATCGCAGATGTCGTATATGGCTCCCGTTTTCTGGGAGGCCCGCGCCGTGTGGTGATGTTCTGGCACATGGTGGCAAATAAGTTGCTCACCATGTTGACGAACATCCTTTATGATACGATTCTCAGCGATATGGAGACCGGCTATAAAGTCTTTCGGCGTGAGGTGATTCGGGATATGCCTTTGCGGGCAAACCGCTTTGATTTTGAGCCCGAGTTCACCGCCAAAGTGCTCAAGCGCCATTATCGTATCTTTGAGGTGCCTATCTCGTTCAATCCTCGCGATTATTCTCAGGGAAAAAAGATAAAACTTCGAGATGCCTTTGAGGCAGTCTGGACTTTGCTTAAATATCGTTTTGTAGATTGAGGAACCTGTTATGTCAGACTTTGAAATCGAACAAACGCAACCTTCTTCGGTAGAGGAGACTCAACCCGCTCCATCCCAACGGAAGCGTGGCCGCGGCCTTTGGGTGCTGCTCTCGATAGGGGTGATCATACTGGCTTTGCTGGCTGGTGGTTGGGCCGGCTATCAGAGCGCTTTAGGAGCGCGCCAAACGGCCCGCCAGAACATGGTCATGCAGGGGCTTTTGGAACAGTTCCAGCTTGCGCTGGTGGATATTCAGTTCAAGCGTTACGAGATCGCTCGCCAACGCCTGGAATATATCCTGGGAGTAGATCCCAATTTTCCGATGGCGCAGCAAAAGTTAGCCGAGGTGCTGGTGCAGATGAGCATCCCCACGGCCACCCCCTCGCCGACGGTGACCCCGACGGCGGATTTGAGCCAGGTCAACGAGCTGCTGCAGCGCGCCCAGGGCTATATTGCGGCGCAGGATTGGCTGAATGCCCTGGCAACCCTGGATACGCTGCGCAAGCGCGATCCCACCTTTCATTCTGTGGAAGTGGATGGGATGTATTACCTGGCGCTCCTGAGCCAGGGGAAGGAATATATCCGCCAGGGAAACCTGGAAACCGGCATTTACTATCTCACCCTGGCAGAGCGCTTCGGCCCGCTGGATCGGGATGCGAATGCCTTACGGGAGGGTGCGCGCCTGTATATCACCGCCGCCTCTTTCTGGGAGATTGACTGGGGACAGGCCTATACGCTTTTTGCTCAGTTAGCCAGTGGTTTTCCCGGCCTGAGCGATGGCACGATGACCACCACCCAGCGATTCTATATCGCCGCCATGCGTTATGGGGATGTCCTTTTCGGCAAGGGACAGTACTGCGATGCCTGGTCAGCCTATCAGGCCGCCATGCAATATGGTCAACTGGAAAAGCAATCGAAGAAGAACGCCGACGAGGCCTACCTCGCCTGCTATCCTCCGACTCCCACCCCGCTGATTCCTGTGGGCACCCCCACGCCTACCCCTTGACCCCGTTGCGGCGAAAGTAACGATTCAGCCATGTCATTGCGAGCCAGCCGTTCAGCGAAAAACCTTTCACCTTCGCGAAAAACCTTCCTCCGTCATGCCCTTTCCTCTGCTGGCCTTTTTCTACTGGCTGCATATGCTGGCGACGGTCGTGCTGGTGGGAAGCCTGAGCGCGTTGAGCTGGCTGCTCCTGCCGGCCATGCGCCGTTCGCTTTCTGAGCGCGATCAGGTTTCCCTGATGGATGCCCTCCAGCGTCGGCTGGAGCCGCTGGTCTGGTTTTGTCTGGGATTGCTGATCGTGACCGGGCTGTTCCAGATGAGCGTGCACCCGAATTACAACGGTCTTTTGGCAACTGGCACGCGCTGGTCGCTTGCGCTTTTCGTAAAGCACTTGATGGTCGTACTGATCCTGGTGGTCAGCGCGGTGCAGACGTGGGAGGTAATGCCGGCGATTCGGCGTGCGCTTCTTCGCCCGGAGCGTCTGAACGAGGAGCAATGGCAGGCCCTGGCGCGCCGTCAACGACGATTGCTCTCTCTGAATATGCTCCTTTCCTTGCTTGTGCTGGCTGCCACCGCTGTCGCTCGCGTGAGTTGACCTTGTGGCGGCAAAAAACCTTTTGCCTTTGAGAAAAACCTTTCGCCTTCGCGAGACCTTTCGCCGTATAAAAAAACCTCTTGCCATTCAGGAGTCCTCTATGCCCTTCCAGTTGCTAAGAGAAGCCCATATTGCGGAAATCAATGCCACGGTGCGCGAGTACCGTCACGAGAAAAGCGGTGCACGTCTGCTTTCTGTGCAGGCGCCGGATGAGAACAAGGTATTTGGCATTACATTCCGCACGCCGCCCTCCTCCTCGAATGGGATTGCTCATATCATGGAGCATTCCGTCCTTTGTGGTTCGCGAAAGTATCCGGTTAAGGAACCATTCATCGAACTGGCCAAAAGCTCCCTGAACACCTTCCTGAATGCCATGACCTTTCCCGATAAAACCTGCTATCCCGTGGCCAGCACCAACGAACAGGACCTGTATAACCTGATAGATGTTTACCTGGATGCTGTGTTCTACCCCTTGATTCCGGAGCGGACCTTGCATCAGGAAGGCTGGCACTATGAACTGGATTCGCCAGAGGCCCCGCTGCGCTATAAGGGCGTTGTGTACAACGAGATGAAGGGGAATTATTCCTCCCCTGATTTGCTGATCGAATACGAGTATAGCCAGCGTTCGCTGTTCCCAGACACCCCTTATGGTCTGGATTCAGGGGGCGATCCGGAAGTGATCCCCACCCTGACTTACGAAGAATTTAAGGCCTCCCATCAAAAGTACTATCACCCCTCGAATGCCTTTATCTGGTTCTATGGCGATGATCCAGAAGAAAAGCGCCTGGCCTATCTGGATGCCTGGCTGAATTCCTTTGAGGCGCGCCCGATGAATGTGGAGATTCCGCTCCAACCTCGCTGGGACGCGCCGCGTCGCTTCGCCTATTCTTACGATTCCGGTGACAATCCCCAGGCAAAGGCTTATATCACGCTGAACTGGTTACTTCCAGAAGTCGGGCATGCGGATACGCTTGGTTTCACCATCCTGGCGCATATCCTGGCCGGCACCCCCGCTTCCCCCCTCTACAAGGCGCTCATGGATTCCGGGCTGGGAGAGGAAGTGATCGGGGTCGGATTGGAAAGCGGTTTGCGAGAGATGTTCTACTCGATTGGCATGAAAGGGGTGCTGCCCGAAAATCTGGATCGGGTGGAGTCACTGATCCTGGATACCCTGCGCCATCTTGCGGAGGAAGGCATTGATACGGAGACGATTGCCGCCTCCATGAATACCATCGAGTTCATGTTGCGCGAACAGAACACCGGCCGCTTCCCGCGCGGTCTGTTCTTGATGCTCGGCGCACTGACTTTCTGGCTGTATGGTAAAGACCCCTTCGAGGCCCTGGCCTTTGAAGCACCGTTGAACCGCATCAAACAGCGTCTGGCGCAGGGTGAAAAGTATTTTGAGCAATTGCTACGCGATCATTTCCTGGCAAATTCCCATCGCGCCACCGTCCACCTGCTCCCCGATCCCGAAGAGGGGCGGCGCCGCGAAGCACGGGAAGCGGAGCGCCTGGCGCAGATCAAGGCCTCCATGAGCGAGGAGCAGCTCCAGAAGGTCATCGAAACCGTCCAGGAACTCAAACGCTATCAGGAAACCCCCGATAGCCCCGAGGCCCTGGCGACCATTCCAACCCTGAAGCTCAGCGATCTCGATCCGAAGATCAAGACCATTCCCACAGAGCATCTCGATCTGGATGGGGTGCGCTTGCTCACCCATCCTTTGCCCACCCATGACATTGTCTATTTTGATCTCGGCTTTGATCTGAGCGCAGTTCCGCAGTCTCTGCTGCCCTACCTCGGGTTCTTCGGACGGCTTTTGCTGGAGATGGGCACGGAGAAGCGGGATTATGTCCAGTTGATCCAGCGCATCGGGCAGCGCACAGGGGGCATTCGCACCGTGCTCCTCACCGATACACAGCGCGGCAAGGGACAACCTGTTTTGTGGTTTTTCCTGCGCGGCAAGGCGATCTTCCCCCAAACTGCCGACCTGCTCGACCTGCTGCAGGAAATTCTGCTCACGGTACGCCTGGATCAGCCGGAGCGATTCTTGCAGATTGTGCTGGAAGAGAAGGCCGGCCTGGAAGCGGGTTTGATCCCCGGCGGTTCCGGTTTCGTCGCCCGAAGGCTGAAGGCGCGCCACGCGCAGGCGGATTGGGTCTCTGAACAGGCTGGCGGGGTGGAACAGCTCTTTTTCCTGCGTCGCTTGCTGGAAAGAGCAAAAACCGATTGGCCGGCCATTCTGGAAGACCTGGAAACCCTGCGCCGCAGCCTGGTGCGTCGTTCCGGGATGATTTTGAACCTGACGGTGAATGGGGAACGGAGCGAAGCGCTGCGCCCCTTGCTGCGCGCCTTCGTCGAACAGATGCCTGAGCGGAGCCTCTCCCCTGTCCCCTATGCGCCTGCGCCTTCGGAGGGGAACGAGGCGCTGCTGGCCCCGACGCAGGTCAACTACGTGGGGAAGGCGGCCAATCTCTACCGCCTCGGCTACCGCTACCACGGCTCGATCCATGTGATCAACAACTACCTGGGCACGACCTATCTCTGGGAGAAGATCCGCGTCCAGGGCGGCGCTTATGGCGGCTTCTCGACCTTCGATCCGAATACCGGCTTTTGGGCATATCTTTCCTATCGCGATCCCAATCTGCTGGAGACGTTGAAGAATTACGATGCCACTTCTCGCTTCCTGCAAGAGCTGGAATTGCCCGAAGAGGAGCGCGTGCGGGCGATCATCGGCACGATTGGCGACATGGATGCCTATCTGCTGCCCGATGCCAAAGGCTGGACGGCGCTGGTGCGCTATTTGAGCGGCATTACCGATGAGGAGCGTCAGCGCGTGCGCGATGAGATTTTCTCCACCACCCAGGCGCACTTCCGTCAGTTCGCCGAGGTGCTCGAGCAGGTGGCGCGCGCGGGCGAGATCGTGGCTTTGAGCGCTCCGGAAACCATCGAAAAGATCCATCGCCAGCAGGAGCTGTTCCAGCGTCTGATTCGGGTTCTGTAGCCCGGCGGCCAGTGGAAGAAGATGAGCGAGTCAAAACCCTTCAAGCTCCATGCGCCTTTCAAACCCACCGGCGACCAGCCGGAGGCGATTGCGAAGCTGGTCGAGGGGGTGCGACGTGGCCTGCGTCATCAGGTGTTGCTCGGCGCCACGGGCACCGGTAAAACCTTTACCATCGCTTCGGTGATCGAACAGCTCCAGATGCCGGCTCTGGTGATGGCGCATAACAAGACCCTGGCCGCCCAGCTTTACGCAGAATTCAAAGAATTCTTCCCGGAAAATGCAGTAGAGTATTTCATTTCTTACTACGATTATTATCAACCCGAGGCGTATGTGCCTCAACACGATCTCTACATTGAGAAGGAAACCGAGATCAACGAGGAGATTGAGCGTTTACGCCTGGCGGCAACGACTGCCCTGATGTCGCGCCGCGATGTGATCATTGTGGCTTCGGTTTCCTGCATTTATGGCGTTGGGAATCCCGAAGAGTACAATATGGGCGTGGTACACCTCAAGGTGGGGGAGATTTATCGGCGGAATGCGCTTTTGCGCCGCCTGGTGGAAAGTCAGTATCAGCGGAACGAGCTGGAACTTCGCCCGGGTACTTTCCGCGTGCGCGGCGATACGCTGGAGGTGGCGCCGGCCTATCTGGAACGTCGCGCCTATCGTATCTCTTTCTTCGGCGACGAGGTGGAGCGTATCCTTGAGTTCGACCCGTTGACAGGTCAACGACTGGCGGAGCTGGAGGCGCTGGATATTTATCCGGCCAGGCATTATCTGACCCAGGAAGAGAAACTACGCGCTGCCCTGGCGGATATGGAAGCCGAACTGCAGGAGCGCGTTGCCTGGTTTAAGGCGCAGGGGAAGCTCCTGGAGGCCCAGCGACTGGAGCAACGCACTCGCTACGATATGGAGATGCTGCGCGAGGTGGGCTATTGTTCCGGCATCGAAAATTATTCCCGCCACCTCGACCGCCGCGCGCCCGGCACCCATCCCTGGACGCTGATGGATTTCCTGCCCAAAGAGTACCTGCTGGTGATTGACGAGTCGCACATGACCATTCCCCAGATCCGTGGCATGTACAACGGGGATCGCCAGCGCAAGCAGGTGCTGGTGGATTATGGCTTTCGCCTGCCCTCGGCGCTCGATAATCGCCCGCTGACGTTCGAGGAGTTCGAGGGGTATATGGGCTACACGATCTACACCTCGGCAACGCCCGGCCCCTACGAGATGGAGAAGGCAGAGCAGGTGGTGGAGCAGATCATCCGCCCGACCGGCCTGGTGGACCCCGAAGTGGAGGTGCGGCCGACGCGCGGGCAGATCGAGGACCTGGCCGGCGAGATTCGCAAGCGCGTCGAGCGCGGCGAGCGCACGCTGGTCACCACCCTGACCAAGCGGATGGCGGAGGACCTTTCGGATTACCTGATGGAGCTTGGGATCAAGGTGCATTACCTGCATTCGGAGATCGAGACGATTGATCGCGTGAGCATTCTACGCGATCTGCGCCTGGGGGTGTTCGATGTGGTGGTGGGGGTGAATCTGCTGCGCGAGGGGTTGGATTTGCCGGAGGTCTCGCTGGTGGCGATCCTGGACGCGGATAAGGAGGGATTCCTGCGCTCGGAGACTGCGCTGATCCAGACGATTGGGCGGGCAGCGCGCAATGTCAATGGCAAGGTGATCATGTATGCCGATACGGTCACCCGCTCTATGCAGCGGGCGATAGACGAGACGAATCGGCGCCGGGCGAAGCAGCTTCGCTACAATCAGGAGCATGGGATCGTGCCGGTGAGCGTGGTGAAGGCGATCCGCGATCTGACGGATCGCATCTCGCCGCAGGCCCGTGAGCGAAGTCTGGCGGCGGTGGCCGAGCGTCGCGCCGAGTATCGCACGCGTCGCGAGCAGGCCGGCTCACGCGCCGAGCTGGAGCAATTGATCCGTGAACTGGAGCGGGAGATGAAAGAGGCGGCGCGCAATCTTGAATTTGAGAAAGCGGCTGCGCTGCGGGATGAGCTGTTTGAACTCAAGGCCTTGCTGGCCGATTCGGAGTCGCTCAAGCCCTGGGAGCGTCTCCATCTTCTGGCGGGGGAGGAGGGGTGAGCCAGGAGCGGATGAGCTGTTCGGCCTGGTCGAGCGCGTCGGGGGCGCCGGCTTCGATCCAGTGAATGCGCGGATCGTTTTCCTTGAACCAGTTTGCCTGATGGCGCACATAGCGGCGGGTGGCGCGCTTCATCTGGGCTTTGGCCTCTTCCAGGCTGAGCCTGCCCTGAAGGACGGCAATACATTCCCGATAGCCAATGGCGGAAAGGGCCGGCAGGTCGGGGGAATATCCCTGTTGTAGCAGGCGGCGGGTCTCTTCCAGCAGGCCGGCCTGAAACATGTTCTCGATGCGGGCGTCAATCCGGGCATAGAGTTCGGGGCGTGGGCGGCGCAGGCCGATCAGCAGCAGATCGTAGGGGGATTCGCGTTGCGTTCTCTGTTCGGAGAAGCGGCGGCCGGTGAGCAGGATCACTTCCAGGGCGCGAATCGTGCGGCGCAGGTTGCGCGGGTCAATGCGGCTGGCGGCGAGGGGGTCTATGCGCTGTAGCTTCTGGTGTAGCCAGTAAGTGCCCTGTGGTTCGCCGTGTGCTCTGGCCAGATCTTCCAGAATCTGGCGCAATCGCGCCTCGCCCTCCACCCGCGGCGGATCCCAGCCTTCGATGACGGCGCGCAGGTATTGACCGGTACCGCCGACCAGGAAAGGCAGGCGGCCGCGCCGATATACGGCTTCGATGGCGGCTCGCGCTTCCTGCTGGAAGCGTCCCAGGCTCCAGGTTTCATCGGGGTTGGCCACGTCAATCAGGTGATGGGGCACGCGGGCACGCTCCTGAGGGGTGGGTTTGGCGGTGCCAATATCCATGCCGCGGTAGAAGAGCCGCGAATCGGCGGAGATGATCTCGCCGTTCAGGCGCTCTGCCAGAGAGAGGGCGAACTCGCTCTTCCCTACGGCGGTTGGGCCAAGGATGACGATCAGGGGAATGTGGGAGGAAGAGGCGGGGCGCATGGGATCAGAGGAGGTCCAGCGGGCTGCGCACGGCCAGGCCGCCGCGTTCCAGGACGTGGGTGTAGATCAGGGTGGTGCGGACGTCTTTATGCCCGAGGAGTTCCTGGACGGTGCGGATATCATAGCCGGCCTGGAGCAGATGGGTTGCAAAGGAGTGGCGCAGGGTATGGCAGGTAACGCGCTTTTGGAAGCCGGCCTTTTGGGCTGCCTGGCGAACGGCGCGCTGCAGGGCCGAGGGGTCTATGTGATGGCGGAGTTTCCTGCCGCTGCGTGGGTCTATGGCGAGGCGGGAGGCCGGGAAGAGATATTGCCAGCCCGGTTCCCGCGAGGCGTTGGGGAATTTTATGGCCAGCGCATCGGGCAGATAGACTTCCCCGTAGCCGGCGGCCAGGTCTTCCACATGGAGCAGGCGGACACGTTCGATTTGAAGGCGCAGGGCGGGGATGATCGTTTCGGGGAGGGGGACGATGCGATCCTTTTCGCCTTTGTCATCCCGAACGGTGATCGCTTTGGATTCAAAATCCACATCCTGGATGCGCAGGCGGACGCATTCCATCAGGCGCAGGCCGGAGCCATAGAGCAACTGGGCCATGAGTTTGAAAGTGCCGCTGAGATGCTCCAGCAGGGTGAGGACTTCCTGGCGGGTGAGGACAGAGGGCAGGCGCTGCGGGCGTTTGGCGGTGGAAAGGAGGATGGGTTCGATCTCTTTGTGAAGGACCTCGCGGTACAAGAAAAGGACAGCACTCAGGGCCTGGTTTTGGGTGGAGGCGGAGACGTTTCTTTCCTGGGCCAGGTGAGCGAGGAAGGCGCGGATCTCTGGGGCGCCCATCTCAGCCGGATGGCGTTTATTGTGGAACAGGATGAAACGCCGCACCCAATCCACATAGGCCTGCTCGGTGCGGTAAGAATAATGTTTGAGGCGCAATTCTTCGCGCAGCTGGTCGAGAAGTTTCTTTGTCATCTTGACATTCTAAGAAAGCGGGTATATAATCCAATCAAGAATTTGCGGTTTAGATGGTATGTTGCAGGGATTATAGCGCGTTTTTGACATTTGCAAGCCATAGGCGGTTATAAGGCAGGTTGCAGTTAAAACCATAGTTAGCCCGCTCGCCGTAACCAAGCGGTCCAAGTTCACGACCACGCCGTCACGTTACAAGTAAGGAGTTTCCGATATGGCAGACGATACCGAAGTCCTTCTGGCTTTCGTGCATGAACATTGGGAAGAAATGCGGCACGCAGAAAACCAGCGGTCAACGATAACGAACATGATTATGGTCATCACTTCGTTGATAGTGGGTTTGATTTCGCAAGTTGGACTAGCAAAAGGTTCTATTGTTCTCGCCATCTTGCTTACTGTGCTTGGAATCTACGGGGCACTTGTCACAGCCAAACTTTACGAGCGACATCAATTTGCCCAGAGAAGATTGGACTTTTGGTATACGAGAATCGATGAACTACACCCAAACGCCCAATTCTTGAGCCTTCGCCAAAAGGCAGACGACACACACGCGAAAGAATTTCCAAAACTGGTTAAATTTCGTGTGCATCGTTTGTGGATTGCTTTACACAGTGCCATTGCACTATTAGGGATAGGTCTCACCGCCTACATTCTGCTCCGCCCCTAATATTACAACGACGTTTCGTATGACTACGACGTTTTAAGGACGCCCCCAGCCTTGTAATTGCTCGTGCCCAGAGGAACATTGGCAGGGGCGAAACGTCGTAGTAATGCAAAGTGTCGTTGTAATACTAACTCTATCGTATGAACATGAAACCGCTGATACTTTTCGATTGGGATAACACCATAGCCGACGGAACTGCTCAAATCAACGACCAACGATTCAAAGCAGTCATCCAAACAAAGATTGGCGAAGGCTGGTGGGTTGGACTAAACTCAGATACACCACTGAAAAGGCTCCAATCATGGTGGAAGTCACTGGAAATGAATGGGCCTATTGTCGCAGAAAAAGGGGCTGTTATTTGGTGGCCGAATGCTCAAGAAACGAGAGTATCTCAAACATCAGAGATTTTCTCCGCTCTCCGTAAGGACGCTACCCTGTTGCTCGCGCAGACACCCGAAATAGGCTTGTTTGTCGGCGATAGCACAGAATTCATCAAGTCTGTAAAAGGGATAATTGGCAGAGATTCTATTTTTGTAGCACTTGACGCCTATCGAGTGTGCAGTCTTGGGCTATTTGCCCGCCAAATCAAGGATGGTCTATTACTCAAGGATAGTGCTACGGCAGAAAAAATCCGTGACCTGATTACTCCCCTTCTTCCTAATCATCCTTTGGTATCTCCAATAGACCTGAATTTAGAACACTGTTTTATGAGTGTAAACTCGTTAGACGCCGACAAAACTACAGGGGTTCGGGTTTTACTTGAAAAATGGGGGATGGCCTCAGAAGTGATTATGGTGGGTGACTCAATGGCAGATTATCTTAAGTTGCCACAAGTCTGCCATTTTGCAGTGGGTAACGCCCAACCAGCCTTCAGGGAGAAGGCTGACCGTATTGCAACAAAGAACTACACTGAAGGTTGTGTCGAACTTCTTTCAACAATTTAAGCCGTCTATTGGGCATCACTTTCAAGGCCAAAAAGCGGGCTAACAACGGGTTGCAGCCGACGTTGCTCCGCTGCGCTCCGCAACGCGGCTGAACCCGAGCGTTGGGCGCAGATGGAATGAACTTTGAAAAAAGATGACAGTGGGACTGATGGATGGGTGTTGCCTGGCGTGGGATGCGGGTGGTCGGGGGTGGCCCGCGTGGCAGGGGTGGGCCGGGCGGGTTGCTGTCGGCCAGGTGGTCACCTG
>Ga0209162_1003815_pt1 | contig 11791 bp, 9 predicted proteins | sample YNPNPMetaG_FD_187121 | JGI IMG/M metagenome (GOLD analysis project Ga0209162, IMG submission 187121) | Anoxygenic and chlorotrophic microbial mat microbial communities from Yellowstone National Park, USA - YNP NP MetaG (SPAdes) (version 2) ...
ATCCCCACATGATTCAGGACATAGAGCCCATATTGCCCGAACACGAAGGGGATGACGAAAAAGAGGAGCACGATACCTATGAGGGACCAAAGACGACCGAAGTCCGTCTCGAATATGGTGAGCTCTTCCTCGTATCGCTCTTTATAATTTCCGCAAGGTCTAAGCCTCAGCCTCATCTCACACCCTCTCTATCTCTACAAGCCCGAAGAGTCCGTAAGGTCTCACCATGAGAATCAGGACGAGGACCACATAAGCCACCACATCCCTGAGGGACGTCGAGAAGTAACCGCTCACAAGCGTCTCTATCACCCCTATGACGAGTCCACCGATTATTGCCCCTCCTATGCTCTCGAGCCCGCCCAGGATCACTACCGGGAAGACCTTGAGCCCAAGTTTGGAGAGATCGTGAACATTTATCCCATTGAGGATCCCCAGGACTATTCCGCTCATCGCACATACTAGGGATGCTATGGCCCAAGAAAGGGCGAAGACCCTCATCACATTCACCCCCAGGGAGAGAGCGGCCGTTTGGTTGTCAGCAACGGATCTCATATATATGCCCTGAGAGGAGTATTTGAAAAAGAGCCCGAAGACCACAAGGAGCACCAAAGTCATGGCGAATGTGGCAGTGTAAACAGGAGCAATGGTCAAATTCCCTATCCTCAAACCCAGCCAGTTGGGAAGGAAGTTCGGGTAAACGTAGGTGTTTCCAGAAAAGATGAAGAGAAGGAGCCCCTTGAACATAGCTGCAAGACCGACCGTCAGCATTATCACCTCTATCAGGGCCTCCCCTATCATGGGTCTCAAGAATAGCCTCTCTATTACAAAGCCAAGGGCAAAACTTCCAGCGAAGGTCACTATGAATGCCACAACGATTGGCAGTTTGAGCCAAACCGAGATCACCAAAAATATATAGGCCCCTATTGCCAAAAGCTCTCCGTGGGCGAAGTTGAGCACACTGGAGGATTTGAAAATCATGACAAAGCCAAGCGCTGCTGTAGCATAAAGACATCCTATCGAGAGGCCCTGGATGAGAAGCTGCAAGAAAAAGTCCATGGAATCCTCCTAATACACACGTTTATGGGAACTACCCCCACTCGGGGCTCTCGCCCTCCAAACTCCACATACGCTCGAGAACAACCCTGTCTCCGCACTCCTTCAGTCCTCCCGACCACCTGCAACCTGCGAGCCGAGCTGGACCAATCACCCAATTGGCTTTCCACAGCCCGGATCCGGGATTGAGCCCAATCTTCCCTCCTCTCGATGCCTTCTCAAGGCCCAGCTCGCAGCTTTCGGGGACTATTCGACATCGAGTATTCTCACGCTTGTCGTTATCGTTCCCACATGCCCATCCCTATACTGGACCTTTCCCGTGACCTGTATTTCCTTTTTTTCGCCGTACATGGCTTCGATGATGTCTATGTACTTCTCTTGCACGAATTTTCTCCTCACCTTTCCTGTTCTCGTCAGCTCCTCGTCGTCCGCATCTAGCATCTTGTAGAGAAGGGTTATTTTCCGAAGCCTCATGGGCTTGGGCAGCTCGTTGTTTATCCTTCTCACCTCTGATAGTATCAGTTCTTCCACAGCTGGATCCTGTGAGAGGTCAGTATAAGTGGTATACGGTATCATCCTCGCCTCAGCCCAGCTTCCAACGTTTCCAAAGTCTATGCAGATGAGTCCAGCCACCCACTCCCTTCCCTCTCCGAATACCACGGCTTCCTTTATATAAGGGCTGAACTTGAGCCTGGTCTCTATGAAATCCGGGGAGAAGGCATCCCCGCCTTTGAGCCTCATGATCTCCTCTTTCCTGCCGATGATTATCAGGTGACCTTCCTCGTCTATGTGACCGGCATCCCCAGTGTGGAGCCACCCGTCCCTGAGAGCCTTTCTGGTGGCTTCCTCGTCCTTGTAATAGCCGATAAACAGGGAAGGAGACCTCACCAGCACCTCGTTGTCCTCTCCGATCCTGACCTCAGTTGTTGGCAGGGGTTTGCCCACAGTCTCAGGCCTCACCTCTCCGTCTGGCTGGACCTGGAACACCCCACCTCCCTCCGTGAGCCCGTAACCGTGCTTGAGATTGAGACCGATGGCCCTGAAAAACTTTATCACATCTGGGCTTATGGGATGACCCCCTGTGACTGCCTGCTTGATCTGCAGACAGCCCACCCTATCCAGCAAGGGCCTGTAAACCATGTGCTGGAAAGCCGTCCTCATGAACCTCTTGTGAATGGGCACTGGAATCCCCTTGGATTCCATCTCCACCACTTCAACCCCCTTTTTCAGGCCGATGTCGTAGAGTTTTCTCTTGAGCCAGCCGCTATCTTCCATCTTCACCCTTATCTTGGAGGCCAAATCCTCCCAGAATCTCGAAGAGGTTATGGTGATGGCTGGCCCGATTTCCCTGTAGTCCTCTGAAAGGGTCTCCTGGGTCTCCACGAAGTTCATCACCATCCCCGACAATATGGACACTCCGATTCCCCACATCTGGTCAACAATCCAAGCAGGCGGAGTTATGGAGATCCAGTTATCCCCAACCTCTATTGGCGCGGAATCTATCCATTTGAAGGCCATATCGATGAAACAGGCGTGGGTGAGCATGGCCAGCTTGGGAATACCCGTTGTCCCAGAGGTCATTATCATGAGGTTGACGTCATCTTTCTTGCCTTTCCAAAGCTCCTCCTCGAAAAGCTTTGGAGCCTTCCTGTCGAGCTCCTTTCCCTTCTCGAGCAATTCCCTGAAGCTCAAAAGCCAAGGGTCCTTGTAAAAGGCCATACCTGTGGGGTCCACGTAGATCACCTTTCTCACATCCCCAAGCTCATCTCTCACTTCGATGAGCTTGTCCACCTGTTCCTGATCCTGCGCGAAGACTATGGTGGATCCGAAACGGTTTATGTGGACCGAAAGCTCCTTGGGAATCGAGGAGGTGAACAAATTTATCGTTATACCCCCTATAGCCTGGGTCCCCAACTCCGCGAATAGCCACTCTGGTTGATTGTCCATGATAATGGCGACATGCTCCCCTCTCTCCACCCCCAAGGAAAGAAGCCCCAGGGAGACGTTCCTCACAAAGCTCAGATACTCCTGCCACGTCACGGTCTCCCAGATTCCCAGGGATTTCTTCCTTATGGCTACCCGGTCTTTCAGGACTTCTGCCTGTTTTGCGAGGATTTGAGGGATAGTGTGCTCTTTCAGCTTGTCGAGGTATGCTCTGTCCAATTTCATGAGGCGGCTCATCCCTCCTCGCCAAGATAGGCCTTTATGACCTCTGGATGATTCTTCACGTAATCGGGTGGGCCCTCGGCTATCTTCTCGCCGAAGTTCAACACTATAACCCTCTCGGAGATGCTCATGACAACGGCCATATCATGCTCCACAAGGATGATGGTCTGGTTCCACCTGCCATTTATCTCCTTGAGAAACCTGACCATGTCCTCCTTTTCTTCGAGGGTCATCCCGGCAAAGGGTTCATCGAGAATGAGAAGCTTGGGTTCCAAGGCGAGCGCCCGGGCAAGTTCCACCCTCTTTCTCATCCCATAAGGGAGAGACCCCACGAGTTTCTTTCTTATGGGTTGCATCTCGAGGAAATCTATTATCTCTTCCACCACCCTCCGGTGCCTCACCTCCTCCCTCTTGATGGAGGGGAGAAAAAGCGATGCTGGAAAGAATCCGTACCTACAATAGAGGTGGCGCCCCAGAAACACGTTGGCGAGGACGGACATTCCTGGAAAGAGCTCTATGTTCTGGAAGGTTCTCCCTATACCCCTTCTGGTCACCTCGTGGGGTGGAAGGCCGGTTATGTCCTCGCCGTTAAAGATGATCCTTCCCCTTTGGGGATGATAAAAGCCCGTGATGGAGTTCAGGAGACTGGTCTTGCCGGCCCCGTTTGGTCCTATTATGCTCAGGAGCTCCCCAGTCTTCACTTCCAGGCTCACGTTATTGAGGGCCATTAGCCCCCCAAAGGCGAGGCTAAGGCCCTCCACCTTGAGTTCCGCCCTCATCCTCTCCGGGTCGGAATTCCCATATATCGATGGCTCGCCTCTGAAAGCTCTCACTTCCCGGCTCCTACGACCTTGATCTCACCCTTTCCCGGAACGAAGAAATTTGTCATGGCTTGATATGTTCCGCCCTCGTTCACTTTCACTATTCTGGCCACAAATGACCCCTCGTGATTATCCTTCGTGTAGGTGACAGGAGGCACAAGACCACCGAAATCCTCGTTGGAGAAGCTCTCGAGGGCCTTGTTCACGGACTCGGGATCCATATTCCCGAACATCTTCTGGGCCTTCTCCAAGGCCCGATGCATGATCATTCCAATTACGATCCCCTCCCAGTAAGACATGTCGAAGCCAGTAGCTGACTTGTACCTATCGAGCAGTTCGTTATAGAGCTTTATCCCTGGTGTGTTGTCCTGGGGAAGCGCTCCACAGAACTGCATGTATAGCCTGTCTCGGATGATCCCCTTTCCAAGATTGAAGAAATCTGGATCGGTGGAAGTCCAGGTCCCGAAAAACGGCACATTGTAGCCTATCTGATCCGCAGCCTTAAGAGCACTGACTATTCCAGCAGGGAGAATCTGCATGAAGACATACTCGGCTCCCGCCTCCTTGAGCTTCAATAACTGAGTTGAGAGATCCACAGTTGCCGGCGGAAACTCCTCTATGGCCACTATCTTGAGCCCGTGCTTCGCAGCATACTCCTTGCTAGGCTCATGGATTGTTTTTCCGTAAGGATTGTTGTAAGTGAGAAGGCCGACCTTGGGGGCCTCCTTGCCCTTGTGAATCGCCTTTATGTACTCGAGAACCGCGTAGGAGTCGAGGATATAGGTGCCGAAAGGTAGATACATGTAGTCAATAGGCGGCTTCAAGATATCCTGGCCCACTGAATAGTTGATCGTTGGGATCTTGTACTCCTGAATCACCGGCTTGGCCTGAATGCCGAGTCCAGTGTCCCAAGTCGCTATCATGCTCATCTTTTCTTCACAGAACTTCTTCACATGTTTGAGGCCCTCGGGAACCTTGTAAGCGTGATCCACGACCGTGAGGTCTATCTTCTTGCCGTTTATTCCCCCTTTTACCTCGTTCACATACCGGATGTAGTCCTGATGTCCCTTGGCATGATAAATTCCCCAGGAAGAGGCAGGTCCCGTGAGGTTTATCACTGCCCCGATCTTCACCTGGCCGTAGGACTGAGAAGCCAGAACGATTGAGAAAACGGCCATTAACACTGAAAGTCTTCTCATTGTGGCCTCCTTTCTTTTGGTTCGGGGATCTCAAATGCCAGTGGTTGCACCTCGTTCCTGTGCTGCGATCCGAGCCTCTTCTTCTCTGAATCTCTCACCTCCTTTTGCGGCCTAGGGCCAATGAGTGGCCCGTAGGGAAGAATTTTGGACACGAAAATCCTTCCTTCCGAGGCACAAAACCCCCTCCTGTGCCCCCCTTCCTTGCTTGAATTTCCCCCCTTTTCACAGCGACGTGAGAACTGTACACAAAGTCCCTTCGGCAGTCAAGACCAGGATCCCAAGAAGGTAGCGCCCTTTTTTCCGAAAACACCGAGGAAACGGTTGGGGGACACGAGACCACATCCCTTCGAACGAGTTGCCCGGCCCTCCGCATGGGCGCCAGCCTGGCACGGATAGGCTAGCGGAAAAGGGTGGGAGATAACGCGAAGGGTGGTTTTGCCGGAGGGACGCGGTCTCCGCGTCCGCGTGGCAAGGCCGGAGGAAAGCCAAGGCATGAGATAATCATCGACGGGCAAACGGACACCTGGTGGCCTAATGGAGACATGCCCCGAGTCGAGCGCAAGTCTTCCCCACGGGCGTGCGGAGCCCGCCCCTCCGCGGGGTGGACCATCCAAGCTGGGATGGCCTCGCGGTGGAAGGCCAGGGGATGACGCGGGGGGCGGTTTTTTCGGAGGGGCGCACTCTGTGCGCCCGCATTGCGAGGCCCTACTCGTGCCAAGGCTTTTCATCACGCGAGATGGCTGGCTGAGTGGCCGTGGCCTAATGGAGACATGCTTCGGTCAAGCCCAAGCGTTCTTTAACGGGCGTGCGGAGCCCGCCCCTCCGCGGGGGTGGGCGGCCCGAAAAGACGGCCTACCGGGAAGGAGCCGGAGATGGCGCGAAGAGTGAATTTTGCGGAGGGACGCGCTCTGCGCGTCCGGAGGGATCGGTCCCCGCGCACGCCGGGGCATGGCTTCTCGGACATCGAGTCCCTTGCCCCGGCAACTGGTGCCAACATTTTTCTCGACCCGGAGGCGGGGCTTGAGATATATTTAGTCAGGGTAGGTGGCCTGTGAAGAAATTGATTGTCGAAGGTGGAGTCATGAGGCCTAAGCTAGTACTCGGGGCAATTCTAGGGATTCTCTTTGTAGGATTCGTTGGGGTGAGTTCTGGACAGGGATTCGAGCAGGAGGACAGGGAGCGATTGATCAGGCTGGAGGCAACGCTTCAGGTTTTCATGCAACAAACCGACAAGCGGTTTGCCGAACTGAGAGAGGACATGAACAAGCGTTTCGAGGAGATGCGAGCTGACGTGAACAAACGTTTCCAGGAGATGCGAGAAGATACCAACAAGCGATTCGAGCAAGTTGACAAGCGCATCGACCAGCTCATCACCTTCTTGTGGATCCTGGCGGGGATATTCACGGCCTTGGTGGTTGCAGTGATAGCATTTGCGTATTGGGACAGAAGGACGATCATTCGAAGGGCGAAGGAAGAGGCCTTAAAAGAGATGGAGGAAGCAAGCAGGTGGAAGACGATCTTGGAGGCATTGAGACAAGTCGCCATCAAGGATTCCAATGTCGCGGAGGCTTTGAGGAGGTTCAATTTGTTGTAGGGTTTCCGGAAGAGGAGGGCCAAGCCGTTCGCGTTGCCAAGCGCTTCCTTCCGACATAGGAGCGCGCGAAAGGTCGGTTGCCAAGAGGACAAATGCCCCGGTCAAGCCCGAGCCTTCCCCTCGGGCGTGCGGAGCCCGCCCCTCCACCGCCCGGCCTTCCCGGGGGGACAGGGCCTTAAGGTGTGAGCGTCGGATAAAAACCAAAGGGCGTTTTCTCGGAACGGGGGCTCCTCGAACGATTCCTCGAGGAGCCCCCCGCGGTCTGCGGCACTTCTCCCTATCCTCTCCCATCTTCCCCAGGCGGCGAAGGGCACGGTAGGTTGAGAGAGAAAGTAGGAGAAAAGGCCCCTAGGGGATCGGCCTTTCTGGGTTTTAAGCCAATCTCGTTACATCTTCAGCGACCTTCGGAAATTGCTCCAGCATCATCACATCGTGGCCCGGGAATATCAGATCTATCTCTGTCTTGCTTCGAAGCTTGTCGTAGCTTTTGAGCCAGGCCACCATATCTGTGATGAGGCAACTCGGTATGTCCTCCTTGAAGCTCCTGTGGATGTGGGCACAGTCGGAGGCCAGTATCACCTTCCCCTTCGCAGTATTGACCATGACTGCCTGCAGTCCCACCGTGTGTCCCGGGGCCAAAAGTAGCGTCATCCCAGGAGCAATGGACTTGTCTCCGTCCACAACAACGAGACGCTTGGTCCCCTCGAGGGAAGCGAGGGCCTTATTTGCGATGGGATCCGTTATTCCCTGAAAAGGCCTCCTTTTGGCGATGGGGTTTCTGATCCAGAAGTCCAACTCCTTCCTCTGCACATAGAACTTGGCCTTGGGAAAAGCCTTGGGGAATATCTCCATGCCTCCGACATGGTCGAAGTGGATGTGCGTTATGACCACGCGGGTTACCTCATCTGGCTTGACCTTTAGTCTGGCCAAGGCATCGACTGGGTTCACGTAGTTCTTGAGTTTCCTCCTGTTGGCCTCCGTTGGACCAGTCCCTGTATCAACGAGAGTAGTCTCACCCGACTTCGCCCTTATGGCCCAAAAATAGTAGTTGCGCTCAATCTCCTGATCCCATCCTTCCATCCACAAGACCATGGCCAGCTTGCTCGTGAAGGGCCCAGCGTACTTGATAGCGTAAACCTCATACTCCTCTCCAGCTTGACTCCCCCTACCTCTTTTCTCCGATGCCTGTGCTTTTTGTCTACCAGCCATGTCAGATGCCATTGCGGCCATGAAACCCGCCGCCCCTGCCACGAGAAACTCCCTCCTTGCAAGTCTTTCCATCTCCATCCCCCCCTTTTGCCTTCGAGTCTGTGGTCCCTTTTTACCCCATCGGTGGTGTTCCGTCAACGAGGAACCCACAGACCATGGACCCCTAAAGTTTTCCTTCCCCATGCCGATAAGTCCTTTAGAAGAGGTCGCTTTGGCCAAAGCACCTGAAAATGGAGAGGGCGACTCGAGCCCTCCCACAACAAAGAAATCGAATCAGGAGGCAAGGGATGAAAAAGCATCTAGTGTTGACGGCGGTAATTTTGGGGATGACGGTCCTTCCTTTGGTTGGAGTTGCAGGGGACAAAGGCACGAAAGAAGAAGCCGTGGCCATGGTCAAGAAGGCCATAGAGTACGCCAAGGCGAATGGCATAGAAAAGGCATTAGCCGAGATAAGCAATCCCAAGGGGCAGTTCGTTGACAGGGATCTGTACATAACTGTCTATGATATGAACGGCAAGTGCCTAGCTCATGGGGCGAATCCGAAGATGATCGGCCGGGATTTGATCGATAACAAGGACATCGATGGGAAGGAGTTCATGAAGGAAAGGATTAACCTCATGAAGACCAACACGACAGCCTGGCAGGAATACAAGTTCATGAACCCGGTCACCAAGCAAATAGAGCCGAAGGAGATGTACCTCGAGCGTTTCGGTGATCTTATATTCGGCTGCGGTGTGTACAAGTGAAGGGTGGAATTCCAGGCCTCACCACCGAGGCCTGGATTCCTCAGAGGCCCAAAAAGACCCCTCCCAAAAGGACCGAGAGTCCAACAAATGGAGGAACCCCATGAGGCTATCTAGAAAGCTCATTACTGGATTCGGGACCATGACCCTCCTTGTCGTGGCTGTAGGTGTCGTGGCGGTTGTGATGATGAGTCGAATACACAAAAACGTAAACACCATGACATCCCAAGTCTTGCCTGGGGTGCAGTCTGGAATAAACGTGGAGAGACTGGCCGTAGCAGTTTGGATGCAAGCTGACAAGGACTTGCAGAGCTCTGGTTCTGAAAAAGAGGCGACGAAAGTCAAGGACCATTTGAAAGGGCTCTCCGGTGCTGCCTCTCAGATAAGACAATTGGCGGATGCGACCAACAACAGTGAGTTGATGCAAAAGTCTGGGGAACTCGAAAAAGAAATCCAGGAATTCGAGAAGTTGTACCAACTGGCGATTTCGAACCTCGAGCAAAGCCGAAGTTTGCAGGCACTCATGGATGAAAAAGGAAAGGAACTGGATTCTGTGGTGCAGGAGTTCATGGAGGCGAAGAAACAGGAGTTCGCGGATGGCTTCGAGAGCCTCTCTTTGGTGAACGAGGTGAGGGGACTTGTACTGGAAGCCCGATTCAGGGAAAAAAGGTACCAGGGGACTCAGGATAAGCTGGATTTTCAGGCAGTGGAGAGGAACGTAAAGGCTGCTAGGGAAAGGCTCAGCCAACTGAGCAAGCTTCGTCCTTCACAAGTCGAGGCGAAGCAGATTGCCCAGGCAGATAAGGCCCTGGAGGACTATCTTCGGGCCTTCATGTCTTGGGCCAACGAGTTTAGCGAGAGCTCGAGAGAGGAGGTCCTTGAGGAGCTGGCGAAGGATATGAACAGAAGTGGAGATTTGGTAGATCAACTCACCGACGAATATAACCGGGCCAAACAGCCGGCTGTAGAACGCGTCATGAAATCCGTCTTTCTTGTCCGGGCCGCGGGTGAGAGCGCCCTAAAGGCGAGGGCCCACGAGAAGGCCTTCTTAGCCCGCAGATCGTCCACGGATTGGGACCAGATGGTGCAGCTAGCTTCCTCAAGCCTGGGCGCTCTAGAAGAGTTGAAAAAATCCAAAGTCTCCCAGGAGGATCTAGCCCGCGCGAGCCGGGCTCAGGAAGCCCTAGAAGCTTACCTCAAAGCGGCAAGGGATTGGAAGGAAAACTACCTTCGCCTCAACGAAGAGATCATACCAGCAATGAAAAGGGCCTCGGATCTCATGTTGGTCAAGGCTAAGGAACTGCAAGACAGCTCCTGGGAGAATGGATTCCTGCTTACTCAATCGACCAATGAAATAGTTACTACCTCCAACACCCTGTCTTGGGCATCTGTGGTAGCAGCTCTGCTCTTGGGGGGGCTTTTGAGTTTTTTCATCACCCGATCCATCTTGAAGCACATAAAGAGGGCAGTTGCCGGACTCAAATTGTCCTCGGAGCAGGTCGCTTCGGCCTCTGCCCAGGTCTCTTCATCCAGTCAATCTTTGGCTGAGGGGGCGAGTGAGCAGGCGGCTTCTTTGGAGGAGACGTCTTCTTCGCTTGAGGAGATGGCGGCGATGACGAGGCAGAATGCTGACAATGCTGTTCAGGCCAAGGGGATGATGACTGAGGCTTATGGGATTGTGGAGAAGGTAGGGAGGCACATGGAGGAGATGTCGAGGGCGATTGAGGCGATAACGAGGTCGAGTGAGGAGACGGGGAAGATCATAAGGACGATAGACGAGATAGCGTTTCAGACGAATCTTCTTGCTTTGAATGCTGCAGTTGAGGCGGCGAGGGCTGGGGAGGCTGGGGCTGGTTTTGCGGTGGTAGCGGATGAGGTGAGGAATTTAGCTCAGAGGGCGGCTGAGGCTGCGAAGAGCACTTCTGGTTTGATTGAGGGGATCATAAGGTCTGTGAGGGAGGGTAGGGAGTTGACTTTAGCGACGCAGGAGGCATTTAGGGAGAATGTGGAGATAGCGGGGAAGGTGAGTGCATTAGTTGAGGAGATAGCTGCTGCCAGTGAGGAGCAGGCGCGTGGGATTGAGCAGATAAGTCGAGCTGTGAGTCAGATGGACAAGGTAGTGCAGCAGGTGGCCTCCAGTGCTGAGGAGGGGGCATCTGCGGCTGAGGAGTTACAGGCTCAGGCTCAGGGTATGAGGTTATTGGTTGGGGAGCTTGTGGCGTTGGTTGAGGGAAGGGGTGGTGTAGAGGAGGGTGGTGGTAGGGTTGTATCGTCTTCTTCTTCCAAGGAGGTGGGGGACAAGGGAAATGGTCGCAGGAGGCCAAGGCCGGAGGATGTGATTCCATTGGATGAGGGTGAGGAGCATTTCAGGGAGTTTTGAGGGCGGGTGTGGGGGAGAAGGTCGGGACGGGTGGCCTCGCGGGGAAACGCCCGGAGATGGCGCGAAAGGCGATTTTCTCGAAGGGACGCGCTCTCCGCGTCCGCATTGCGATGCGGTGCGCAAGCCGAGGCACGTCATCATTGTCGGCGAGTTGGCCAGAGGCCGGTTGCCTAGCGGGGACATGCCTCGGTTGCACCCAGGCCATTTTTGCGGGCGTGCGGAGCCCGCCCCTCCGCGGGGAGGCCAGTCGCAATGCGCATCGCCTAGCGGGGAAAGCGCAAAGACAACGCGGAAGGCGATTTTCTCGGAGGGGCGCGGTCTCCGCGCCCGCAAATACGGGCCGGACGCAAGCGAAGCTATTTCATTCCCACCGGATGGTTGCCGATGACGCGGTGGCCAACCGGGGACATGCCTGGGTGGAGCGATGGTGCCATCGCGGGCGTGCAGAGCCCGCCCCTCCAGGGGGCCTGGCCCGAGTGAAAGGCCTTGCGGGGAAAACCCGGAGAAAACGCGGAGGGCGTTTTTCTCGGAGGGGCGCGGTCTCCGCGCCCGTGTTGCGAGGCCGGGCGCAAGCCGAGGCATAACATAATCATCGAGGGCAAAGGAACGCCCGGTGGCCTAATGGG